>Ga0307517_10004809_pt1 | contig 20601 bp, 17 predicted proteins | sample 23_EM_MG_FD_194515 | JGI IMG/M metagenome (GOLD analysis project Ga0307517, IMG submission 194515) | Populus trichocarpa ectomycorrhiza microbial communities from riparian zone in the Pacific Northwest, United States - 23_EM | ecosystem: Host-associated > Plants > Roots > Unclassified | place...
TCACTTTCCCTCTCTTTCCCTTTCCAAAACCCTAACCATTAAATTTCTTCAAAATAACCCACCAAAACACTCAATTTCCTTTTTTGATTACTTGTTTATCCCTTACTCTAATTTTGTTTTTTAATGGATTTAACAAGAATTCAGAAGGGGAAAAAATCAACAATTTCTCCCCCTCTTTATGTAAATTACGTCCAAATAAAGAAAAATGAGCATTTATAGTTAATTTTTTTATTAATTATATATTAACCTCATTTATCTTATATTCCGTGTTTTTCCCCACTACCTTTTCTTCTTGATTAATTTATGCACTATCACTTTTTTATATCCAATTTCACTCATCTTTTTTATCTAAGGTTTTTTTATTAATCTTGTCCGATTTATTTCTAGATTAAATAATTTCTTTTATTTTCACTCGAGAAAAGTTTTAATTGAGTTTTTACAGAAAAAAATGACTATCAACAAAATATCCGACATATTTTTAGCGCATGCACTGTTAGTAATGGAGACTATGTCGTGATGATGAAAACATTGTCATTTGAAGCTAGAGTTTGGTTGCTGGAAAATGTTGTATGCGCTGTTCAAAAACCATGAGAAAATGCAAGCACGTTCGTGTCAATTACACGTGCGACCATCTTTTTTATATTAAATAATAATTTATTTATACACAGATACTAAACTGCCTCTAGCCATCTCGATAAATAAAAAAATAAAAACACCCCATGACCCAAGGCAAAAACAATTCTAATGCAAGGAAAATGTGATAATTTTAGTGTTTTAATTTTTGGCCTTAAAGGGTACAAAGTAATTTCATTGTTCAAATAAATAAAAAAAAAGTCATCATGCCATTGTTCTCAAGGTTAATGTTTACACAGACAAAATCATCATTTCATTATTTTAATTAATAATGGCAATAAGCTCAGAACAATAATAAAAAATACACGGTAATATGACTACCCTTGAAAATGTTTTTGCTGCCTTGGAGAATGTTTTAGTGCTATCATAAAGTAGCAGTGCCAAGGACAGTGGTAACGAAGACACAAGGGTGGGTATGGATGGATGATATCGATCAACACTTGGGACAAATACTACTGTGGTGAAGCAATTGCAAGTACAACACAAAAAAGCTTGTGTCACTTCAACAGCCAAGAGACTTGGTGGGCAAAAATAAAATAATAAGAAAATAAACCACCATGTGCTAGTTGATGATGAAAAGGCCATTTTATAAAACCTCCATTGGTTATGGCACTGCTAGTTTGTCAAGAACAGGGGAAAAGAAGGGGAAAAAGAAGGGGTTTGGCACTGACATTACCAAAAAGAAGGGAAGGAAAAGGTTAAAACCCATGTGAGATTAGCTTTGTTAAAAGGAAAGGAACAAATAATGCATTTAAAAACAAAGGAACAAACAGCTCAAGAGTCAAAATCCAACATCTTTATATTCCGACAGCATCATCTTGTGTAACTAATATTCCATTCCCGTACCTCGACAATCTTGCATGGGCCCTTTCTATCCCTTTTCTCCCCTTTTTCCTATTCCTCTTCCTGTTATTCAATTGACCACTAAGATTACTCTCTTCCAAGTGGGTGCTGTGCTGTGCTGTGCTGTGCTAGGAATCCTTGGAATCCTCAGGGCTGGAGTCACTTTTGACTTGTAAGAAAGTACTTTAATACCTCCACCGTTGCTATCATTGATAACACCGGATTTTTAAAGATCTCCATGCTGGGTGGGATTGGGATTGGGATTAAGATTCACGAACAGAGCAGAACTACAACCACAACAGGAGTTGCATACGGGATGTTCTATCAAAGCAAGACTTTGGCTATGAAGAACAACTATAGGAGTTCGAATGCACTCAAGTGCCAAGAGCTAAACTAGCGTGTGAAATCAGTCAAACCATTTCTACTATCAGCTCATAACCAGAAACAAAATCAAGATACAAAATGCAAGACTGGAGAATTAGAAGCAACTTCGTGACAATATCCAAAAGGGTCCCCTATTTAAGTCCGGTGAAAAGGAATCCGGCAACCTAACAGCAACATCGAGAATAAACCACAAACATAAACTAAAAAACAATCAGGAGAAGAACTAGCACAAAACAAAGGGAAAAAGAATCTCCAACAGCTGATTTTCTCCTCGTTGATTAGTTGAATAAACCGGATTCCTCTTCCCCGGATAACCCCGTTATAAATCCCAGCTCTTAATTTCTTAAGATAATAATTCATGTTCATCCTGACTCCTCTTGGCCTTCTGAAGGACATCTGATCAGGTCTAATATATTAACTACTTCTCCCATGTCTGGCCGGTTTGATGGAACTTGCGATGTGCAAATCAAGCCCAACTTCATAACTGGAACAGCCTCATCTGCTGGGAAATTTCCCAGGAGCCTTCCATCAACACATTCTTCCACCCTGCCTTCCTCCAATGCACCTCTAACCATGTCACAAAGCACTACCACATCATCTTCCATGTACTCGACAGGTCTCTTGCCAGTAACAATCTCCAGAATCAAAACCCCAAAACCATAAACATCACATTTCTCGGTTATCTTTGCTGTTCTACAAGCAAACTCTGGTGCCATGTAGCCAAGCGCACTCTGAATTTTGCTGCTTAAAACATAGCGGTCTAGCATTGGCAACAACCTTGCTAGGCCAAAATCACCAACTTTTGGTTCACCTGAAATGTCAATAAGGATGTTTCTTGATTTTATGTTGTAGTGGATGACGTTTGATTGATGCAAATGTGCCAAGCTTTTTGCAGTCCCTAGAATTATATTGAACCTCTCATTCCATGACAGAAAATGCCCACCTGGTCTGTCATGCAGATGCTTATACAAACTACCACCAGAGACAAACTCATATATGAGAAGCTGTAAGGATGGAGTCCAATAATAACCTTCAAGTGCCACAAGGTTTTGGTGCCTGATTTTCCCCAATTTCTTAACTTCCCTTTCAAAATCTTCTTGGGACTTGACAAGACTCGATACAGTAAGTTTCTTGATTGCAACAGGACGCCCATCTCTGAGAACAGTTTGGTACACTGCTCCAAACCCACCTCTCCCAAGTTCACAATCCTTGTTGAGCAGAGCATGTGCTTCAGTGCTGAAGTCAGTGTCACCAGAAAACATGACAAGTTTGCCAGAGTTGGCATCTGTAGTGGATGAATCGCTAAAGCCATCACCTGCAGATAACGTGAGAGCAGCTGCAGATCTAGATGTTGATGACCGAACACGGAGATTAAGCACGGTGATGGCAATCACACCTACAACAATGACAGCAGCAGCACCAATGGCAATGAGAGCAGATATGCTTAGAATGATTCTTTTGTGACCAAGATTTTGAGGAAGTGAGCCTGGAGTAGAATCAGAAGAAGAGTTTGGATTGAGAACAATGGGTTTGGGAAGGACTGCAGGGCAAGACTTATTGACTGCAGCACCACAAAGGGATGGATTTCCAGCGACACATGAAGGTGATATGGTGTTAAAGAAACCGCTTGCTGGTAGTTCACCTTGCAAATTGTTGTGGGAAATGTTAAAGGAGGAGAGGTTGGGAAGGTTTGCCAACTGCTTGGGTAGGGTGCCTGTGAGGCTGTTAAAAGACACGTCCACATCTTGTAGGTTTCCAAGTTTTGCTATTGCTACAGGTATTGTTCCAGACAAGTTGTTTTGAGATAGGATTCTACCTCATCGAAAGAAACAGAAAAAGAAGAACGAGTTAGACTGATGAAGACAGTACCATCTTTAACCAATATTTACTTTTTAAGGAAAAAAGAAAACAAATGTCAAGGGACAAGGGACTTTTCCTATTTTGAAACGAAGACACATACAACAATGCAAACAACTTGAACATCACATTCTTTTAGTTACGCAATAAGGTACTGCAAATTTAAACTCTAAAACTAATTGGTGAAAAAAAGAGTCCAAAATCATAATCTAGAGACTGTACGTATAATCCTCGAAAGCAAACACCATCAACCCTAACAATAAAGCAGTACGTACAGTAGCAACTGTCGTAGTTTATGAAAAATTTGAGATCTTACCAACGCAGAAAATTGTGGCTGTAACTGTTTGACAAAGAGCAATTGAAACAGAATTCATTAACTCATCTAACTCTTGCCTCTACCAAATTGAACAAGGACAAGAAAACAAAAAACATAACAGATTGAGAAAGGAAAGCTTACAAAGTCGTTAATGAAGAACAGGTCCCTATTGAACTTGGGATTTGCCCCGACAGCGAGTTCCTCTCCAGTCTCAGTTCCTTCAAAGCAAAAGCTCCTCCAATTTCCATAGGAATGCTCCCATTTAGCTTGTTATCACTCAAATCAAGAACATCCAATTCCTTCAAATCTCCAAAAGTCCCCGGAATAGGACCCATGAGAGAGTTTCTTGACAGATTCAAGAACTGCAAGCTGCTTGAAACCCCGATGGAAGATGCAATCTTACCAGAAAAATCATTGTGTGATAAATCCAAGACTTGAAGCTTTTGAGCAGAGCTAAATTTTCCACTGAGCTTATTCTCCAATTGCAAAACTTTCTCCAAACCTGAACCAAAAATCCACAGAGGAAGGTCGCCACTCAGCAAATTCTGGCTACAATCCAAAACCAAAAGGTTTCCACAATTGGTCATAGATTCTGGTAAGTTCCCACTTAAACTATTTGCAGACAAATTAAACACCTTCAATGATTGAAGATTCCCAATTGAAGTTGGAACCTGACCCGAAAATCTATTCCCAGAAAGATCCAAAGTCTCAAGGCGATTGAGTTCACCAATCCAGTTTGGAACCTCACCAGTGAACATGTTGTTACTCAAACTCAAATAATTACACAAGCCAAGATTCTGCATTGTGTCTGGAACAGTCCCAGAAAGCATATTCTCACTGAAATCCACAGACCTCAATAACAAACAGCTTCCAATCCCATTTGGAACCCCCCCATTAAACCGATTCTTGCTCAGGTTAATATTCCTCAAATTGTTCAATACTTCAATCCCTCTGGGAATCTCACTATCTAACAAATTACCAGACAAATCAAGTGAGCTTAACCCATTCAAACCCCAAATCCCGGCAGGCAAAGACCCTGAAAACTGATTCGAACTCAAATTTATGGATGCTAAACTAGCACATGAGCTCAAAGTACTTGGAATCTTCCCTGAAAACTTATTCTTAGCCAAAGAAATATCCCTCAAAGCTCCACAATCCTTAAAAAAGTCCTCCGGTATTGTCCCGGAGAGACTGTTTTCACTCAAATCAATGATTCTAAGGTTTTCAAGGCGAGTAAGGTTAGGATTAATGCTACCAGTAAGGCAGTTTCTTGATAGAGAGAGCTTGTGAAGGAACTGGAGCTGCATGAGGCCACGGCCGATCTGACCTGAGAGAGAGAGCCCATCAAGAGAGAGCTCAGTGACCCGGTTGGATCTGGGGTTGCATTTGACACCAAACCAGTTGCAGGGAGTGTCATCATCTTGGTTCCAAGATGAGAGCTTTCTCTTTGGATCTTGAAGGTCTGCTTTAAACACTATTAGACCAAAAACATCATCATTTAATGATGGGTTAAGGGATCTCACACATTGAGTTCGAAAAGATAAAACCAAGAAAGCTAATAAGCTCAGCAGCTTTTTTGTCCTTGACATTGATAATTCCTATCAAGAAACTCAAAAACCACTACAGCCCATTGAAACTAAGTAAACAAAAATAGAAAAAACAAAGGGAAAAGCTAAAATCTAGTGATATATTCTATTGGCTTCAAAAACGAAAAAAAAAAAAGGGTTCTTTTTTTAACGTCTAGATTTGAAGTAGAGAGACAAGTAGAAGTCAAACTTAGCAAAATGAGACAACAACCCAAACATTTCTTAGCTTAAGTGAGAAGATGATGTTATAGTTCTCCCTGCGCCTGACCAATGCCCAGAACTGTCCCTAACTTTTGGCTTCAAGTTTCACGAAAAAGATAAAAACTTCTAGCAAGTAAACAGATGATCTGATAACCAAATAAGCAGCAGTAAGCTGGTGCATTTAAAGCTGAGTGGACAGGACACTCAAATGGTTCACCAGATTCCGGTGAAACAGTTAGGGTTTCGGTGAGAGTTGCCATTAAAAAGCATCGGGAAGTGAGAGGGGAGAGAGAGTTTGCTTCAAGGGTATGTTGGTGTTTGAGCTGTGGTTCGGTCCAGAGAGAGAGAGAGAGACAGGGGGGGAGGTGTAATAAAGTTTGTGTTTTTGTGAACGGGAAAGGGCAGAGAAAATACGAAGCAGGCTGGTACGTGGGGGCTATTTAATGAGATTTGTAGACACGTGGCTACTTATATAAAGTGGATGGGTTTTCCACGTGGCTTTTACACGTATTCCTTTCCACTGTCAGTGAGAATTCCTTAAAAATTGGCGATGGATCATGTATTGCTGACGGGACCAAGTGTGGTGATGAATATAGGTGGATTGGATTTGAGTTTATTATTATATATAATTTATTTTTTAATATTTTATAAATTAAAATTTTAATTTTTTATTAGATTTACACGGGTTGGATATATTGGGGTTGAATAAGTTTTTGTGAATATATATATATATATATATATATATATATAATTCTTATAAATTCATGTTTATAAGCCATCAACAATATAGATTGTAGGAATCATGACACCCCCAACATGTTTAATTTTAATATTTTGAACCACCATTAAATTCTAGTCACATCCACTTCCTCTTTAACAAAAAAACATTTAAATTTTTATTAGGTTAAAAAAAATCTAACATAAAGCTAACTAAAAAGAATTTTGGAGCCAAAACATTTCTAAGTAAATAAAAATAATAGTTTAATCCATAAACTATCAAATATAAAAACAAAAGAAATATAAAGTATACAAGTTGTCGAGTTGATTGGGTTTAAAAAATCTCGACCTGCCACCCAACTCGTAATATTTATTTTTTAGATATTTTGACCCATTATCTGTTAGTGAATATGGCATATAGTTAATTAATTGATTACATGCAACACTGATTTTATTCATTTAAACATATTTATTAATAATAAAGGCTTTCATTATTTTTAATATTCATTTATATTTGATTAATGAATTTAATGTTTAATTAATAAATTTAGAGTAAAGATAAAGTCTATAGAAAAAAAATAATTTGCAAATAAAATTATAAAGTTGCTATAATTATAAGATTCTTATTGCATCAAAGAATTGTTCATAAATATTTTTTATCAATGCTCTATAAAAACTGGATATTAATTAGAGTTGTTGAGACCGGTACATATTATGCTTTATATTTATATATATATATATATATATATATATATATAAAAGGACGCAGTTGCTATCATGAATTGAGATATGAGGGATACCTAAAACTAATATATAGATGCTTGTTATATGACATGTACATTGAATTGAATCGCATGAGAATTCCATATGGAAAGATCACATATGTATATGGAAAGACTCATATTATGTAAGTGATTCTTATACTTAAGATCACCAAGTTATCTTGTATAGAGAATGTTGATTTGATCCTGACTATACCTTGTTCTAATCAAATGTAATAAATGAGCAGATATTGAGTATAATAGAAACTACATGGAGGTATTTGATTAATCAAGAGAGAATTCATCACTCTAGGTGAATTAGAGAAAATGTTTTATTTGTTCTCAAATAGTATTGATTGTTAAACCCTTGGCCAAGGTCAAAAAGATTTGAAAAGAGTTTTAAATCTTATTTAAATAATCAATGAATATAATGTTGAGAATAAAAATAATTTAACAAAGCAGACATACTACATGCTTGGAACATTCATGATGAAACTAGTCATTGAAAGGTTAAGTCAAATCATTTATGATTTTTATAATATTTGTGGGGTCATGACATGTTGCTAGATATTGTACTTATTCTTCAAATATAAATCAATCAATTGTTAAATTGACGATAAATTAAATTATTTAATTTATTTAATCCTACTTCATTTAGATTTATGATTTATATTTGGATCAACTTGTTAAGAAACCTAATGGAACAATTTGTTAGAAATTAAAATGGAATGATTAATCAAGTGTGACTTGATTATAAATAAGTTTTAAAAATTGAGAACTAGAATATAATTAATACAGTGGATTATAATTCTAGACCAAGGAAAAATCAAATAGGGACTTGACTGAATACATTTATAAAATTATCCTAAAATAATATGTGATATTATTTAAGGAGAAAATTAGTATTTTTACATTTATAGAGTTTTTAGGTTTCCATATAAATAGAATGCTATACTTCTTATTTACAGTACAATACAGAACACCTAAAACATAAAAAAAAAATAGCTAGTACTAAAAGGTATAACAATTCCTCTCTCCTAAAAGAGTTTATGAGATTTCTCATTGGTGGTTCGTGTGGATTAATGTTAGAAACCGGGTACTTGGACAACTTATGGTTTTCGATAACTCAACTTTAAAGTAATTATTCAAAGCTGAAAGGAGCATTTGATCTTCATTTAATATTTGTATAAACTCTAAACAACTCTTGATCTATCTAATGAGATTCTCAGGACTTAAAAAAAATAATTAAATTTACCATTTTTGCTGTGTATATGTCTTTCGAGAAACTTGATATTATTTTCTGTAATATCCACATTATTCAACTTTGATTGTTTGGTTAGGTCAAATAATGTAAATATTATATATGAGCTATTTTTTTTAACATCTCTAATCTTGGTGTATAGTTGAGAGGGCTGGTTATGCCATAAGAAAGATATTCTCACCCTAAAACATTCTACTTGAGATAAGCTACATTATTAATCTTGTCTTCTATTCCTAATAGTTTATCATGTCTTTTCTACCATTAATTTATCTATACGGGTGATAATGGATCTATTAATGTGAGTTAAACCCAAAATGAATGGTTAAGCCTAATTATTTTAAAGTCTGGTTAATTTTTGTCACTCCTAATTATTATCTTTTGACAATACTTGATGAATTGACATGTCTACGTCTGATTATTCCTGATCATAATCTACGACTAATGGTCTATCAAGCCATACCAATGAGCTTGTATTAGGCTCATTGAACCCAGCCTGCATTTTAGAAAGAATCCATAGATAATGCCTTGTTAAGGTTCATTTATCCTATAGTACCTAAGATTCACTCGCAATATTTGCTTAATAAAAGATTATGTAAATATAATCTATTTGCATGAATGTCCCTTATAAACTAAGTTTTGACAATGCCCTTTTGGGGTTCACTTGTCTTAAAATGTGTTATTTAACAATCACCTTTTTATGATTTAACTTCTTGTTTATTGCTCCTCATCAGTGTTTGCATACGCTAGTGTTATGACTCTTGTATATATACATCATAACAAGTGGATAACTTTCAAATTTTATTATTCTTATTGCTATTGATTATGCATGCATATATGAAAACTTATTAAAGAGGCCAATACTCATAATTGTTTGGTGAATATTGAACTTAGAAATCTTTAAGACTTATTTTATTTTTTTGAAATAAAAAAGATGGGCTACTCCTCTCAATATCCAAAGTAATGATCTATGCTAAGTCCATTTACCCTAAATACCAAGAGTGAATAGCAAAATATTTTAGACATGGTTTTTTTAAATAGAAAAAGGTATATGATTTGGAAGATTTGGAATGTCAACCCAATGGGCCTTATAATATGGGTTAAAACCCAATAGACCTTGCAAACTTGTTCTAAGACCTAATATGCATGTATGAATGGGTTTGATTGTTTTTGTTGAAAAAATGATAAAGATCCACCAATACTGCCTTCAGCAGCTTCAAGATTAGAGTTAAGACATAATGTGATTAAGTCATAATAGATACAATAGATGATTAAGAACATATTAAACATAAGATGGAAACTTGTATAGGTTTCGGATAAATGTAATACAAGTGAAATCTAGATAAATCTTAAAGATAAAAAAAAAAAGGATTAGATAGGTCTTTTAAAAGACCTACTTTGGTTGTGTTTGGGGCTGACGAACTCAAAGAAAACTAAAATGTAATAAAATATGCAAACTTATAGAAGAAAGGTGTCATTGATATAGTAACCCAGCAAAGATCTGAAATCCAACATAACTAATGGTTTTACAATACCCACATATCTTATCCTAATAAAAACCCTAATTTTTCACAACAAATAGGTCCTTGCAGCTACAAAAAAAAAGGAGTTTATATTTCTATTTTTTTTCATAACATCTTGAGACTATCACGGGTCCAAACATTGTTTATGTCAAAGAACCATTTCAACCCAAAAGCTTAAGTTGTTAGGTGAGGTCCCAAGATATGATATATATTATTTTCTAACACACTCCCTCAAGTGAAAACCCTTTGGGCTTGAAACTTCACAGGCCCACATTACCTTGTGCCTGATTTTTTATTAAATAAATGAGGATGATGATATTCAAACTCATAACCGTTTGGTCATCAAGGCTCTGATACCAACTTTTGTGGAAGATCGTGAAACAGACTTTGTTTGCGGGAACTCCATGAGACAAGATTGCCACCAAGAAAGATCACATAAGCAGTAGTTGAAGTACGATCATCTAAATTTCCAGCCCAATCGGCATCAGAGAATGCATGTAGAGAAGGATTGTGATGTCGGCAAAGATGAAGACCATGAAAAATTGTGCCTTTTAGATAACGCAGTAAACGTTTAGTGGCAATCTAGTGGGATTCGAAAAGGCAGTGCATGAATTGAGATAACTTGTTGACAGTGAAAGACATATCTGGGCGAGTAAGATTAATGTATTGCAATGCCCCAATGACACTCTGATACTTAGCGGCGTTGGTAGGAGGCGAACCATCATTGAGAACGAGGGAACCCGTGGTAGGGAGAGGGGTTCCAACCTCCTTAGCATCGTCCATGCGAGTGCGGACCAAAAGATCATGAATATATTTATGTTGAGAGAGAAGTAGACCGGATGATGTGGGAAGCACTTCAACACCAAAGAAGTAATGGAGTGAGCCGAGATCTTTGACTGAGAATTTGGTTGAGATGGTGGCGATGAATCTAGTGATGGAAGGAGGATCACTGCCAGTCATAACTAAATCATCAACGTATACCAGAAAATAGATTAGCTGGTGGTTGTGATGATAGATAAAGAGAGAGGGATCAGAGACAACATTTATAAAACCATAAGAGAGTAGAAAAGAGCGAAGCTCATGATACTATACCCGGGGGGCTTGTTTGAGACCACAAAGAGCTTTACGAATCTAGTAGACATGGGTGGGAAACTGTGAATTAATAAATCTTGGAGGTTGAGACATAAAAACTGCTTCAGAGAGTGTACCATGAAGAAATGCGTTATTGATATCAAGTTGACGAAGTGGCCAACCATTTGTAATAGCAAGGCTGAGGACAATGCGAATGGTTGTGGGCTTGATGACTGGACTAAAAGTTTCTTTGTAATCAGTGCCCGGTCGTTGGTGAAAACCTTTCGCAACTAAACGTGCTTTGTAACGAGCAACTGTGCAATCCGAGTTTTGCTTGATCCTGAAAACCCATTTATAACCAACCAGGTTTGTAGATGAAGTGTGAGGGACAAGGTCTCACGTGCCATAACGTAGTAAGGCATTGAACTCATCTGATATGGCAGTTCGCCAATTTGGGTTACGAAGAGCTTGTGAAGCATATGAGGGTTCTGCAAAGTCATGGAGGTTATGTCTGGTGGTGGCATAGAGTTGACGGATTGGTTTAACAATGCCATGTAGGAAGCGAGTGATCATGGGCTGTGTCCGATGTGTTTGTAGGAGATGGAGGTTGTGGGATGGTAGAAGGAGCCACGAGGGCAGTAGCTTCAGAGCCCGAATAAGATGACATGGAGGGAGACCGTGGAACTGGGCATGACACTACGAGAGGGCAGCAAGATGGTTGGTGGTGCGTGGAGCCTATGATGAGTGGGACGGTGATGGAAGACAAGTCATCAGAGGGAGGGGAAAGAGTGGGGATGAAAGTGGATGGTTGGGCAGTGGAGAGAGATGGAAAGACTGATTCATCAAAGACCACATGACAGGATATAAAGATACGAATTGTGAAGGGATAGAGAGAAAGAAGAGAGGAGCAAAATAGGGATAGAGAGGAGAGAACCGAGAGAGAAAAAAGAAAAAAAAAGAGAAAAAGAGAAGAAAAACAGGGGAAGAAACGGTGAGAACCGTCATCGCCGGCACCTACACCGTCGCCAGCAGTTGCGTCCTGCCACCTCCACCGTCGCCAGTAGCACCGTGAGCCACCGCAGGTCAATCTTCTTCCCTCTCCTCCTCCACCTTCTTCATCTTCATCTTCTTCTTCTTCTTCTGCGTCTTTTTCTCAAATGTTCACGTTGCATGTGAATAGTGGAGAAGCCCACTGTTTAATGGGCTGGCAACGCCGACCCAGCCTAAAATGGTTGGGCCGGGTCCAACCCAATTAAAAAAAAATTTCCTTTTCAAAAAATTGTAATTGTTTTCCGTGATTTTTTTACTAAATTTTGTTTTGTATTTGGTTGGTATTTTTATACCGAAAAAAAATACAAATCCGGTATTAAAATACCCGGTTTTCGTCAAAACTTCCAAAATACAAAAAAATTTGAAAAATAGAAAAAAAATGTTTTTGTGCATACGACCAAGTTTCTCAAAACTAAAAATCATATTGTGTTTTTCATACACCAAAAAAACAATTGGCCAAAATTTCAAAAACAACAAAATTTTTATTTTGTTTGTCTTTTAGTATCCGGGGTACGACATTACACGTAATACGTATTTCGGATATTAATTCTTTTTTTCAGATGCTAGAATGGTTAAGTTTTAACCCCATTAAGATAAGAACCTTTTTATTGATGAAGGCTTTTCTTGACCCTTTTGACAGATCAACAATTAGAAAACACAACCAAAACCTTAGATTTTATCAGACAATAAAAGAATGCAGCTTACCTTAGGTAAGGCGTAGTTGGGGTGCTAATACCTTTCCTTTACGCAACCAGTCTTCGTACCCCATCTTTAAGACCAGTTAGGGTTCCTAGTGACCAGAATACTAGGTGGCGACTCCTAGTCCATATTTTACTGATACGAGACAAGAATTCCTTATCTTTTTATATTTGCCAGATAGACCTTTACAATTTTTCCTTGAGAGTGGTGGATGATCGTCGCGACGCCGCACACGTGCAACAACTAAGCCAATTATTCTTGGTGTAATAAGTTTATGTGTTTATTGAGGATCCACTTTTAGGGTTCCTGAAAATCAAGAATGTTTGGTATAAGTATGTAAATTGAATATGCATGATCTTATTAGAAATCTTGAAAAGGCTCAACATAATTAACATAATTTAGCCAATATATGAGCCATGACTAATGGCAAAAAAATATAATAGAGAGACAAAACATATAATGACAATTATTTTAAAAAGACAATAAGACCTTCTTGGGCTTCTAAGTTCTTCACCTTTTATTCCTCAGCACATTTATTTATAGATTTTTTAGTTAATGGGGTGCTCTCTAGTATATTCATAGTTAACTAGGGCAAAATCTCGTGACAATATTATGTTCATCATATTAATCTTTTTAGGCATCCATATATTTAGGTTATACATAAAAGGCAACCTATGTTTTAAGAAGCACTTTGTAGCTATTTTCACAACCTTAGAAATATTAAGTTTCCTTCTTATAGTATTTTTGAGTACCCACTCAGCATTGACCACTTCAAAGAAATGTAGGTTCATATCCTTGCTTTGCTTTTCCTCAATGCAGGGAATTTAAACATTTTTAACCATAAACAAGGCCTCCTCAGCTTTTATAGTAATAAATCTTCCATTCACCAAAAATATTAGCCTTTGATGCAAGGATGCTACAACACTAGCATAATGGATTCATGGTTATCCGAGCAAAATACTTTAAAAGAACTGGATATCCAGCACTTTCGAAGTTACCTAAAAAGGATGAGGTCTGATAATCAACTCAATGTCAATATTCCCAATTACTTGTCTCGAAGACCCATTATAAGCTCTTGACATCATTTTAACCTGCCTCATATAAGACACATTAACTAGCAACTTATCCAGGATAAGTCCAAGAAATACATTTAAGGCTGACTCATTATTGATAAACACTTTTTAATTATATAATATTTGCACTTCATTATGATATATAGTGGTTTATTATGCCTTGTCCCCTTAGGGTCTAGCTCATTTTCTATAAGTATAAGTAATTAATGGCTTAGATTCTCCATATCAGGTGTTCTATATAATCTTGTGTGATGCTTTGTTGGAAATAATTTTTGTATAGAACCTTTTACAATGCATTTTTTATACAGTTCATAACTCAAGATTAATGATAATAGGAAAACTCGAGCAAGACTTTTCTTAAACCGATCTGCCACACTATATTCTCAATTTCATCAACTTTAGGAATTCAATAACCCCTTCTTAACTTACACGCTTGTTGACCTCGTTATTGTTGGCCAACTTCTTAACTACTTTACCTTTTTTTTTCCTCTATCTTTTTATGTCTTCCTATATAAAACATCTTTCACTTCTTATCAATATTCCTACTTCAGCTTGAAAAATTAATGTAGAGTTTTCGATATGAAAAGTATATCTATAATTATGAGGTAGTGTATTATAACTTCCATTGTTTGAATAAACAGGCTTTGTTAGAATCTCTTAAAAGGACCTCTTATAGTCAACTAACATATACATACTTCAGAATTCTCATCTTGGAATATCAACATTCCTATCTCATTCTCAGGCTTGAAATCTTTCATCGTTAACACTTCAAAGGCTATCATGGTCTCTACCTCATGATAGAATTCCTCATATAAATCAATATCATAACTGAGTTAGTGATGATATTTTTAATGTTCACTATAATCTCTAATGGCTTACATCTTGGATGGTGGCTAAAGATAATTTTCTTGTGCTAGTATATCATACAAACTACTCATGGTCATCTTTATAATTATCTCTTGCTTCTTCTTATATTCAACAATAATTTTGTTTACTTCTTTACTTATAGAGGTGTGATTTAGGAGTGGGTTGGTATTCATGTTAGGTGTCCCATCAAATGTTAACCAACTTACCTTAATGAGTTATAAAAGTTTGTTCTTAAAGATGAAACAACTATCAATAATGTGTCCAGTAACACTATCATAATATTCATAGGTTTGATTGGGTTTGTAACACTTTAGGTATGGTGGTTGAAGTGGGTTTAGAGAAATGAGAGCAATTTAACCAATGTTAACTAGCCTTTTATACATTTCATTTAGAGGCAAGGGGAGTGGTGGTCGTTGTCCTTGGGTTTTTTTAAAACTCTTGTTGAGGTGATAATTATTTTTGGCTTGGTTGAAAGTTTGATTTTGGGTGGTGTTTTGTTGGTTATCAGGAATATGTGTTGTAAAGTTTAAGTTAGTAATAACTAGGGTATTGGTTGGTGTTTGGAATTGAAATTGTTAGTGTTGCTTTACTTATTTCTTGATAGCTTGATAGCTTGTTCGATCATTTCAGCTATAATTACCATATTAGTGAAATATTGGGCTGAACTTCCAACAAGATATTTGAAATATAGAGCTTTAAAGGTATTAGGGAACAAGTTTATCATCTTCCTTTCTAATAGAGGGGGATGTATTTATACTGCCACTTTATGCCATCTTTAGGCATACTCTCGAATTGATTATTTTAAAACCTGCTCTATGTTCTGCAGGCTTGATCTATTGTGGGCTACATCCATCTTGAACTTGTATTATTTCACAAATATATTCATCAAGTCTCTCCATCTCTTAACCTTAGTGTTATCCAACCTGATATGTCAACTCAAGGTTGCGCCACTCAAACTCTCATGAAAGAAATGTATAAGTAGTTTCTTATCATGTACTACTTCAACCATTTTACTATAGTATATTTATAAATGGTTCATCGCGCATTGTATGCCAATGTTTTTTTTTATGAATTCAAGCACTTTGAATTTATATAGGATTACTACATTTGACACTAAACACATCTGAGTTGCTTTCATAGGATCATACAAATTTATCATTTATATTAGTCTTAATCTTTTCTTAATGGCGAATAGTTTATTAGACTCAAAATCTTCCATCACTTTGCCTTTTTGAGATGTTTGGAGGTGTTTGAGCTTGAGACGCTAGCTAAGTAAAAGAAAAATGAGCTGCATATTAGAATTCTGATAAGACACCATTTTCCCTTATGTATTGGTAGGATAAAGGTGAAATGGGATGCTTGAACTGGTGGTGCATGATAAGTATTAGCTACAGGTTGTGTTTCAATATGATTCGATCCTCAACTACAAGTCCCTTCCCCTAATGGGATTGATTATAAAAATCTCTTAAGTAAGCCGGCTAGCTTAACGACCTCATCTTTGAGGCTATCAATTTTTTTTATTGGTTATTTTTTTATTGGGTTCTCTCTTCATGCTATATTTTTTTCTTGCGTAGTCTGGTGTTGTAGATTCTAAAAGAGGACTGGCTTTTAGAGGGACCTATATTTCATATAATGATTAAACAAATATGATAATAACGAGTACATGAATGTGAAATGCACGAGGGTGTATGCATAAAAAAAGGTATATTGGATATGCATTCGCTATTCAAGGATGACAAATGGTTGTCATTTATGGATTTAAAGAACAAAAACCCAATATCTTTATCATGATGCCTGTGGCAGGTGGACATCATGGTGATCTTAGTGTGAGAAGGGGTAGAATGGAAAAAGAAGTTGCCACCTAGTTTTATGGTAACTAAAAACCTTAACTGGTCTTTCAAGAGTTCTAGAAAAGGGGTTGGTTATGTAATAAAAAAGATAGACATCACCTTATACATCTTAACAAGGTTTTAAGAATAGCTGTAATCCCTCAATAATGCAGAGGTGATTGATTCTCATTATATATTGTATGTACAGCAGTTAGCAAATCCTATATAATAGGAAACAAATAAAACGTAGCTAAATATGTATCCTACAAGATATGTATATAATAACAATTCATCTAAAATCAAGAAATAGAATCAGATTCCTTATCACCCCCCTTCAAGCTGAGCATGGAAGAAGGGACCACGTGAAGCTTGTTAGGAAAAAGGAGGAATTGAGGTTTGGGGACTCCTTTTGTAAAAGAATCGGCAAACTAAAGATGAGAGGGAACGAAGGTGACTTTTAAGGAACCATTAGCAATGAGTTCACGAACAAAATGATAGTCAATCACAATATGCTTAAAGCGAGGCCGAGTGATAGGATTGACCACCATAAATATAGCACTTTTGTTGTCGCATAACAGCTTCGGAGGTGAAGGTAATTATAGATGTAGATCACGAAGTAGCTGAACGATCCAAACAACTTCAACAGTAGCGACAACTAAGGATCGATATTCAGCTTCGGCACTGGAGCAAGAAACAGTGGATTGTTTCTTGGAGCACCAGGAGATAAGATTGTGGCCCAAGAAAGTAAGATAGCCGGTGGTAGATCGACGTGTATCAGGACAACCAGCCCAGTCAGCATCAGAATAAGCAAGCAAGTCACGGTAAGGATTGCGATGAAGTTGAAGACCATGAAGGACCGTTCCTTTAACATAACGCAATATACGTTTGAGTGCGCGAAAGTGATTTTCTGTCGGAGCATGCATATATTGGCAAATGGAATTGACACTGAATGGGAGATCAAGGCGAGTAATGGTCAAATATTGCAGAGCACCACCAAGAGACCGAAAAAGGGTGGGATCTGAAAATAACTTCCCTTCAGTGGAGAGATGTTGGCCGACGACATAAGGAGTGATAATTGGTTTGGCCTCAACCATGTTAGCATGGTGGAGAAGATCAAGCGTATACTTGGTTTGGCTAAGAAATAAATCGTGGGAGTTATGGTGGACTTCAACACCAAGGAAATAGTGTAGAGACCCCAAATCTTTCATGGCAAATTCGTTGGACAGCCATGTGATAAGAGTCTTGATCAAGCTAGGATTGCTACCAGTAAGCACCATATCATCTACATAGAGCAAGAGATAAACCGTTCCAGCTGCAGAATGATGCACAAACAAAAAGGAATCTGCTTTGCTGATAAGAAAACCAAGGTGCAGTAAAAATGAGCTAAAGCGTTGGAACCAAGCACAAAGGGGCTTGTTTGAGTCCATAAAAAGCACGCTTTAGTCGACATACATGGCGAGGAAACCGTGGATCTGTGTAGCAAGGGGGTTGATCCATATATACCAGTTCAGAGAGATGACCATGAAGAAAGACATTTTGAACATCTATTTGATATAGAAGCCACCCAGAAGAGACTGCAATGGATAGAATAATCCGGATGGTAGCAGGACACACAATAGGACTGAACGTGTCTTCAAAATCAAGGCCATGAATCTGAAAGAAACCCTTGGCCACAAGACAAGCCTTATGACGCTCAATAGATCCATCAGCACAGAGCTTGGTTTTAAACATCTAGTGACAACCAACCACATTATAACTTGCAGGTTGCAGTACAAGATCCCATTCTTCTTCAAGGCTTGTATTTCAGCATCCATAGCCGAGAGCCATGCAGGGTGTTTGGCTGCAGACTTGAAACCCCGAGGCTCTTGGAGAGCTAGAAGAACCTGAAAAAACTGAGAATAGGGTGAAATGGTTAACACATGATAAGCCTTAGGTTTAAATATACCAGCTTTCCTTCTAGTAACCATGGGGTGAAGGTTAATAGAGGTCGTTATTAAAGGAACAGGAACAGGTGGAGAGGGATGACTAGAGGATGGGATGATAGACATAATAGGAGGCTGGGAACAGGAGTCTACAGGTTTATCACTGCATGGCAAACAAGTAGGAGTCAAAACTGGAGAAGACACTAACGGAGGTGGTAAGGCAGGAGACACAATATTATGAGAGTCTAAAAAATCAGAGAAAGTAATATAGGGTGTGGAATTATGATTTTGTTGAACATCATCACCTACATAAGGAAAAATAGTTTCATAAAATTGGACATGGTGAGAGACATAAAGACGTTTTGTCTTGTAGTCAAAACAACGAAACCCTTGTGAAGGGGGCTATAACCTAGGAAGACACAAGGAGCAGATTTGGGAGATAATTTGTTAGGAGCATAATCTTGCAAATAAGAAAAGCATAAACATCCAAAAGTACAAAGCATAATATAGTCGGGGTATTTACCAAACAGAAGCTCGTAAGGAGTTTTGCCAACAAGAGTTTGTGAGGGGAGTCGGTTGATGAGATAAACAGCTGTCGAGAAGGCCTTAACCCAAAGAGGCAATGGAACACATACATGAAACATAAGAGTGAGTCCTGTTTTGGTGACATGTCGGTGTTTACGTTCAGCAATTTCATTTTGACTGGGTGTATAAGAACAAGCAACATGCAATACAATACCACAAGATGTGAGGTGAGAGCGAAATTTATTATTGGTAAATTCAGTTCCACCATCACATTGGAAGGACTTAATTTTAGATGAAAATTGAGTTTCAATATACTGTTGACAATTGACAAATGTATATAAAAAAATCAGATTTATGTTTTAGTGGAAAAAACCAACTGAAACGAGTACAATCATCAATAAAAACTGCATAATATCGAAAACCTGTAGTGGAACAAACAGGTGAAGGACCCTATAAATCACAGTGTAAGCGATCAAAAGGCAAATCACAACAAATATTATTAATTGAAAAGGGTAGACGATGGCTTTTGCTAAGGTTACATCCAACATATAAACTAGAATCCAAACCTATTAATTTATTACTACAGGAAATAAAACCTGACTTGGTGAGAGAGTCAATAGTATGAAAACTAGGATAACCTAGACGAGCATGCCACAAATGAGCAGAGACACACAATTTATTGTAAGAAACTATGGAAGCAAGGGCATGATGATGTTGTTGAGGCACGTATAAGCCATTCTCACATCTTCCGACTCCCAGCACTACTCCTGTGACCCGATCCTGTATTGTAAAACCAGAATAAAAAAAGATGACCCAACTATTATTATCTTTTGTAAGTTGACTGATGGAAATAGGCTTTTTGGTAATACCAGGAACAACTAAAACATTAGATAAAAGTAATGGACTGTTGGGAACAAGAGTGGAAACGGAGCCAGTGTGAGAGATAGAAAGAGACTAACCATTACCAACCATCACCCTTTCGTTACCAGAATATACAGCAAGATATCGACACCCTCGGGATCATTTGTCATGTGAGAGGTGGCGCCAGAGTCCGGATACCAGGCAGGATCGGGGGAGGCCGAGTTTGAACAAGCAGCGAAGGCTTAAGCAAGATTGGCACACTACTTTTTCTTGAGATTAAGAAATGTCCAGCAGCGTTTAGCCAAGTGGCCTTCCTTGTCACAGAGTTGGCAATAGACTGGAGAGAAACTAGATTTTATGACAGAGGCAGAGGGAGGTTTGGGCTTTCCTCTGTTGATGTATTTTGATCTGGCGGTGGAAGAATAAAATGCCGAGTTGGCAGATTGTTTGCTAAGCATAAAATGCCGAGTTGGCAGATTGTTGATACACTGATCTTTCAAAAATCTCATGGCTCAAAGCTTTCGGGATGATATCTACAAAAGAAGGTAACTGAGACTAGGAAAGCATTGTTGTTGAGAAGATTTTATAATCAGGACCTAAAGCTCTCAAGAACCAATGAATTTTA
>Ga0307517_10004811_pt1 | contig 20594 bp, 13 predicted proteins | sample 23_EM_MG_FD_194515 | JGI IMG/M metagenome (GOLD analysis project Ga0307517, IMG submission 194515) | Populus trichocarpa ectomycorrhiza microbial communities from riparian zone in the Pacific Northwest, United States - 23_EM | ecosystem: Host-associated > Plants > Roots > Unclassified | place...
ACTCGCTCTCTGGGAAACTTTTTAGAATTTATTTTTTAATTAATTATACCATAATAAAAAAATATATCTTTAGATAAATAAAATTATGAAGGGAATATATATATCCTCAAATTTGAATTTTTTTTTTAAACGTTGTATCATATTCATCTAGAGGATTCAATTTTTAAATTGTTCGAAAAGAAAAAAAACTTTGTTTATGTGAATACATGTTTGAAATACATCAAAATAATATTATTATAATTTTTTAAAATTATTTTTAATATCAGCACATTAAAACAATGTAGAAACACAAAAAACAATTTGAAATAAGAAAAAAAAATAAAAAATTTAATTTAAAAAAAAACACTTTTGAAACATAAAAATAAACGAGTTTTCATGCGAGTCGATCTTAAAAGCGTGGGAGCATGACACCTTTAAAATTTAAAAATTTTGATTTTTATAAATGTACTCTTAAATCTATGATTCTTAAATTACAAAAATATACAATTTGCACCCCAAAATTAGCACTTATTGTGTAACCATTTTTATCTTAAATAATCTATTGATATATCATAATAACAGTTCACAAAAATCCTGGCTTCCCTGCCCACATTTCCACCTGGATGTTGATTTTTGTCAGCGTGTTCTTGATGTTTGATTATGGTGATAAGTATATTTATTTCTCATGTTATTGTTTGAGTTATAATTAAAGAACAATATTTTATCTTAGAAAAAAAATCAATATTTTATCTTGAGATCTGATTAAAGTAATCACTGAATTTGTGAATGCGTTAATGTGAATGTTAGCCTGTTTACACATATAGTAGCTTGAAAACATCTTAATCGTTAATACACACACACACACACACACACACACACACACACACAAACTTCTATAAAATAATATCTTTGTAACTATAGAAATTTTTAATTAATCAACAGATCATTTAATAAGTCGGGACTGAATAAAAAAATTATTAATTTTTTTGGCTTCTGTTTTGTTTTTTTAATAAAAAATCTATGTTTTTTTAATCTAATTTTATCATTTATAATTTTATTTATTGAAAATTGAGCTTTACGATTTATTGCGATTTGTTTTCTACGTGGTTAATTTAGTCTCATGACATATGTCGCGGGTTTGGAAGGTTAACCCGGTTGGCTCGAGGTCTTTTTTTTTAATTAATATTTTTTCAATTTCATCATTCAATATTGAGTTTATTAGGAATTAGACTTCATGATTTGTTTTGGTTTGCTTTCTATGAGATTATCTCGATCTCATGATTCGAGTCACGAGTTTTATAGGTTTATTTGTGTAGACTTGAGTTGTTTTATTGTATCATATTTTTAGATTGATTTATTTTTAATTTCATTATTCAATAATGGATTGATTTGGAATTAAGCTTCATAATTTGTTTCAATTTGTTTTCTATAAGGCTATCCAAATCTCATGATCTAGGTCGTGAGTTTGACAAGTTAACCCGGGCTGACTCAAGTTATTTTTTTGTTTACTTTCCACGAGGTTATCCCAATTAGCGGGTTAACCAAAGTTTACTAAGGTCATTTTTTGTGTCTCTTTTTAATTGGAATTTTTTTTTTCAATTTCATTATTCAACTTTGAGTTGATTGAAAATTATGCTTTATAATTTATTTCGATTTACTTTCTAAAAGGTTATCATGGTCTCATGACTCGAGTCATTTTTTTAATTTTTAATTAATTTTTTATTAAATTTCATTGATCATCATTAGATTGATTGAGAATTGAGTTTTATAATTTGTTTCTATTTGCTTTATATGGTGTTATCATGGTCTCATAATCCAGGTCATAAATTTGACAAGTTAACTTATGTTCGCTAGGATCGATCAAATATGTTGTTGTCTTAATAATTTTTTATAAAATAATGTTTTCGTGAGTTTTCGTGAGTCAAATTACTTTTTACAAGTAGTTCGAATTATCGTCAAGTCAAATAAATCATATTGGTTCAATCCCCATGCTAGAAAATGTTAACAACACTTGTATATATATATATTTTTCTTACATTTATTTATTTTTATCTTACCAACAACATAACACATAACATAGAGTGCAAGCCAATACCATTTCATTTAATGAATGGAAATTAAGGACTTTAGGTAAAAAGAATAAACACTGAAATATATTTTGTTTTTTCTAGTTTAGTGAATCTATTCTCCGGAGAATGGAAGAATTATTCTATGAAGTCTTACAAGTAAAAACGACGAAACTCGTGAATTGAAGTCATTTTCTATACTAGGAGGATTGAAAGGTGGAATTATAGTTTGGACAAGGATGACTGACTACTTGATTGGTTTCCCTGGACACGTCTTCAAGGCCTCCTCCCCTACTTTCAAAGGGCATCTGAGAAAACATTGAACCTGCAACGTCGGTCAAATTCTCCAACTGTACAAATCACCCCAACTCAAATTAGTTTTGAACTCTAAACCTCACACCATGACAAAAAAAAAACAACAACATCTATCCAAGTCTATTTTGAAGTGACAATCTCGACCAACTAGAACAATCCCTTTTTTTGGCTGCCATGATGACGACACGTAGATAATTTAGAATTCATTCCCGCACCTCAAATCAAAATTAAGCTCTAGATTCCTTTTCGGCAATGTTGGGCAGCAAGGCTAGCCGCATGTTTGTCAATTTTTTTTTTGGTATTTTTAAGTCTTTTTTTTAATATATTAATGTTAAGGATGTATTTAAAAAAATAAAATAATATTATTTTAATATATTTTTAAGTGAAAAATACTCTAAAAAACAATCAATACTATAATATAAAGATGAATATATAAAGGAATTGAGAGGTAGACATGGTGATTGAAGCTGAGTAAGGGATCGAGGTCTACTTATATATGCTGATACCATGTAGAGTCGGAGAAAGAATAAAGATTTTATGGTTATTAAGTTTAGGGCCATGGGATTAATCGAGGTGCGCGCAAGTTAACCCGAACACCCATGTTAATAAAAAATAAATAAATAAATAAAGATTTCAAAGTTTTAATCTTCACTTTACAATTGTACAGATAAGTTGTTTATATATATATATAATCCTAGTACAACTGATTGTATAGAGATGTATTTAATTCAAACATAGTTATAACTGATTGCTTCTTTCATGTAATTCAAACCTATGATATTTCTACTTGTGTGGAAATGGCACTCTACTTGAATGCGTAATCTTTCATGTGTTGTCACTGGTGAAGATGAGCTTGTATGAACAAGAAGTCATTTGCTGACTGGGAGATCACAGTCGCAACCCCATTCTTATCTTGATTCTTTATGTTTGTGCTGTTGAAATTCAATCTTGTCATGGTCAGTAGGAATTTTCCGCCTAATTGGGAATCCTTTGCTTTGCAGGTGCGAGACAATTCTTCAGCCTGGCTTAATCTGCACAATACGAATTTAAAAGAATCGAGCAAAGGCAAGGCACCGGGACAAGAAGTTTTATACATCGATGAAGAATAATGTGGTGTACAAATGCCACCACTGTTCACATTTTAAACAAAAAAGAGGAACTCCTAAAGGCCTGAAGGAAATATGCCCACCCAAGCCCACGCCGGCTGCTAAATCAAAATCTGCCAAGTCCATGCTTCAAAAGTCTGCCAACTCGGAGGAAGGCACAAGTAGCAAAGATGAGATAATCAAGATACACGAGACAACTTTGCCTGCAATTAATGGATACTTCCACCATGAACAGTCTAGCAATTCCATTTGCGAGAGTTAAGACAAACGAGATAATTAAGATTGACGAGACTGCTTTAACTGGTAAATATCGGTAAGCACTTACATCACAAACAGTCCAGCAACTCCACAACCAAGCAACAAATTTTCTCTGTTGGATGCAAAGAAGAGAAAGAGAAATAGATCAGCAAACAAAAAAGAGCAGTCTGAAAGCAGTTCTGCTGCAATGGATGCGGGAAAAACTGTCAGCAGCACGTTAAGTGAAAGAAAGAGAAAATCTTGGACAACCCTGAAGGAAATTGTGGAGAAAAGAACACGATAGGAGTCGAAACATTGTAAGTTTGACAAAGCCAATGTTTATTTAAAAAAGGAAAATCATTTTAGCATTTTAGACTGCTGCTGATATTTTCATGGCCAATCTTTTTTCATTGCTGTGTAAACAATTCTGAAGGGGAAAAAAAGAAGAGTTTCAAGCTTTATTCCAGAAAGAAGAAGGTCACAAAATGGGGACCCAGTTTTGGAAAATAACAAATGTATATACCCCACCACCTCAAGCCTCTTCTACCAAAACTTGACGTTTTTAGTGTGATCCTTGCACGATTAATTTAATAACTCGTAGCAATTACTCCTTAAAAAAATAATAAAAATAGCTATTGTCTGGTTTGTTTTATTGATCAGACGCGGTTTTTATTCTGGACCTATTTTGTTGAGGATTTGGAGTTTGTGTGGGGTAACAGAATTGGGGAGTGAAAATGAGGAGCAAACTCTCCTGAGCTTGAAGCGGCTTCTGGGAAAATGTACATTTACAGGGAAAGGAACTGAAATGATTGATGGAATTCAGAGTTCTTGTTTTTCTTCTTTCAATTGTTTTCATTCCTTGATTGCTTCTAGGGTTTTCATGTTTGAGTAATTCCTTGTTATAGGGTGTTGTGGTAAAGTTAGGTTAGCTAATTGGACAATTTTGAAATTTAAGCTGTCAACTGTTTGTGTGTTTAAATTTGACGTGGAGATGCATCACTTGTTTTGAGGACCTTTGTGTGGAATCATGGTTGCATTTGCTTTCTTTTTTCCTAAATGTTCATGTCATCGTCAGACTCAGGTTATAATTTTCTGTTTCTGGTTTCCTTGTCTTGCAGGAGGATCCTGTGCTTCTAGCTCCTGAAACTAAAGAGCAAAAGCCGGGCATTGCAGCTATCAAGGTAACTACATGGAATTGCTTTATGGTGTTCCATAGGCTTTTTCATTGATCATTTTTGTGTTCTATGTCCCATCTGGCGGACACACACTCATGCCATTGGTATTTATATCAGATGTTTGTACATTTTGCCATTTTCACTTTATTCCTCACATTTGCTTTTGATGCTAAATATTCTAAGTGGTGAAGCAAAAACATGATTCTCTATTTTTATGGACAAAGATGTTATTTTAGCTGTTACCATCAGCATAAATATCGCAATTCCTGTGTTGATGGCTCAAAAGTCGATCATCTTTACTGATGTCTTTATCTAATGATATGCAACTGATTGTTAACTGATCTAAATTCTTCCCCAGCCTATTCAATTGAATTAATTGAGATTGCCTTCATTTTATGCTTAGCATTAACATTTGGTTCCTGTTTCAAGACAGGAGATGAGGACAGTGAAAATAGAAGGGATATTCCCTCTTTAAACAGGAGTAAAGAAATTCACTCCAAAATTTTTCTAGAGATAGACTTATTTTATTTCTATGTCTTCATCCATCCAACTAAATACGTTTCTATCTCTTCTGTGTTTGTGGACACTAACCAAATGCAAACTAAAAACATCCATGTCATCTCTTTCCTTTGAGACCAACGGACTTGGCATTCTATTGACAGGACGTTACTCAGACCGTTGATGGTATGGTGATGCCGTGATGGGCACTGGACAATGATTATATCGCCCTGAAGAGGCTGAGAAAAGTGGTGGTGGAAGCTGGCAGATACGTGACACTAGGGAGCTATTCTACAGTACCCATCATGTTGAGGTCCCAGCACAAGTGTGTAATGCACAAGTGTGTGGTGCATTTTGTCCCTGTCAACAAGCAGCTTCCAGATTGCAGAAAACATCGGTCCAGCAAGTTTATGATGCCGTACAGCAAAAGCTCTCGACCGACAAGGACCATAACTAGCATTTCTGATCATCCTAATGTTCTAACAATTCTTTGGATGCAGAGAGGAGAAAGAAAAATAGATTAGGATGCAAGTAGCCAAGGGATCTAAAAGGAGTTTGCTGCAATAGTTGCTCAAAAACTTGGAACAGCAAGTAAAAGAAACAGAATCTTGGACTAGCATGAAGGAAATGATTGACATCAATGTGCATGAAGTTGTCAAAACATTATTGATTTGACTAATTCAATGTCTGTACAGGTAGGATAAGCATTCTTGTGTTTAAGATGCGAAGATCACGAGGGGTTATCTGAATCATCTGACTGTGAAACTTCCTTTCGTTTTGCTTTCATCTTTTTGTTATCTTTGTCTCTGCCGCTTTTGCTGCCCGACTTCATTTTATGCTCCAAAATCATGCTGTCTACACAGGTCTAACATGATCTTACAACTTTTTCCTGGCTGCGTCATGGTGCATTGTAGAGTTAAATGAATTTGGTCATGGCCTATGGACATTTAGGTAGATCGTTATCTATAAACATGAACGGTATAAATTATAACCACCTTTTCTTTTTAAATGAGCATTTTCAATTCCGTTCTGAGGTTTTTTTACCAATCCTTTTACGAGCTGCCTAAGTTTCTAATGAAGCATCTGAATCAAAGAGTTTTCACTGCGTTTTGCACATGAAACAGAACTCGAACGAGTCTCGCAAAGTTCACACTGATCAATGACTACATCATTAGCAAATGGTGTTGCTGAAACCGTGAAGTTCTGATATGCAAGACTAACTTCTTCAAGTCATGTTTATACTTAGAAAAAAAAGCTCCACTTAATAATGATCATAACTGGTGATGCTCCATTTACATTTCTCTATAAACAACAGACACTGGCTTTCTTGACATGGATGGACAAGAACTTCAACCCTTGACCGAGTGATGCTATCCTCTAGTCTTATAAATGAAACCTCTGGCACTCTTGATTCCTGTCTTTTTTCTTCTCTTTTTTTTTTTTGAATTTTGAGTAGGCAGTGAGAGTCTGTACACAGAGAATGAAGAGAAGCACATGTCTTGCATTAAAATACTGTCTTCTTTTATAAATTAGACAGAAAGCATTTCATGCTTTACAAGGCTTATTAGTTTTATTGTTAATTGGCATCAAGGGAGCGCGTTCAAGGTTCAGATGACCTGTGGGAAAAGCAGGGTGAAGGCTTTGCAGTGTTGTGATTTAAGTTGTCATTGAATATTTCTTTCTATTTTTTGCTTTTTTCTTGTATGTTGCAAGAGGAATACGAAGGGATTTTCTTTTTTTTAAATTAAAAAACTCTTATTGTTATGAAAGAAAATGAAAAGATTTTTAGTCCCGGAAATATTTTATAATTTAAACTAAAGTATAGTTTATAGGCTCACGTCAAATCATTTTTATAATTTTAAAAAATATCAAGATCATAGAGAATTATTTATCATTGTTATTAAACTCGGCTTAACATGTCAATTTTAAAATCTCTTAATTCAACTTCCTGTCTAATTTGAGTTTAAAATTAAATTATATAAGAATTGTTTCAACAATTGACCTACTCAATTCAAAGAGAATCTACTCGACTAGTCAATAGATATGAAGATGAAAATAAAAAAAATAATGAAATTAATAAAAAAAACTTCTTCATCCAACTTTTTATCTAGTCTGAATTTAAAATTAAATAATATGAGAGTTGTTATGATATAATTCGGTTGATTTGATTAATCCATAAACAATCCAAATAGTTATTACAAAAATATTATGATGAAAAAAAAATACAATTAAAAAAAACAAAAGGGATAAATTAAAAAAAAGAACCTTCAATATTCATATAAACTTAATAAGCTTTCCCAAATTTTTTTAATATAGTAAGGTAATTGCACCTTAAAAAAAAATATACCATACTTTATCATAACATTCTTTAGCAATGAAAAAAAAAATACTCATAAGAAAGCACCATTACCCTAACTACAATTTTCAATTTTTTCAAATTTATCATCTAAAACTTTCTCCAATGTGTTTATTCGCACAGCGCACCTTATAAAAAACAATTCTTCGTAAAAATAATAATAATTAAAAAAAACACTAGAGAATTCAATTCAATGGCATAGATGCAGTTTAGTTCAATTTATAAGGCCATTTCTGTATTCTATCAGTGTCCTATATAAGGAATCCAACGGCTTCCTCCTTGGTAACTTATCTTCACCACAGCTGTTGACAGTGAAGAAACCGAAACCAAAATGGGAAACCGAAGATTCGCTCAGGTCTCCACTAGCGACGAAGAAGACGAGGCGCCACCAAAGGCACGATCATCATCAACGACCACAAGGCCTGGAGACATCAGCGAGAGGAAGAGGAAGAAAATGAAGCTTCAAGAAGAAGAAGAGGAAGAAGAAGAAGTAGTGACGACAAGAAGAGGGAGAGGAAGACCCAGGAAGAAATTAAGAGAAGAGAAATCGGAGGATGAAGTAGAGGAAGAGCTCGAGGAGGATCCGGAGGAAGAGGAAGAGGTGCCGCAGGAGGATGCCAAGCCCGTTGGGGATTCGACTAGGGTTTCGGGGAAAGGGAGAGGGAGGAGAACTCATTATGATGCTTTTGAGTTTGATGGGAATAGATATGAGCTTGTGAGTTTTTTCATTTAATTTAATTCGTACAATTAGGATTCTTTTTGCTATTTAGTTACATTTTTTGGGAGAAATATTAGGTTTTGCGCTTTAATTTTGTCAATTGATTTTGTTCGTTGAATGAATCTTCGCATTATTAAGCTGTCAGCTGTTTTATTATCCATACTTAGCCTGTAAATGCAGCAGTGGTTTTGAGGGATTTCGTGGAATCATTGTTGCTTTTACTGCTCTTCCCTAATTGTTCATATGATCATTACTGTGGATATTTGTTTGTCTCTTCTCTGATTGTTCTGCAGGAGGATCCTGTCCTTCTAGTTCCCGAAGATAAAGAGCAAAAACCTTATGTGGCAATTATCAAGGTAACTCATATTATTTTAGTTCCTTGTGTGCTCTGTGTCCTATTTGCTGGATATGCATCTCATGCTTAGATGCTCTAATTTGAATTTCATATGGTTTTCCTCCTTCACTTTTTATTCAGTATTGTCTCTTTGACGGTGGATGATTTGGTGGTGAAGCGAAAAATTGATTTTTCTGTTCACCTTGATAATCAGATTCTTTTGTGGTTAATGCCGTGCAAATTTCTTGGAGTTTCCGTGCAGGTTTTGTTCTGGTTTGAAATTATCATCTTTAGTAATGTTTGATTCTAACGATGGACAGCCCTTAACTAAATAATGGGTGATGGGTTTAAATGAATGATATATTAAAATATTTCCTAACATGAAACGGTGGTAAAATATGATCTCAGTTAACTTGGGAATTTTTACATTCAAGATTATGAGAAGACCCCCAACCACTAGTAGGAAAAGGGATGGGGGTTGCATACCTCTGCAATTTATTCATTTAGATTCCATTTTTTTGTCACTTCTGGGGATGCAACTAAACTTCTCTTCACACTGAATGAAAATTTCATTTTGTAACCGTTTTCTCACATTTTATTATGTCATAGGTCTCTCTAGTAAAAGTTTCTAAGTACACACTTGTGGGCCAATTTTATGCTTCCTTATCAGTAATCATAATTAATACTCAACAAGTAGATTTGTTTAGATTGTTTTTGCTTTCATTTTGTATTTATTATGTAAGATTTCTGTCATCACTTTCCATCGTGTCCAATGGAAGTGTTATTCTGTTGATAGGATATTTCTCAGACTAAGGATGGCAGCATGATGGTCACTGGGCAGTGGTTTTATCGCCCAGAGGAGGCTGAGAGAAAAGGTGGTGGAAGCTGGCAGTCACGTGATACCAGGGAGCTTTTTTATAGTTTTCATCGTGATGAGGTTCCAGCAGAGTCTGTCATGCACAAGTGTGTGGTGCATTTTGTCCCAGTTCACAAACAGCTCCCAAATCGCAAACAGTATCCTGGTTTCATTGTCCGGAAAGTGTATGACACTGTGGAGAGGAAGCTTTGGAAGCTTACTGATAAGGATTATGAAGATAACAAGCAGCATGAAATTGATCTTCTTGTTCAGAAAACTCTATCACGGATGGGAGACCTTCCTGACATTGAAGTTGAAGATGCTCCTGCCGCTGCTCCTCCTGAACTGGAAGATCCAACAAAGGCAAAAAGAACTCTGAGGAGAAAGACTGTTTCACCTCTTGATGTGACAAGGGAGGAAGAAGCAACAACCAGATCTGATAATTTTAAAGCTGAAACACCAGGAAGCTGTACAGGCAATGGCTCGGAGTATTATGCCATCTTAGTAAAGTTTGATGCATTGACTGGTGATACCCATCGAGACAAATGGCTGGAGCGGCTTCTTCAGTGTATTCAGTATATGTGCATTTCCTCTAACAGCACCCTTGATGATGATAAGATAAAAGGTGGTTCTGATGGCGTTGACCATAAAAAAGAGCAGAAGTCCCAGGGAGCTGCAAATGGATCTGAAGAAAATAGTGTGAAGGTGTATAATTTGTTGTGTACTTAGCTTTGGCATATGATATAGTGAATTCCATTTTTGGTATCTTGATTAGGAGCAGATTAGGGATGGAAATTTGACAATTTTGAAGATTTTACGACTCCAGCACTCTAATTTGTTGTACATGACAGGGAGGCAAGTCTTTTCCCTGGCCAGAAGCTGCTGTTCCTGCAGTAAGTGCTCTTGAGAAGGCATCGCATGATGCACTTTCCTCTGATTTTCAGAAGTATAATCAAAAGTTGCGTCAGCTAGTGTTCAACCTCAAGGTTAGTCTTGCTTTCCCTTTCTTTCGAGGTTGCTGTGCTCTGGGGGTTCACTCTGCATGGATACTCTTCCTCCTTTCTGCTCAGGGATAAAGGTGCAATACTGCAACGGAGCTGAGTTCAGTCTTCATAAATGATGTGCAGTCATTTAGTGGGACTGCAGTTACCGTTTCTTTACATTTGGATACTAGTGATTCACACATGTACGTGTTTAGCTGGTTTACCAAAATAAAATAGTGAAGTGTTTTCTGTCTGCATTTTAACGAAATTCTTTTAAAAGAGAAAACAGGTATATTCTTAAAATCAATGATGCTAATACATATGTATTTAGTTGCATATTGAAATGAAAGATTGAAATTTTATCAAAAGCTTTTGAACGGAATGCTTTTAAAGGAAAAACTAAGCATTCAAGTAGGTTTGCCTGAAGCAGTATTGATATTATTTTGTGGAGTATGGTCCAAATTCATATGCTTAATACTTTGCGGTGGAACAGGATGCATCTCGAACTAATGGTGTTGAGTTTCCAACTTTTGACTGAACATCTTACCTTCTTTTGCTGAGGATATTGACATCAATTTTTCTTCTTTAAAAAAATTTCAGAATAATGCATTCCTAGCCCGCCGTCTGCTAAACAGAGAGTTGGAGCCCTCCAAAATATTGAACATGTCACCGAATGAGTTAAAGGTATAAGTTCTCTTCCTGCTCGCCATTATTTTGTTTATTTCTGCTGTTGTGATTTGCATCTGGAATATGTACAACATTCATGAAGTGTATGAATTAACAAACTTATCTTCAGGAGGGTTTAACAGCAGAGGAAACTGCAAAGAAGGAGCCTGAGGAGTCAGAGCGTATGCAGGTTATATCATTTGACCACACTTTGGTTTTAACTTTGAGATATTAGAATATTTTTTGGCTGTACACTTGGATGTGTGCTTGTGCTCTCACTGCTTGGCTGACCTGTTTGCATGTGTATCAGATGACTGATGCTCGTTGCTCAAGATGCAGCGAGTTTAAAGTGGGACTAAGGGACATCATCCAAGCAGGACATGGAGCCCGCTACCAGGTTTTCTTCACACCAGAACCTTGTTCTCTACACCTCTATTATTTTTGACATCAACAATAATTTCAAATATTTAGCAAGTTGTGTTGCTGTACTGACTGCACTACATTTAATGAGCTAGGGTGCAAACGCACAATGCATAAAGTGAGTTGATAGATGTGCTATTGTTTCGTGCACACTAGCATGATATGTTCATATTATCAAGCTGTAGACAACAGGTCTGCATTTCCATGTCTGCTAAACTAATTGATAGTTGTGGTTCAGTCCTCTTGTGCATGTATTAAATCCCCATATGAAATATTGGCTTACAAGTAAAAATTTTACTGACCACGGTAACTCAGATTGCATTTCAGATTCCACAGGCCATCCATGATAGTGAACAACTTCATAAGGCATTGTGATTGGAGATAAAAACCTATGATAGTTCAACGAACAAAATGTCCACTGCTGTTGCTCATAGATAAGAAAATATAAGCCATGAATTGTTTTCTTAGATGTTGAAGTAACAGCAATTCTGATTGGAGATTAAAACCCTTTATTTTCTTTCTCCGGATTCTTCGTCTTGTTATATTGCACAAGTATTGGGACTGAACACGGTATTCAAAACCAATTTGCATGTTTTGATTGTATCATCTGGAAGTTCCTTGGGCTTGACTTGTCTTTGGACCTTAACTAAGTTGACATCATAAAGAGCTATTCTTTCAGTTGCTAATCTTGCCAGATATTCCTGTTTGATAGCTATCTCTTCTTCAACTCATTGCATTTAATGCTAGGTCCTGACCTAAAGAGGTCATGTACTTTGCATTAGCAGCATGTAATGGCAGTGGGCATCTGTTCTGGAGGGCTTGGCTCTGCCAAATTCTCCTGTTAACTTGTACTCCATGAGACATTTTTCATGGAAGCATGAAATCTAAGAAATGTTTATGGAAGGCAATTCTTGCCTTTCTTTTCTACTGATGATGGGATAGGAAGTTTTTTATTTTTTTTTCCCCTCCTGAATTTGAAGTCTTGAATGTTTTATCTGTAATATAAATGTGACTTTATTTTGAACGATTGGACTACATAGTGCAACTCTGAATTGCAAGCTCCGATATGTACTGGTTATTGTCCATGTGCATAACTGCCATATTTAAGCCCTGCAGTTAACTTTAGTTTCTCCGGTTTACAGTTGGAGTGTATTGCCTGTGGCAATTCCTGGTATGCATCCAGGGATGAGGTATCTATGCTATCAATAGATACACCAAGTTCTGCCAGAAGTGTAGGCACTGCACCATGGGCAACTGCCAAGTTTGACGAGGTTGAGAAGAAGCTAGTGAGTCCCCGTGAATCTGACAAGGCAGCTGAATTCCTTAAGAAAACAAGCGAACCATACATGCCCGTCTTGGAAAACCAGAGATCATTTAACAAGGTCAAGATTGAAGAGAATCCCGAAATTTGAAATTTGAAATTTGAAAGAATGCTGAGTAGTAAATACAGCCAGGAATTTGCTTTTGCTTGTACAGTTGTTCAAAGTGGGCTATGCCCGTTTCTGAAGGTTAGGTTTATTTATCAGATAATTAACAAAGAGTTGGTGTACAGGAGTAGGTTTATGTTAGCAAAACTGTCAAAAGCTTCAAAGGGTTCTTTTTACCTAATCATTGCTGGATGGAATTTCATTGCAAACCTAATCATGGCATGTCCTCCTCGTCCATGCATCAAAATCAAAATTAACTGAAATTGCTGTAGTTATTTGGATCTCAACCGAAATGGATAAAACTTTTTGGGAAGCGTGAAAATATCTAGCTCGCTGCTGGTACGCATGGGCCGCAAGAAAGAAAAATAGCATCCTCATGACCAGCTCTCGAGGCTTTTTTAAGCACTCTGTTGTTGTTCAAGTGCTTTTGATAGACAGAGGATTCCCCACCTGCTACATGTTTGATTCGTATTTAACCCTGATTGAAAAAACAAAAAAAGGAAGCTTAATTTTATGTGGCAGATTGCGTGTCGCTGAGACGGACTGCCTCCCCTCAGTTTTGTTTCCTCCCGCCTAAACCAGCCATCGTGCACTTGTTTTTACCATATTCCCCTTTGACCATGAAGCAGAAAGGGATGCCCACAGATTCCATATGACACAACTGCCCTTTCAGCACTTTTATGTGCCTGCCACAAAAACTAGTCACATGCTGCTGGGGACTCGACAACCTGGTGGACAAATCAACAAATTTCATGGAGTATGTTACAAACAACAAGTAAAGTTTTTCATTCAATCCAACAAGTTCGAAACAAGTTCTTAAATCAATTCGAACCACTTTAATTTACTTTAAGGACCACTCACGCCTAAGCTTTAGTTCAACCATGTGATGTAGGTATGGAAATAAAAGAGGGAGGTGAAGAACCAGTACCAGAAACCCTTTAAGCAGCTATCAGAGGTACAGATGGTATACAATATCTTACTTGTGATAAATGCCTTGGAATTATGTTTTCTCTTACCAGGTACGCTGGAAATGGAATTTTGCTTACTGCTCAAGGGTCATTCCTGCCAGCAAACAATTTCACAGCTTCAAACACTGAGGACTTTATAGTAATTACAGTTAAATGGGATCTGCATTTTAGTACACCAATATCAATTACTAGATTAATTATTGGAAACAGCTAAATTAAATGTAGGCATCATCTTGTCTTGATACCTCCTGCTATTCCCAAAACAATAAGATAATGAGATGTAGCAGTGAATCTGTCCCTCTAAATTTAAAAGATACAAATAGCCAGAATCACCCTCACCGAGAGAATGGAGCTCATCCTTATAGAAGGGCATAGATGTCTTTCCATACATGACTGCCCCCCCCCATCTAAAAAGCCAAAAGGTATAGGGAAAGAAAATTAAAACAAATAAATAAAGCAAAACCCAAAAAGAAAACACAAGCAGCAGCAGTAGCATCAACAACATAGCTAGCTGCAAATCATGACTTGAACACAAGATGGCTTTTTTAGTTGACATGAACAGAAACTTAGCAGCTCTCTGTCTCTCATTGCAACTCTTTCTCATGTGAGTGAGTGCGAGAGAGAGAGAGAGAGAAAGAAAGGAGTGATTCACTCTATAGAAGAAACGAAGACACATACACTATCCAAGGCATGCACACACACACTCTCTCTCTAAAACTCACCTTTTTTGGTTATTATGCTTCACTGTCATTGGTCTACTTGTTTTTTTTCTTGCTTTCACTTTGTACTTGTGTTGATTCTTTGAGGGTGTAAACACTCTTTGGGGTCATGGCTGAGTACTGTTCTTAAAGATGGGTTTTTTTTTTGGTTTTTTTTTTTTATATTGATAAAAGACTTTAGCTGGAAGAGATTGGATGGATATGATTGTAGCTACTTGCAGTTTGTTGGGGTTTTCTTTGAATTCACTACTGAGAGATCTAGTGGGGTATGGCCATTTCCTCAAGTTGTTCTTTTTTTTGGCTTAGAATGCAAGTGAATATAAAGTTGTTGCTAATAATTGTATATAGCCTTTATGTCTGGCACTTTACTCTTTTTTCTGGGAGTTAAATTTTCATAGATCATAGGATTCCTTGTTAGTTCAAGTTTTTCAGTTTTATGGATCATCAAAGTTAGTTTCTTTTGAGGTTTTTGTGATCTCAAACTTTGGAATCATCAAATGGGGAGCATGCTTTTTGAAACAATAATTTTTTGTGAAGGTCATTACACTACTTCTTCAACCTTTATATTAGCTCTTCAAAATTAGAATATTAGAGACAGCTCTTTCATATGCGCAGATTGGTCTTTGTAAACAATAATGTGCTGGCTTTTCAAGTTCTTAGTAGGCAGCTGTTTTTTATTGTTTGGTTTTCCATTTCCTGTGTGATTTGTACAGTTACTTTGCTTAAAAGCAGATATCTATTTGTTGTTTATAGCTGGATGTCAAAACAAATGCATATGATGGCAATTGAATAATCCTTTTAAATGCAGATGATTTTTTTTATTGATTACAAGACTACTGGTCTCTGGTGACGTATAGTTGCCAGTTAGGTTAGCTGCTATTATTGTAGGAATTCTAATCAATCCTTGCATATCTGAATTGGGATTCTGAGAGTTTTATAATCAGATTTCATAGATATTGCCACTTTCCCATTTCTGGGTCTTTTGCTTTTCTTCTTCTTCTTCAGATATTACCATATTTGTCTTCTTATTTTGGATTTGTTCTTTTGTAGAATTTTGGATCTTTAAATGGAACTGGAGATGGAGTTGGATTCTGAGAAGAGTAGCATCTCAGATCTGAGTCCTAATACTGTTCTTCCTCATCGACGTTGTTCAGAAGTTGAAAAGAGAAGTGTGAATGGCAAACTCACACGCAAAGATGATATTTTGAGGGTAAAGGAGAGCTTCACTGAGATTAGTTTCCGTCGTTACCGTAGTTCCTCTTGCAAGAATGTTCTGTCTAGACCTGTTGGTTCAGAAGGTCACATAGAGCCAAAGCGAGGCTCCATGTATCAAAGCTCCAGAGAAGTAAGGAGAATGAAGGAAATGGGCTGTAATGAGGGAAGGAGAAAAATTGAACTGTCGCGTGCTAGTGACACTTCGTTTTCTTTCAGAATTGTTGACTCTCTGCATTGCTTAGATGAAGAGACCTTGCAGAAGAGATCTCCTGCAAGCTCTGTGAGCTCAAACTTGAATCCAAAGTCTGTTCGAAGACCTTGCATAGAGCCATGCTCATCAGATGACTTCACTGAAATCTGTCCAAATTTGGATAAGAGAGATAAACATTCTGCTGGAATTGTTGGAAGTGACTCGATTGGGAATCCAAACTTCAAATGTGAGCAAGTTGTTGGTCCACTAAATGATGGTAATGAGCTTCTGGAAAGAGATACAGCCCTGACATTCCAGAAATCACTCTCTGCTAAGGTAGAAATTCCATGTTCACCTTCTTCTTCAGGAAGTTATTTATCTAATGGAGCCAGCTCAAAGTCCCGATTTAGTCCCATGCGGATGATGTTCGATCCATTCACAAAGTCCAAGTCTCTCCGGAGTCCGTTAGGTCATGTCCCTGAACCAGGTGATGCCAAAACTACTGGGATGTCAAACATGAGAAGGAATCAGACATTTCGGAAATATTTGTTCCATGACTTCTCACATACAGATCAAAAAGTAGATTTTGATTCTCAGATTGCCAAGAAAGATCACCATCATTCAGCTGTAGCGTGTTCACCAGTTCACCTACATGGTCGACTGAAGTTGGAAAATAAACACGGGGTGCCATTTTTCGAGTTCTCATTAGATTTCCCTGAAGAAGTTCTGGTGGCTAAGACATGGAAAGCAAATAACGCATTTAATTGGGTCTATACATTTCACTCCATTTCCAGTAGAAAAAAGAGCAATGCCACAGGATGGGGGTTGACTGATGGCAATAAGGAATCGTTGATAGTGGGGCAGATGCAAGTTTCGTGTTATTTATGTTCAAAATTAAAAGATGGTGGGAACTTTGACAACTCTATGGTGACAGAGTTTGTGATGTACGATATTGCGCATGCAAGACACAGAGTTTCTACTGAAGACTCCCCTGATGTTAGACCTGACAGCAGTGCCAATCCAGGCTTGGTTGGTGGAAGTCATGAGATGGGTGGTAACTCTGATGCAGTGAAGCTCAAACATCAACCAAAATATGCTTTTGATAGAGGCCACTTCGATTCTTCCAATCCTTATCCATCGGCATCTGCAGTTTTGCATCCAGACCTTGAAATAGCAGCCGTTGTTATTCAACTCCCATTTGCAAAGAGAGAGAGCCTGAAATACAAAAGGGGGGACAAGGGTAGTGATGAAATGCATTCAAATCTGCTCAACCTTTCTGTTGGTGAGCAAAGGAGGAAAACTATACCAGATAAAGAAAATCCAGAGAACGTGAAGGTGGTGATTCCAACCGGCAATCATAGTTTGCCAAGCGGTGATAGTCGGGGTCCTTCTTCATTGCTTGATAGATGGAGATCTGGTGGAGGCTGTGACTGTGGTGGCTGGGATATGGCCTGCCCCCTTACCGTTTTTGGCAATCCTGGCATCCAATGTGCTGAAGATGAACCACTCTTGGATAATCAGCGGCCTCTGGAACTTTTTCTTATGGTAAGCTTCCTGATTGGTACTCGAGGAAATTTTGCATTGCTAACACTGTTAAAATGGAATTCTTACACTTGGATAAAAAAAAAGAAATCCCAGGCACCGAATATGGTTAACTTTGCTTTATTGTTGATATGAATCATGTAATTAGTTTCTTCCTAGCTGTAACCAGAATCTATTTTTGTGAAGGGAACAAAAGAGAATATACCAGCATTGACCATGACAGTTCTTGAAGAGGGTCAATATGCTGTTGATTTCCATGCACAATTATCCACATTGCAAGCATTTTCCATATGTGTTGCTATATTGCATGGTACAGAAGCCACTGGTGTGACTAGAGAGGAAAGAGGCAATCAGTTGTCACATTGCAATTCACTGAAAATGCTTATTGAGGAGGAAGTGAAGTTCTTAATTGAAACAGTCACGGAGGAGGAGAAAAGGAAAGCATCCAAGAAAGTGGAAGGGATCAGGCAGTCTTACGTGCTTAACCCTCCCTTTTCTCCAATTTCTCGGGTATAGACTCGACAGTTTGCTTTGTAACGCTGAATGCTTCCTGTAGAGAAACGCTGATCAGGCTTGCAAGTAACTGGAACCAAAAAACTCCGACGAAGAAAGAGTTTTTCATGATCTAAAAGGGGGCGGCAGGAAGTGGCCGGTTGCAGTAATCTTTGCCGAGGCTAACTAGCAACCTTTAAACAGCTGTGCTCGTCAGGATTTTTTCAATGTATTATTTGATTCTATTTTGTTTTTCCATTTTTCAACTAGCTAGAAATAGAATAGAAACACATTGCTGTCCATAATTGTAACTTGATAGGGAGGGAGAAAGTACTGGGTGGAAAGAAAGAAGGGGTCTTATACTTTTTTTTTTTTTGTATTAATATATTTGGAGCTATGAAGTTCAAAATTGTTTTCACTTCAAAATAATGAATAATGGATTACTTTATCCTGGTTAAATACTTCATGCAGATGCAGTTACCTCTTTTTACTCACTACCTGATAGCTCAATAATTTTTCACACTTGGGACGTGGGATTCCGAAAACAATGATACATTGCTTTTCAGATTTTTTCTGTCCTCGATTACAATCATGACAGAGCCATGCTGTGGTTACCTTTTGAAGGACATGTCCTTGCTTACATAAGAAAATCTTGACATGTTTTGTCCCATTGAGCATGCTCCCCTCCCACAACAGTTGGCCTGCACTAAACAAGTTCTTATAACAATTTTGAAAATTCTCCCATTTTTTTTTGGCCCTCATGTCATCTTCCTCTTGCTTTCATGAATTGCTAAGCTAATAGTAACAGTAGCAGCTGCTTTCATACTAACTGGCCTTTTTTGCAATATAAAATAAAAGTATTAGCCATCTTGGAAGAAAGCGTCAATGCAGCTCCTCGTACCCTCGAGGTGAAGCGTGGAAAGAAAGGCTATCAAGTACATCCATCAACTCTACCTGGGCATCGTATGTTCCCTTGGGAAAAATGAAAAAGTAAGAAAATATAGATTAAATTTTAGCTCCTATATATTCAACAATGCCTTCACTCTAGTCCCTATAATTGAGATTTCTCAACACGACTCCTGTTATTTTCAAAAAGTTTCAATATGGCTCTAATCATCAAATAGCCAGGGAAAGCTGATGACCGACCGATGATTTTAATTATTATTTCGAGCATTTTTTTAGTCTGTAAAGACTTCATGGGATATTATTATCATATCTATAGTGATCTATAAGATAAAGATGAAAGAAAAAAAATGAAAAAAGTAAGAAAAGAAAACGGAAAAAGGAAAACGTGGACATTTTATTAATTGGTTGACAATACAAACACCATGAATGTGATAGAATATAAGCTGTTCAAATGTTCTCCAGCAACTTGAGATGTGCACATAACCAATCTTGGAGTTAATCCCCTGAAAATGGAAACAAAAAGAAAAGTGGTTAAGCATAGCTGCTAGCATCTGCAAATTTCAATGCTGGGAATATAATTCTAAAACGATAATTCAAAAAGCTAAAATTACTTTGAAAAGATTTTGAAAGGCCATGTTAATCACTACAAGCTCACACATATGCCTCAAACTTCTAACAAATTTGCCAAATATGTCACGCTTTTACATACTATAGTTCGTTCTAGAAAACTTCAGATTTTGAACACTCGACATTCTTCAACTCAAAAACCAAAGCAGAGTTATCTGTTCTTAGAAGGTAAGACTCATCAAAGATGATTTGAGAACTTGAAATGTTCCACCATTTTAAGCATGTAAACAGATTGTGAAAAAAAGTATCGTGCTTAGATGAAAATGTGCAGATCCAAATCAACTGTACCTATAGAGGCCCTTCAAACCTTCATTCTTGCCTATTTCTTGAAGTGCATGAAATACGCTTCCATATGGGCTCATGGATCCAGGAATCTGCAAAATGCCACTTTTTCAGAAACGTGCAAAAGGTTATGATGATAGCAGGCAGCATATGGAGAAGTATCATAAGTTTCAGATTGCGCAGCTAACTGACAGGATCTTCGCACCTAATTCTCGTAAAGTCACCCAAATGCACACTCAGGCTTTGGAATAGGAAAAACCAGACTACAGAAACTTCTCATCAGTTGAAAATCTATTGATGTTGTTAGACAATTGACATTTTAACTCAGTGTTTCAGTTTGTCTAATTGTTATTCAATCAAGTATTGTCTATTTTCTTTTCTTTCATTTCTGTTTTGATTTGGTCAAAGTAAATCCCTTGTTTTTCTGAAGTTGTTGCTGAGTTAGTGGCAACACATTGTCCACTATAGAGTTGGTGGCAGCATATTGTCCACTACAGAGTTAGTGGCAGATAACTAG
>Ga0307517_10004812_pt1 | contig 20592 bp, 10 predicted proteins | sample 23_EM_MG_FD_194515 | JGI IMG/M metagenome (GOLD analysis project Ga0307517, IMG submission 194515) | Populus trichocarpa ectomycorrhiza microbial communities from riparian zone in the Pacific Northwest, United States - 23_EM | ecosystem: Host-associated > Plants > Roots > Unclassified | place...
AAATTTTTTTAAAAATAAAAAGATTTAAATTATTCCAAAAACTTTTTTCGGGCTCTTAACCAACCTCTATACTCTATATGAAAAAGGTTTCTGATAATATTTTAATATCAAAAATATTTTTTACCATAGAATTATCAACGAGAACATTATATAATCTATGTGCAATTATAACTCTTGAGATTATTTTTTAATCATATCTTCGAGTAATATCTATGTCCAAAGTGTAACTCTTGATGTAGGCATGGAAATAACTAGAGAGAAGCTGAAAATAAGAATATAATTAAGAAAACACAAAATTTCATCATTTGATTAGTTTCAAATTGCTAGCCAATTGGGGATGAGTCTTTTATAACACCCTTATCCACTCACAAATCGGTCCGACTATATATCACCAAATAAGATTACTTTATTGATAACTTTAATGTCACGATGTTTAAGGATTTTTTTTTTGACTGCTTGAATGAAGTTAATATATAATATGTATTATTAAAATTATTTGAGAGAAAACTTAATTTTGGTTAATGCACAAATTACTAAGTAGATATCCCTTGTTATCGTTAAAAACAAATCTTTTTAATTTACATATTTTTAATTGTTTAACTTCCATTATATATAACAATTAAAAATATGTAATAAAATGGAATCATTTTTTATTTGATTTATCATTTATTATCCCACACCCATGATGATTTTCAATGTTGTTCGAATCTCGTTAATAAATAAAGAAAACAAATAGTCAAATGTTACACATTTTCTTTTTTTTCTTTTTTTATTAACTTCTTTTAGAGATCTTATCTTTGGATTTAATGAATAATTTGAAATTTATCTAACAATTGAGACGCTCATATATCCAATTTATGTTAATTTTAAATATAATAAAAGAATGTGTTAATGTTATGAATGCATTTTAAAATATGATTTTTTTTAATTCAGAAACACAAAAATACTATTTACACTATAGGTTGGATTTCAAGTCAATTTTTAACATGAAAGAAAATTACATTATGTCATGTATTATAATTTTTTCAAATTGAGAAATGAAAAAAAATATTGTTTATGCTTTATAAAATAAAATAAGAAATATATAACTAGTCCGAGTTATGCCGGGGGTTGGATCAAAAAAATTTTTGATGTAAAAAAAATATCCATGTCACAAGAAACTCTTTGACATTGTCATTAAACTCGACCCAACAAATCAACTTTGAAACCTCTTGACCTGACTATTTGCTTAACTCGAGTTTCAATTAAAACAATGTGGAGGGTGTTCTAGCATAACCTAGTAGGCTTAACGAGTTTAAAAACAACTTGGATGATATGAAAAAAATATGATTTGTCTTAAAAATTTAAGATAACATCTTTAAATATTAAAACGATAACATTTTGGATCAACTTGGCTTTCACGACTTAATCTGCCAAACCTATTACTAGAGTCATGAACTCTACTAGATTTAATAACTCTGGATTTCTACCACAATCTAATATAACTTTAAAATCCGTGCTATGCCGAGAGTAAGATTCTAAGTTAATTTTTAACAAAATAGAAGAATGCACCAAAGTTATATATGTATTTTACTGTATTATTTTTTTTTAATTGAGAAATACAAAGATGCTATTTATGTTTAATAAAATAAAGTTTATCAATCAATTTTTGAAAGAATTGTTAACGCTAATTAAATACTAAGTTGCTAAGCCAATATTTTTTCTATAAACAAAAAATAGATGAAAATACAAATATTTTATATCAACTTTTCTTTTGAACTCATGTCGTCATTTTCTTCTTCTTCATCATCAAGGTTATTTTTTCTTATCAAGAACAAATGATTTTCTAAAAATATACCATACAAATACAACTTATATCAAATATAAAAGAAAGGAATGAAAATATAAATTATAATAATCTCTTTAAAACATTATAAAAATATAAAATAATTAAAAAAAACTACTATTTAAAAAATAGAATAAAACAATTTAAAAAAGATTAGAGAGAGACAATATTGATTTAAATTGAAATAAAAAAATAATTTAAACTAAAAAACACTTACAAAAGAGGGAGGATATTAATTACAAATTTTACAAAAAAATAATTAAAAAATAAAGAAGTTAGACACTGCTAGGTTTGGAAACCTAAACTCACATACCTAGGTTTATATATATTTTATGTAACAAGAAATAGATGACATGTAATATATATTTTTTTAAAATAAAATAGATGATGTATTGCTTGCTTTCTAGTTTCAGGACATCTCAGGTGGTCGAAAAACCGTTAGAAGTCGGGTTTTCAATTTTTGAAACAAAAAAAAATTCATTTTCATTATTTGTTCATACAAAAACATTTAAAATACCCTATAAATCTTAATAAATCTATTTATAATCTTAAAATAGTTAAAAATAGATGAAAAATCGCAAAATAAAATAAAAATGAGAGGCTAAGACTACAAAATTTTCCATGCTCCAATATACTTTGTTTTGTCCAGAAAAATAAAGGCTAAAAACCTTCACCGTCAATCTCTCTCTCTTTTGGAATCTTGACTTGACCATTTTAGCTACTAGAATCATGACAACCAACATTTTTTTTTCTTTCACTATTTTTCAATTCTCTTTTGATGAACATAGTTTTTGTTATAGCATAAATTAGTAAATTACAAAATAAATTTTAAATAAATGCTAATTTTTATTTTCACAAAAGAAGCAAGTCCTGTGAAATTGTAAAAGGAATGACGTGGCAGGCTTCAATCGGAGAAAAAAAAAATTTGTAGACTACTCAACGCAACGATAACTACGTCTGCCTCGCTCTCCCCCTCCCCCCCCTCTAATTCCTGCTTTCTCTCTGTAGAAAAATTGCCTCTATTTAGAGAGATAAAGTCAGAGGAAGCGAGAGTCAATTCTATAGATATCGAAAAACAGAGAGACCCCGAGAACAGAAAAGATTACAGGAGCAGATGGATGCGATATTGAACAAAGTTGGGTCTTATTGGGTCGGTCAGAAAGCTAGCAAGGAGTTCAATTCTGTCGGCGACGACATCAATGTATTGTTTTTTCTTTTCCTTTTAATCTTGGGGTTCTTGAATTTTTTTTTATGATTAATAAGTTCGATCTGCCGCATAAAGTTGTTTCCTTTATTGATTAGGTTGTGATTTGAAAAGTAATTGTAATTATAAGCGTAATGGTGGGATTAAGATAATGATTGTGAAAGTAATTATCCGTTATGATTGAGAATCAGAAAAAAAAGAATTTGGGGTTTGTTTGGAAATAAATTTATAGAAGAAATAAAGGTTTTGATTTTTACTAAAATAGATGAAGGATTGTAGCTTTTGATGAGAATTCAAGATTGCTGAGTTGGTTTTGTTGAGGTTCTTATAATGCTGGAGATTGGGTATTAATTGCTCTTAATTTTTTAATTTAAAGCTAAATAAATAATTGAAGATTGAAGAACTAACCTTATTAGAGTTTTTACTTACCAATTGACTGCATGACTTGTATCATTGCGATCTTGAAATTACTAAAGCTGAAATATTGGCTAAGGCTAATGAGTAGAAGTTGGACTTTGTGAAGGGTTAGATGATCTTGGATGTGTTAGAATTCTTTTAATGTTTTGCAGGATGAGATGGGATATGGGTTTTTATCAGGTTTTAGTTAGACATAGTGGAAGTGTTTCCCCCCCTTTTCTGCCTTAAGGTTGTGCCATAATATAATTTCCTTTGCCCTTCATATAAATCATTCATCATACCAAATTATTGCCTTTTTTCCTGTGAACTCTGCTGTAATTACCTCAGTTATTGCATTTTGCCTGCTGACATCTTTCTCTTATTTATCAGTCATTATCGACAAGCATTGAAGGAGGAACCAAATGGTTGGTGAACAAGCTCAAAGGTTTGTTGATTTGCTTTCTTCTTCCTGTTTAGCCACATTGTATTGTTGTAGTTTGTCTGTTTTTCTACTTAATTCTTTCCAACCTTCCTACTTATGATTCTTAAATTCAATGTTTCTGCTGTTCTGTACTGCATTTGTGCTCAAACAAATGCTTTATAGTTCCAAGTTTCTTTTGGGATCCCAATGTCAAAAACTTTCCTACAGATTTAAATCCAATTCCTTACTTTGGGAAGTTCTGAAATTCTCTAATCATTTGGGACCTTGAAGTTGGAGGCTATTTATTGCAATGAGAAATAAATCTGATTTTAAAGCTTGAATAGGATTTAGAAAGTTGTCAAAATGACATATATATAATGTCAACATGAGTAAATTTGAGACTGTTCTGGTTAAAATGAATCATGTGCTGCTGGCTGAAGGGTAACTTAAAATTCTGCTGTGCTGTTGGTTAATCTTCTTGAGTTTTGAATAAGCCGGTTGAGTAAATTGAGTAGATGTCAGGAGAGGTTCCTGGAATAAGTTGCCAACCTGGAGCCAAACATCTAAATTGTGATATTTTGAAGACAACCCCTTTTGATGAAACTGCTGATTTTGCAGCCATCTCCTGAATAGAACTTATAAATGCATCTTTCTTTGCTTCTATGTTCATTAAGGGAATGACTCTGTTTATATAGGAAAAATGCAAAAGCCGTTACCAGATCTGCTTAAGGAGTATGACTTGCCAATTGGAATCTTTCCTCGTGATGCCACCAACTATGAGTTCAATGAAGAGACACGGAAGCTTACTGTGTTTATTCCTTCGATCTGTGAAGTTGGCTACAAGGACTCATCTGTTGTGCGTTTTTCGACCACAGTAACTGCATTTTTGGAGCAAGGAAAACTAGCTGATATAGAGGGGATGAAGACTAAAGTGATGATCTGGGTTAAAGTGTCCTGTATTGTATCTGCTGGATCAAAGCTCAACTTCACAGCTGGGATGAAGAGAACCAGGGATAGAGGGGCTTATGAGGTTCTTCGAGATGGGGTGGGCGTAGATAAGTTCTGAAGTGATCATAATGCATCTGAGGTATTATATTTCTGTGAAATGCTACTCCCTCGTTATTGTTTCTAGACCCCCATGCCTTCGTCTACTGTGATTATAATGACTGATTTAATTTCATTTTGTTTGTAGTTGTGATGCAGTGACTTTTCTATGTCCAATGATTGATGATTATATCATCTGTGTTGATCTTAGACACCGTTACCTTCTATTTATTTTCTTCCTTTATCATTTCATCACAAATTGATGGAGCAAAGTTATTGTCAAACTGAAAATGTCGCATTTAGAATGATAAATTTGATGATTGCTCGTTTACAGCAACACCGAGCTACACCTATTTGTAGCTCGTGAGCTAAGATATTAGTTATGGCAGATTATAAGCTGAAATTAGGCTTGAAACCCCTCCCCAAAACAAGGAGAGCGAAGGGGCTAAAAGGTATGTGAATATTATATATATTTGTTTGCGCGAGCGCCCGCACGCCGAGGATTAGTTTTGTATCAAAAGCTTTTTCAACACAGCTAGCATGTTGCAAGAGTTTTTCTATAGACTGCTGCAGCTGCATGCACTTGTGCTATACCAACACGCTTTTGACTGCACCAGCATCCCTGATCCTTAGAAAAATTGTGGTCTATAAGTAAAAGATTTGGGTGCATTTCGAATAAACATTATTATTTTCCCTTGAAAGTCCAGCCTCCTGACAGGGGAGCTACCAGGAAGATGGTGCTTCTTAAGTTCTAACACTGATAATGAAGGCAAAAACATCATCGCCATGATTCAATCCATAAAAAAAAGGCAAAGAAGCTCATGATTTGCCAAGCAAGAATAACTTGGATATTTCTTAGGCTCATCAAGAGATCCAACTAATATTGGGATATACATAACGAAGTAGTTCTTCACCCTTCCCTTTGCCAACAAGAATGACTTGAGGAATATATTTTGCAATTTACTGTCCCTTTGAGAGAATTATTATTTAGTCCTTTAAATTTCTAAATCACCAAGTTCTAAGTGCATTGCAGGTTGGCATAAAAAACTGAGTCTTTAATTGAAAAACAGATATAAATGCACCAGCCGGGAATCGAACCCGGGTCTGTACCGTGGCAGGGTACTATTCTACCACTAGACCACTGGTGCTTCTTGTTACAAAGCCGCTTAAAATTGTAGACGTATTATATCCAAGATGTAGGCATGCCATCGGATTTCTGATCACAAACTCCAAGGCTCTGACACTTCAAAGACTTGGATAAAAGCAAAAATATTAAACCATTATATATTCCAGATAATGAATGCTATCAAGAGCCAGAACATATACACCCAAATTTGTATCCCCTAAATCTTTGAAACTGGAGATTTCTACATTCCATGCAAATGCTTATGCTATACAGCAGGGAATAAGATCAACACATAATGAAAAGGATAAATTGATTTTTAGTACATCTCAATCTTCAAGACCCAATCTACATATTGTACATGTGAATTGGATTTCTTCATAACCTTGCCTGCCCTTTCAAAATCATTAGTGTTTAGGTTTGGGGAAACTATGCTTATATTCCACGGATTTCCATGGCTGTCTGATGCAATTTCTGGTGCTTGTCAGCTTGGTTGACTCGCCTGAAGATTCACTGGTTCAAAATTCCTTAGTTATCCGGGTTGCCATTGAGTCGATGGAAGAAGTCTTTTGATGCTTCATAGGTAGACCAGCAAATTGCAGCAGCCGGAGCATGGAAGAGCATCCTGGGTATCCATCCCCTCATAAGCCCCTGGTATCCGTCCTTCTTCACGATAATCTTAATAACATTTCCAATTGAGCTACTAGAAAATCTATCACAGCCACAGACCCCCTGTGTAAGAAACAAGAAACTTGGTGTTAAATCAGCTGGGCCTATCTGAATCTGCTTTCAACCTCTGATCAAATTCATTTATGTTTTCAAGTTCAAGATAAGAGTTAATCAATTTAACACCCCAGTCAAGTCTAAAGAGAAGCTCTTTTCGTATTCGTTCACGATTTCAACCATGCACCCAATTCAATCCAAAACAACATTGATTTCTCAGACTTTACCTATAAAACTGAACTTTACTTGCTAAGATCAAACTAAGAACAGTAGAACCATGCCAGACGAAACATATAATACCAATTGCTGGCAGGATATGATCAAGCAATCTTTGATTAACTCCTAAACCAAATTGATTGCTTCTATAGCTTATCACACAGCATCATTAATAAAAGGAAAAAGAAAAGAAAAGAAGCGAAGGTTTGTTTAAAGCAGTTAAGCACTAATCACAATAGCAATCGAAGCAAGAAGCTTTTTACCTGACACTGCAATTGCGTTTTAACAACGTCGAGAGGGGTAGTAACAATAGCAGCTAAAGCACCAGCAGCAGCACCAGCAGTAGCATGGACAACCAACCTCTCATCATCTGCAATATCCGGTGAAACCTCAATCAAACCCCTCTTCGCCGCCTCATAAGTGGCAAAGTGAACCGCCGTAAAAGGCGCATTCATAACCACAGTAGTCTTATACGAAGCATAAAACGCACCAATCCCTTCTTCAACAAGAACCCTCCTCACACAATCCACTACTCCTTTATACGGACTACTCTTCAACTGCAACCTCTGCTTCACCACATCCATCGGAGTAAAAACAGCATCACTCGCCACCGTAGCACAAACACCCGAAACCGCATGAGCAACAGAGTTATTCGGATCCCCACGAGAAAAATACTGCTTGCAAAGCTCATAAACTGAAAAGTAAACAGCATGAGCAGGTCCTGCACCAAGTCCCATTGCACCAATACCTCTATAAAACCCAGCAGCGCCTTCATTTTTCATAATTGACTTACAAGCCTGCCGGACGTTAACATTCTGAACCGGGTATGACCCGGAACCGACAATGGCTTGCATGCGGGTTTTCAGAGTGTCAACAGGGAACATAGCCATGTGCTCAATGGAACCAGCTATAGACCCGGCAACCATGAACTGCCAAAAGTGGAGACCGTCATGGGGATTTTCGGAAACCGAGAGTTCTGGCATCTCGGGGTGGAAATCAGTCGGGGCCCGGTATTTCGGGGAGGCATCGGTGGTGGTGGTGGCAGCCATTGTTGTAGGAGTAGTGAAAAAAGGACAAGGAGGAGGGTGTGTTAGTGTTAAAAAATAGTGGAAGATTTGTGAATGTGGTGAGCATGGCCATAGAGTTAGATTTTATTTCAGTAAACGGGATGATGACAAGAGGAAAATATTCTCATAATTGGAAAGGGATTGAGTTGAACATGATAGGAAAGAGCTTTCAATGTTTTATCTCTTTTGGAGGGAAAGAAACGATCCTACATCGAATTTATCCATGAGGGTTATTCATATACATATAAACCAAAAAAACCCAGGAGCATGGTTATAAAGTCTGGCTTAACTCGTGTCATTTGTTATATGGGTAAACATGAGTTGATTGATTTACTATAAATAATAATATTTTATTTTTTTAAAAAAATAAAAGTGTTCTTTTTTAAAGTTAAATCGGGTCTCATCTGGGTTTTAACTGGATTGACTGAAAGAAAAATTGACCAACTGGTTACACTAAATTTAATTAAATCGAATTTTATGTGGTTTAATTAAAAACTCAAACTGAACATAATCGATAAAATCTACCAGGTGAGAAGTTAAGCAACCAAATTGACCAAATTTGATTAAATAAATCTCACGTGATACAATATAAAATCCAAACCAAATCAAATCGAGTTTAAAACACTACCAAGGAGTGCTAAATTTTTCTATGTTGGTTGTGAATCCTTGTAAACTTATTTAAGGAACTTTCTAACAAAATTAAACAAGAAGATTACAATTACAAAATATATTAAAAATATAGGTATTTCACTATAGTAATTTACAGTGTGATAATTTTTTTTTAATTGCATCTTTCTATGACCAAATTAATAACCAATTTCTAGAAATTTGTTATAAAAAAAAAATTCCAGCAAAAGATAACCAAAATATAAAATAAGAAGAAACCACATGGTCAATCTCAAATTCATGTTAAAAAATACTTTTAAGTTCACATATTTTTTTTTTCTTTTCAGTCCCTATGTTTTTAAAATTTTAATTTTGATTCAAAAATTCATTTTATTTATTTTTTTAGTATTGAATGTGTGGGAGGTGAGAGAAAGTTGTTGAGTTAAAAAAAAAAAAGTTGTTAATTATCTATATTCCGACTATGATGTTAACGAATTTCATTTAAAAGAGAAGTTTCATTCAGATTTTTTGAATAATGAATTGTTCCCAACAATTTATTAGAGTATTTAGTTAATATTTCATTTTCTCTTATTTTAACATTCTTAATAAACTATCTATAAAAACATCCTTAATAAACTTAGGCTAGGAGGATTTTTTTTTTTTATCCCGAAATAATGAATTTGGACGATCGGCTCTTGTTTGAGCATATGATGGATCACTTCAATTTTGGGTCATTGTAATAGTATGTATAATGTTGGAAATAGTTTCTAAGTTAATATTTAGTGAGATATGTCTTATGATTTTACAAACATATATTAATTGTGGATATGATGATGGGAATATCCAAATATAATGATATTTGGATAATCTTTAGACAATAAAATACATAATCTTTAGAATAAAGTTCTAATAATGTTGTTATAATGTTTTTTTTTTAGAATTAAATGTTGTTATAAAGTAATTGAACCAACGAGCACATATAAAAAAGTTGAAAGATTGTGTCGTCTCAAATAAAATGGAATCCAATTTTTTCTACTGTCCCATCTTCCTCCCAAAAGTTGCAGTGTAAAGGTTTATATATATATATATATATATATATATTTTATTTAAAAATATATTAAAATATATATTTTTTATTTTTTTTATTTTTAATATCAAAACATCATAATAAAAAACAAACATCAAAACTTTTCACATTTACGTAGACATCAAGACATTAAGATTGTGTAGCAATTACTGCTTTCTTTTTCATTTTCATCAAGAAGAGTTTGATAATTATCTTCCCACTTCTACAGCTCTGCCACAAATAACAGTTTAATAATTCCAAGAGATTGATTTGATGGTGAAAATGTTCTTATTTCCTTGATTTTTAAAGCTTGAATTTCGAAGCAATCACCCAAATAATTTTTTTTCAAACCCATCATCAAATCAATGTGAACAATGTACACCTAGAATTATTAAAAAAAAAATCATATTGATTGATGCATATTCCATGATATTTTCTATTATTTAATAAAAAAATGTTTAATTATTATTCACGATATAATTTTTTTTCCTCTGCCATAAAAAAACCAATGGCTCTAAAATTAGCAGGGTATATCAAGAAGTATGAACTACTCTAACCCAGGACAGATACTTGAGCCTTTGGTGTTATATATACAAGTCAATTAAGGGAGAAGTGTGTTGTCCACAAGACTGACCTGTAAGTTGATATCACCATATATCCTTGGCAGCGTTGAGGCGCATAATGCAGCTCTATCACTATCATAATTTAGCCCTCTAATCAAGCATAAAAGCATATCCGGTAGAGAATGCATCTGCAACTTCTATCTCTTCGCCGTCGCGTGGTGACCATAAGTCTAGCTAAGGCATCTATCATCAAAAGCAGTTGTTTCAACATCAGCAGAACCAGAGGCGCACACACCAGCTAAGAAATTGACGTCCTGTTATTTGTCGCGATTTATATCGATAGGTCCCCTCTTACTCTTTCGGACGGTTAGATTCCTTTTGTAGTTGATTTAACAGGCCTCTTCCTGTAGTGATGATAGAAACAAGCTTTCCCAATTTGTTCCTGATGATCTCTGCCTACACCATGCGTCCTACCTGTTTTGTTCACCAAAAGCTATCAGTCCATAACAATCTTGATAAAATGATTGAAACTAGAGAGGAAGATGCACAAGGAAAGTATTAAAGTGGGATATTATTGAAAGCATACTAAGACTTCGATGTTCCAATGTCCTGTTTTTATAGCTTAGGCAGAACTTAGGCAAATACTGTCAATGGCTATCTCAAAAGCTTCCAGGTAATAATCACCAAGTTGCTTCATGGTAATCAGAAATTTAGAGATTTCCTGGAAAGCATCAAGAGAATTTTCATGATTGATACTGCCCCTCTTGGATTTCGCCATTCATTCCATGTCAAATTAGAATTAGCAGCCAAATGTTCCACGATTCAGAGACTAGGGGTTAGCCTGGAAAAAGAAAGAAAGAAAATTGAATATTGAAGACAAAGATAGGGCCAAGGCGATCAAGATCAGCAATCGCACAATGTTTAGCTAGCTATTAAATTATACGAACAAAGATAGTTCAAGATTGCGCGGTAAATTATAAGAACAGAACATTAGTTGAGTATTAGTTCATCAACAGTACTAGCTCCAGAAGCAAAATTATGCCAAGGAAAATTCATAAATTCTGAGCAGCAGTTTGAGAAGCTTCAAGCCTCTTTTTGGGCGCTCCTCGATGATGGACAACTTGATATCCTTTCCCTTGGGAAGAAAAACCTGCAGTTTGGTGCCTGTTCCAATGGTGAACATGTGGCCTAGGCGAGTGGCAAACTCATGGCCAGTGGCTTCTTGTATGTGGATTGTCTCAAAGCTTCCTTTGTGCTTCTCCCTGATCTTGATTACTCCTTACCCAGCCTCTTTTACAACATTCCCCGCATCACACTTGATGGAGTCAATTATATTGTTGTTCTCTAAGTCAAGCTTGATGGTGTCTTTGGCCTTGATAATGCGGGCCTGGATATCATAGGAGTTCGAGTAAGGGATGCCTTTCTGCCCAAACTGAACCGATTGGCCTTTGCAAAGCTTGAACTGTGCATTAAACAAGGGAAACCAACAAGTAACACAATATCTCACTCAAACACATGGAAACACAAGTCCCTTTTTTCCAGTAGACCTATAGGAGTGAAGACATAAGTGTACTTCCCCCACAAAACCCAGAAGGATATGTTTTATCTGTCCTGACCTTCCCATGAAGGACACGTCTCTGCATCAAAATAGCAATGCCTTCACTTTTGCCTTGCTCATTTGTAAGCGCATTAAAATGCACATCGGGAACCCGTAACAGACCAATTATCATGAAACTAATGTTACACAGTTAGGTGATAACGGGTGATTCTAGATAGTTACACGTAGGTATGTTATAATTAGATGAGGAACTGCTTCAAATAGATTATGTGAATGGCCTAACAGATATATTTATAGACTCGTGAGATAAGTTTAGGCCCAAGAGGAGTTTGATCGCGCTAGTCCAGAATAACAGCTCAAAATGGTCATAACTTTTGATCTGACTGTTAGATCGCGTTAAAAATTTTAAATTTTTTTTTGAAGACCATTTCCTTTGGAGTAGATACTTTGACCGTTTCAAAATCTTGCCCCAGGGCCTGGTTTTGACAGTTTTGTGATTTTTCTTATTATTTTTGAATTTTATACTTCTTTCCTTTGTAATTTCAGATTTTTATTTTGTTTTCTAGTTGAGATATGGTTTTTGGTCTATTTAAGACTTTGTAAATCTCCTGGAAGATGATTATTCAAGAGAAAATAAAACCTGTAAACTTGGGGTTCATATCTGCAGCCCCTTTTGCTCATTAAAATTCTCGTATTCTTTCTTTATTTGTTGATGTCTTTAGCTTCCACTTGCATTATAATATTTATTCGCAAAACTTCTTTAATGCAAAACAAAATTAAAAAAACAAAAGCTCAATTTGTTTGGGATAGCTAAAATGGACTACCCTTGTTCTGAGTGGATCATAAAAGAATATTTGGGCCTCAATCCCATACCATGCAAAATCTTAGCTACAAGCACGCACCATAATGTAAAATGACAAGTTTTAAGAAAGTTAATACGACATTACACTCTCTTCGACTTATAACACCTACCTCTCTCACCAATCAATCGCAAGTGTTTACCTTTTCACTAATGGCACAACGAGATGCAATAATAGTTAACTTGTTTTTCTTCATTCTCATGAGGTACTTGTGAGGAAAGTAATTATTATCCTTTATTACATTATTCTTCACGAGATAAGCTGACATGATTAAAGTCTATAAATACCTCAGGTCACCAGATAAACAAAGAATAACTACACAAGACAGAACGTCATACATAACACAGGTTCATATAAGAACAAAAATACACTCTTCGTTCTTCACTCTCCTTCACTTTCTTGTACATTATTTCTTCTCCCATGGTTACTAACTTAATCATTAAAGAGTCTCATATTTTAATAAAGAACTTGTTTTTGTAGAAGAGCGTGGAAGTAACCCCGTCACATCACCAATTAGTGGTCAAGCCTAACCACTATATCAGTCCAAGATGCAACATTGAAAAGCCCAATTTAGTATAAAGTTTTCACAACTTCATCAACTTCCAAAGTAAAGTTCAAAGAAAAAACAAGTTTTTTTCAAACTATATTTCTTTAAAACAACATCTACCTCCATCAAAGCCAACAATTAATTAAGAGCAAGGGAATTTAACAAAAAAAAAAACATCACAAAGAATTTTGATGAAGTTGAGAAAAAACTTCATATATAAAATAGGCTTTTCATGGCCCACGATCCTAGGACAAGGCGTGTAGGTTTAATATAGACTTGCTAGTTATTGGGCTTGACTTGTGATTAAAAGTCTTCCTTAAAAAACAAGTTCCTCATAGAACGAAAGACTCTTCGATGCTTAAGTCAATAAAAGTGTTGAGTTTGAGAAAATTATGACTTCATTCTATTTACCTAGTGACCCAATGTATTTATAAAGTTTGGTCATATCAGTTCATATCAGGAATTGCATGAAAATTGATTGGTGGAAATACTGGTACCCACAATTGGATGTAATTTATAGCATGTTATTGGTAAAATGGTTGGTGAATATCAATGACATGTTGGATAAAAATAACCATTGGTAGAGAAAAAATGGTGTTTGATTTGCATAGAAAATGGTTCGTATTTGCATTGTCGACCATTGGCTAGAAAAAGTGGTGTTGACCCTACATAAAAAAACATACTTATAGAGAATATGTCAAAGAATATGCCAGTTAATCATAAAAATATTTTGTGTGTAAACGATACCTAACACTGATTTATTGTAACTAAAAAAAGTTTAGTGTGTGTGTGTATTGTGCAATATGTATGGTGAAAATAAAAGAGAAAGATAGAAGATATGTGAGAGAAAGGAGGAGAGAGAACATGCGAGAGAAAAACATGAGAGCGAGGAGGATAAAATATAGTTTTTTGGTGGCCCAAACAACATGGCATAAGTGATGGCCACACTTGTGGGGGGTGTGTAGTCTTTTGGGATACTTCCCAAATTAATTGCTCCATCTCTTTTTTTTTTTTTACACCATCATTTGCCACCTAAGTCTTTTAAACATACATGTTTGAAAGACTTAACTAGTAGAGGTGGAGGAAGAAAACTGACTTATTTTATACAAGTGATGTTATCGTTTTGTTTTGTATCAAAGACTTCACATAATTTTTTGTTAATGTTATTGCAAGAGAGAAAATAATTAATTGTGTTGCTTTGTTAAAAAAGCAATACAATAATAAGAAGTAAGTGTAAATGTAAGTAATATGATCTGTGTATGTGTTTAAGACTTAAAAAAGTGTTCAGTGAGTAATCATGGAGAAGGACCCTTGATTTTTTTGGAAACAAGTGTTCACGAATACTTAAAGATCTTTTTAAAGATAAATGGTTGTGGAGACCAAGAGAAGTATCTGTGATCCTTTTAGAGACATTAAAGACATGTTTGAGGATTTAAATGAGACATGTTTGAGGAGATGAAGATCTCACCTTGGAGATTTTCATGGAGAAACATGTGGAGATTCAATGGTGACATGAAGATCTCATCGTGATGATTTTCATGGAGACATGTTTGAAGACATTAAGATCTCACTGTGGAGATTTTCATGGAGACATATTTAGAGATTTTAATAAAGATTGTTGTTGAAGACATCAGAGATATGGAAAAAAAATACTACTTTTATTGAAAAGCTTTAAAAATAGAGATATCATTTCTATAACTAATTTAAAGATTATCTGATCTTAGTGAGATCATCAAACGTGTAGACTTCCTTCATTCCATACTCAAGTTTTTTTTTTTCATGAATTGATGAAGGCAACCTCTAACGATAAATCTTTTTATCTTTTTTTTTTCCAAAGCATGACATTCTTTAGTATCATATCCATGATCAAAGTGAAAAAACAGAATTTATTAGGGTTTTTTCAGTTCACGCCACTTTTCATAAGAGGAGATTATTGTATAAATTTTTTCTCTTTGATAGTAGCTAGAAACTTAGTTCATGTAGTGGTTAGAGAAGTAATCAAGAGTTTAGAAGATGTCATGCGATCACGAATGTATCAATTGGTACTCTTTTTAGAACCCATTTGGTTACGTGGTAGTGTCCACGTTTCCTGCGGTTTCATTTTGCAAGCTGTTTGGTTAATTAACAAACGCTTGTTACTGTTCATGGGTCCCACGGTCTGCTGCGTTTGAAATGCAAGAAAAAGGAAAGCAGCTAGGAGCTGCTTCTTGTGCGTTAAAATGTTGAACCGTGCTCTACTATTCAGTGAACAGTGGATGCATGACTCCACTATTCACGTGAACAGTTTTTTTCTTCGAAAAATTAGTGTAGTTAATCGATTTCACTTGCACTGTTCACGTGAACGTAAACAACAATTTTTTTTTATTTTTTTCAAAAATTAGTTCAAGGTGAATTAAATTTACTCGTACTGTAATCTCAATTTTATTCCTGATAATATTTTACCTAATTTTGTAGTTCTTGTCGGATGAATTTTGTACGTAATGGAATTGTAGATAATTTAATGGAAAAATAAAAAAAAATTATATAAAGTATGATTTATTTCATGATGTAATTAAATCCACAATATTTAAATTAAAAACTATCAATATTAATATATATATTTTTAAATTATTTTATAACCTCAATTTCAAAAGCATTCTTAACCAAACACATTAAACTACTTTTTCTTCAACCTCAATTTCAACTACAGTTTTAACCAAACACCTATTTTTTCAAACCAACCTCAACTAAAAGTACTTTTTATAAAACAACTTTTTTCAAACCACAATCACAACAGCTACCGCAATACCAAACACACTTAGATGTTATGGTTAGAGACCGGTGATATTAAAGAAATTCTACTCTATATGAATGGAAACAAGAGTGTTATTGTCTCATCATGCTAGCTTTTTCCACCCTAATATTATTTTGAATTGCCTGTTTGATGTTGAGAAGATTTTTGTTTGGGAGAATGTATAACCTTTCTTATAAGAAATAATTATACACTCCACTAATCAAAGTTTTTGTAGCAATAAGTTCAAAAAATCTTTTTCATGTTGGGCGTTGCTTTGTTGAACCTTTATAGATAAGCTCTAATGCTCTCATCTTCTCGGTGTGTGATGATGATGAGCTTAATGATGATTTTTTTTTGTTTTAGTTAGAATGTTTGTGTTAAAGTGAGAGATGAGTTTGGAGTTGAGATCATGAAAATAAAGGATAGTTTTAGACATTGACTTGTGTAAAAAGCTCTATGATGCTTATCATATTTTATATGTGCGCTCGAGGGTCTCTAAGCCCCTTATAGTTGTCTAAACTTATTTTCATGGAGACATTATTATTTAAAAGTTAAGTGTGCAGTATTTTCATGACCAAGTGAAGAATCTCCCACTTGATGGGGGCAGTGTTTAAATGCTTGTAGAGTTATGGATCTTGTCTAATGCCTAGGTATTTTTGGGGTATATATGTGAGAATGAAGGGTTTAGCTCATTCTAAGCATAGAAGTGCTAGTGTTACTCGCTTGCATGTCATTCTACCATGTCTCTTCATGGAACTAGAGTTGTTGTTGCACATTTAACGGTGCATGCATGGGATCTTATTGTTATGTTGGAGAGAAATAGTGAGAAAATATAGTTACATTGTTGCAACATCATAGTTGAACACCTACAAGTGATGAAAGAATTGTTGGAGACCCATGGGAGCGGGAATCCCTATAATAGGGAGATCATTTACTTTTCATTGTCCTAGAGTTTTATCAGTAATGAAAAGTGTTTTGGTGAATAATGAAACGGAATTAATTAGTTTTTTGTTCAATTTCCCACAAATGATGTCATTGATGAAGTCATGAAAAAACTTCACACAAAAAATAGGCTTTCCATAGGTTGTGATCCTTGGCCAAGACGTGTAAGTTTAATATGGGCTTTGTTTCTAAGCTTACTAGTTGTTGGGCTTGACCGGAAGCTAAAAGTTTGTCTCAAAAAACAAGTCCTTTGTGGAATGAAGGGACTATTCGATACTTAAGTCAATAGGTGTATGAAATAATTAAGAGAAAATACAAGGGTAAATAAGTGTTTAGTTTGTGAAAATTACAACTTTGTCCTGTTTACCTGGTGACCCAAAGTATTTATAGGCCTTAGTCACTTCAGCTCACCTCAAGATTGCATGAGAATTGATTGGTGGAGACGTTAGCGCCCACTATTGGATTTAGTGTCTGACATATTATTGGTGAAGTGGTTAGTGAATGTCAGTGACATGTTAACTAGAAATAACCATTGAAGAAAAGAGGCAACTGATTTGCATAGGAAGTGGTTTGTGTTTGCACTGTTGACTAATGGCTAAAAAAGACGGTGTCAAACCTACATAAAAGTATGTACTTGCAGAGAGTGTTACTTATTCTTAAAAATAATATATGCAAGGGCAGTGCATAACACTGACTCCTCGTAACTTGAAAAGCTCGGTGTATATGTATTGTGCAGTCTATGTAGTGAAAAAAAGAAGAGGCAAAGGCAGGAGATGTATGAGTAGAGAGAGAGAGAGAGGCATGTTTGAAAGTGTGGTTGTTGTTGCTTTTCAAAGTGTTTTTCATGCCGAACTGCATCAAAATGATGTTTTTTTTATTTTTAAAAAATTATTTTTGAGATCAGCGCATAAAAACGAACCAAAACATGCCAATTTTTTTTTTTATTTTTAGCAAAACAAAATTGAATTTTTTAAAAACGCAGGTTGGCTTGCGTTTCCAAATGCTCTCGAAGAAGGAGGAGGAGGAGAAGAGTGTGTGAGAGAAAAAATAGATTGTCACCATGCATGACATGAGGTGGTGGTCATGAATGACTAAATTAGACCAGTCAAAACTATAAATCTGAATTAATAAATTATTAATAAAATAAAAAGATTAATTATTTTAATCAAATTAACATAATCATATCATGAAAAATTAAATATTAATTATAAGCTAAATAATTGTTATTTTTCTTTATCAAATGAGTAGATTTATTTTAATTGAAAGATAAACAACATCATTAAATACAATATCATTTTAAAGGAAACAACATAAACCTGAATTTGAAGTTGATTATTCAAAGTTGACTTTGATATCATTTGAATTTAATTATTCAAAGTTAACTTTTATATCATTTGAATATGAAGGAAAAAGAGTTTTTTTTAAATGAAAGTATTTGATTGACACGGTAAAAAAATCATTATTATATAAAAAAACAAATAAAATATAGCTTATATACGGAATTGAAAAAAAAAACTAATAATATAAATATCTTGAATAAATAAAAAAATAAAGAGCCGAAACAAAATTAAACTAGCTTAGACTAGTCAATCATGAAACAAATTGAATAAAGTGGATTTTTTTTATAACCTTTATGTATATACATGTTGACTTTTTGAAATTGTTGGCTTTGTCTACAGTAAGGCTTAAAATCATTGGTTAGTGAGGAAGTAGAATCTCATACTCAATCTTATTATAGATATAATATATAGAATTATAACAGAGGTATGCCCACGAAAGTCATATATGTGCAGGTTGCAAGGGGGGATCGAAATGTTTGATAAAAGTCAACTTGCAAATGACAAGATCACTTGGAAATTTTGAATAATATTTATCCTGTGAGAGTTTTTTACTTTAATTTGTGTGGAAATATTACCCATTCTATAATATGTCTATTAAAGAAGTTCCTTTATGCACTGCCCAAGGACTGTGTCTGCCTTTGAATATTCCATGTTTCCAGTCCGGTGGAGCTATTTCTTTATGCACTGCCTAAGGACTGTGTCTGCCTTTGAATATTCCAGTGGAGCTATTTCTTTATGCACTGCCTAAGGACTGTGTCCGCCTTTGAATATTCCATGTTTCCAGTCCGGTGGAGCTATTTCTTTATGCACTGCCTAAGGACTGCACTGCCCAAGGACTGTGTCTGCCTTTGAATATTCCATGTTTCCAATCCGGTGGAACTATTTTTTGAAGTAAAACATATAAAAAATTAAAAAAAAAAATCAATTGCGTGAAAATAAAAAATTTAAAACTAGAGTTAACGTGATTTTTTCCCTTTCAGCGGATTTGTTGAAAGTATTGTCATGTTCTCTTACACATGTTTATATTGGTGGTTTGATTTGTTATTGATGGACTTTTTTTCTCTTTTATCTTCTGAAAATCACAGATTGATCCTTTTTATTGTTAGTATTTCAATGCTAGTCCTTATTCTTTTGATTTTTAATTTTTTGGTCATGGTCCTTTTATATAAGTTTTATTTGTTTTTAATTTCACCTTTCAATCCTAACTTACCAAAAATTATATTTTCCAATTTGATCCTTATTCTTTTGATTTTTAATTTTTTTTCTTTAACCCTTTTATAAAAGTTCTATTGGTTTTAATTTCGTCCTTCTATCCAAGTTATTATTCTTTTCAATTTCAACATTCATCAAAAAATTATTTTTTGATTTTTTGTTAAATTTATTTTTCTTTTCAATTTCACCATTCAATCAAATATAAATTTATTTTGTATTTTAATCTTGATCCTCATTCTTTTTATTGCTGTTTTTTTAATTCTTTTTGTATAATTAAAATTTATTTTTATCAATTTCATCCTTCGATATTTGATTGATTGAGAATTGGATTTCATGGTTTTTCTAAATAGGATGCCTTGGATTTAATGACATGGGTTATGAGTTTGAAAAAATAACATATTTTTTTAAATAGAGTTTTATAATTATTTTTATTTTTTTATCAGGTTATTCATATCTCGTGATTTAGGTTGCAAGTTTGGAGGAATATCTCAGATTGGCTCGGCCTTGATTATTAGGGCTGTAAGCATGTCATGCTAACTCTGGTTAATCAAGACAAAAAAAAAAATTATGTTCATTTTTTACTCCATTTTGTTATTTTGTATTTAATGAGATGTGAATTGAGATGCATCATTTGTCCCCTTTTGAAAAAAATATTTTTTTTCCATATTATTCTAATCACTTTTCTTTTTAAATTTGATTTATTTACTATTATTTTAAATGAAGTTAGCTTATTCAACATTGTCAGGCCTATAACTCATGTCATATTTTTTTTCTTTGTTTAAAACATGTTTATGGCAACCGAACATTATTTTTTATGTAGAAAAAATAGTTTAACCCATTACAAAACTCTAGCACCAAGGCTAGTCTATTTTAACAATAGAAAATTTCAAATTTTATTTATCACGTATTGCTTGATTTGAAATTTTTTAATCCTTATAGTTAAAAAAGTAAAGATTTGTGATTTTTACTTAAAAATTTCAAGTTAAAAAAAAGTGAGATGATATTTGAAAATGGATAAGAATCTAGCTTATTTTGGGTCCCAAGCCAATTAATATATATCACACTATCTTGTTGGATTTCTCGTTTGGTTTTTAAAACATCATTGA
>Ga0307517_10004813_pt1 | contig 20586 bp, 9 predicted proteins | sample 23_EM_MG_FD_194515 | JGI IMG/M metagenome (GOLD analysis project Ga0307517, IMG submission 194515) | Populus trichocarpa ectomycorrhiza microbial communities from riparian zone in the Pacific Northwest, United States - 23_EM | ecosystem: Host-associated > Plants > Roots > Unclassified | place...
TCCCGCTGATGCGGGTCATATTATTTTTTTAACATAAAAAAATATCAAAGTGTTGCTAACATGTTTTCTTAAAAAAATAAATTAAACTTGAACTTAAAATATAATGTATATTAGATAATATTTTTTATAAAATATTGATACAGTGATACATTAGTTGATATTGTTTTTCAAATATTAAGACAATAACATATTATATTGACTCGAGTTAACATGTTAAATCTATAATCCAGGTCATGAGATCGTGATCCCTATAAAAAGACAATCAAAATAAAGTATTTATGTCAATATATAATCAACTCAATGTTGAAGGAGAAATTTGAAAAAAAAAATAAATAAAAACATTACTCAAGTCAACCCGAGTTAATCTGTCAAACTTGCAACTTGATAATAAGATTAGGATGACTCCATATAAAACAAATAAAAAAAATTTACAAAGCCTAATTTTCAATCAACTCAATGTTGAAAAATTTTTAAAAAAAATCAACCCAAGTTAGCTAGAGTTGACATGTTAATCTCATAATTTAGGTCATGAGATCAACATAAATTTATAAAAAAAAATACAAAACTTCATTTTAAAAAAAAATTCAATATTGAAAATTAAAATCGAAAAAAAAAAAACTAACTAAATTTATGAGATCAGCATAACTCCACAAAAATCTAATTGAAAAAACTTACAAAACTCATTTCTTAAACAACCTAATATTAAAAGATAAAATTAAAAAAAAAATTGAGTTGTTATATAGTGAAATTAAAAAAAAATCAAAAATAAATCAAAAAAATTTAAACTGAGTCGACCCGGGTCAAACCTGCGACCCAAGTCATGAGATCGGGATGACCCAATAAAAATCAACTCAAAAACAATTATGAAGCCCATTTTATAAAAAGAAAAATTCAATCAAAAAAAGACTCCGAATGAACCTGTCAAATTCATGATTCGAATTATGAAATCAAGATAATCTCATATAAAGTAAATAAAAAAACTTATAAAACTCAATTTTCAACCAATCTAATACTAAATGATCAAATTAAAAGAAAAATTAATTAGAAAAAACAATTCAAAAAAATAATTCAAGTCAACCCGTATTAATTTAATAAACCCAACCCACAACATGGTATGGTTTACAACATCAGAATAAATTAATAAAAAGTTTTTTTTTTTTTTTTTTTTTTAGGAATGGACAAATGAACGAATCTATTTGAATGCACTTCAGTTTTGTCTCCAGTTTCTTTGATGAACATTAATAAAACAAACAATATATCACTGACCGGCCTAGCGAAAGAGTTCTATAAAGCGCTTGGATGACTTGCAGAGCAAAAGGGCATCTCATCTCTAGCATAGTTCAGATCAAAAGACATCGTGATCTGTTGCAAGCATTAAGAAACACAGCGAACTATGATCATCTACAGTAGAAAACGTATGCAAATAATATTGACAACTTTGATCTTGATAAACAAGACTGGAAACAAGTTAAATTACAGGAGAAACTCAAGTTACCAACTCCAATATAGCACGAATTCCCTTCTCTATGCACCTCGAAGCCAAAATTTAATTCAATTCTCATACAGAAATATTTTCACCTAAAACACAGAAAATTGTATGAGACGATGGACATATTTCAAACTCGAGCAAAATCCCATTCCAACTGCTATTAGTCATATTTCATCCATATAGATGAATACAAAAGAAGGATTAACTATCACTACAAACAGTGAGAAGGAGCTTCTCAGTGGACAAAAAAATAGGAGCCTGTAAATGGGCATCGTCAGCAATTTTCTAGTTCGACTAACTTCCCAAATCCTGGGGGAAATTGTTGATCTGCCCTTCCTCCAACGTAACTTTGTTGTCAAACTTGTATGACATCCTCGTACGCATCACGAGGGATTTCTGAAAACAACATGATTTTCATAACGATCTAATATCATCAATAACTTAAGAATATGTAAATAAAATGAAATGTGAGACATGATTCAGGCAAACAAAATGGACCAATTTAGCAGTTGTCCCTAATCCCAAGAAGCTTAAATAAACTTTTGTTGAGAATTCAGAAATATCATTTAATATTCCAGTAAACTCCGCTCACATATCAAGCTTCTAAATAAAGCACGATGCTCTGTCTGCTTGAACTAACGTTTACTGGATAGGCTTGTTCCCAAGCTACAAATACAGTAACTACTTGGACATTTCAATTGCCATAGCACCAAAACTTGAGCATTACTGGAGAAAGGGAAGAATAAATAAAAGCCTAGAACAAAAACCAAACATGTTATTCAGCCAACCAAAGAGAGATCTCCAATGTCGTCTCACTGGTCACCATCATAAAATGCTGTCTCAGTTGAGATAGATTTTGTATAGCATTAATTATCAGTGGTTGGATTGAACTTCGCTAGAGTTTAATGGGGCAGGAATGGTGTTCTCCTGCAACTTCAGCTACTCAAGTTGACAGCAGTTCAAAATGATACATCAAAGGAATTCAAGTCGCTCGTTGAACCCTCATTCATAAAATCACAATCCAATAGGAGCTACTAGTTCAATGAAAGCTGATTCAATTACAAGGCTGGGCAATGGCTCCACATGAAATATCTAGGTGGGCCAGGAAGTACTTGTTTTTTAGAGAATATTCGCTAAACTCAAAACTAACCCAGATTTGAAGTAGTTAACCACATCAATTGACATAAATTTCTGCAGTACACAAACAAAATTTGTTGCTTTTATCCGAAAGTCATACTCCTACTTATAAGTGGCCAGATTTCTATTTTAGTTTGACCTGAAAAACATTAGTTAGAATTTATATTTTATTTCTCATTTTACCCATTGAAACTAAATTTTAAAAATAAATACTGATTAAAATAACAAGTCCAAAAGGACACTCAGCGGGACAAAAGGAGTGTTTGAGAATGTTACATAGCAATACTATAACTCAATCATATGATGCCACAAAATCCAGAAACTGAAGCACATGCAATTTTAGATGGCAATGCATGAGAAATACCTTCCCATGTTGGCTGTTAGTAACTCTCAAATTTTGCGTGATGGCTCCATTACCACTTGCAGGTAGAATATTGCTGCTAGCTGGGTCCAAGTGCAGTTGAAGAAACTGTAAATGGACACCAAAAGCGAAAGAGAAATATCATAACACCAAGTTCGCCAAGAAAAAGATATTGTGGTAAAGCATATGGTAAAGGAAAAGAAGAAAACTAGCTGACTGAAATACATCAGGATTTACCTTTGGAACTGCTGCCTGGAAAATAAAATCTGTGAAGACATTAGGTGTCAAGTTTGTGAAAGTTGCCTGGATTAATGTTGTTTGCGGGTTTCCTGGTTGCTTTGAGAAGTTGAATGTTATTCTCAAAGAGCTGCTCTGAAATGCGACCAAAGGTGGATAAACTGAACCATTATCCTCTGTTCATAAAAAGAAAGGCAAATCAACAACTGGGACAGCAACAACTGGGACAGCAACCAAGCAGCAAAACAGAAATTCAAGGTGGACAACTTTACCAGGCTTCGGTGGGCTGGGACCAAAGCCATCCAGCAAATCCATCATTGGAGCAGCTCTAGCAGAAGATGTTGCTTGTGCAGAGAGTGAAGAGGGTGATGAGAGAGCATCTAGTGTGGCAATTGGTGATTTGTCATTTTGACTGGATGATAAAATGTCAGTTGTAGGTGAGCTGCTTTGTACAGGGGTTCCAATTGACAAAAGATCTAGTAGAACATCTGTGCCAGCTTTCTGAATGTGGCCTATGCCTAAGAAATGCAAACAGAACTTATAGTTAAGACTAGACAAGTGATTGACGGCAGACAAAATGCACAATCAGCAACAGAACGCTGAAACAGTATAGCTTCAAATCAAGTTCTTCACTCAACAAAAGAACGTCCAAACAAGTACTATTCCAATGAAAAAATTTATTAAGCATGATAGAGCATGGGTATTTTTTTGTTTGGGTGAAGAATGGTGACACAAACTGATAGGATTGAAGCCTTGTACCATCAAGTTTTGCTTTAATGCTTTCATGTTTTAGAAAAGTTGAAGAGATTAGGTGGTCATACACCCCAAAAAACACTTACTAGGGAACAGCCTGCAAAACTTTAGTCCATTCCCACAAAATTGTCAAGGCCTAAACTTTTTATGCCAAGCTCCACACCCAATAACATGCTATTAAAATGATAGAATCCCCACTAGATTTTAGAGTCTAAGAGTTGGAGGTGCTTGTTCAATTATCACAGTTCTGGGACAACATAAATTCAGCCTACAGAAACTCAATTAAATTTAGCTAATGTCTGCAAAGGTTATCATGGATGGTTCCAAACTCCAACAACAATGACAGCAAAATGAGCAATGATAATGCAATCAGACCTTTCAGCTTGTGAGGATGATTTGCAAGAAGACATATTGCAGGTTCTTCTACACTATAAATACTGTTCCAAAGATGTGCACAAGCAAGTCATGCCTCACAGCTTGCAAACTAACCTGACTGTGTTGGAGCTGGAGACAAATCAACACCTAGAAGATCCTGAAGAAAATCACCACCAGAAGAGCTGGGTGCTGGAAGGTCATCTGAAAGATCAAGTAAATCCACAAGAGGAGCTGCAGAGGGCTTCACAACACCATTTGGAAGATTAAGGGAAGCCCCACCGGAAGTTGAAGCAGCTGCTGGCAACGAACCAGCTCTCCTTGTACTGAAAGTAGCGTCATCCAAAATTGGCATCCTTTCAACCAGCGCAGATCTGCACAAACTCATACGGTAGTAATTAGTTTCCTAATCCATGAAATTGATGCAGCTATGGGGAAACTTTACTAGGTTAACGAGATAAAATAACAGAAATTTTAACTTCATACCTTATATTATGATGCTTCTCGATAATGGAATTAAATTCAAGGGATCTTTGCTGCAATTCAAGTACAAAGCTGCCTTTATGTTGAACAATTATATCTTTGATCCTCCTAGAAATTATTCAAACAACATTTCTGCATAATTAAATTCGAGATCTTCCCATAAATATTATCCAAAATAACAATTACATTTTCTTGTAGTATGAAGAAATAAAAAGGAATTGCCAAATTGGTTGTATAGAAACAATGACTGGCAATAATAACAGACTCAAACTGACACCCAAAACCTCATTCTTTTCTGCTGCTTAAAAAAAAGCAATGCCTCTAGGAGAGAAGCCTAATAAAATTGCAGGGAAGGAAAGGTGCAACATTAACATAGAAACTGAGAAAAACATACTCAGAACAAGATGGGAAACGGGAAGAAAGCTTTAAGAGAGCTATTAGAGCCATTGCTTTAGTAGTGAGGTCCAAGGCATGATGTTTTATAGCAATCTTGACAACATCCACAGTGTCAGACTCAGTAACCTGCTCAGAAAAAAACTAAACTTAGCAGGCCATTAAACAAGACAGGCAGAGACAACCAACAACAATAACTACCATCCACAAAACAACAGATATTTTGTGTTTGTGTGGCACACACAAATGATAGTTAATCTCGCTTCATGCCGTTCCCAACCTTTGTTGGATCAAACTGACAAGCTGAACTCATCATGCTTTTTGCAAGCAAAACAGAGAGAACATCCTATTGGCAAACTAATAAGTCCAACCATTCAACTTTTATTACCAAACATCATAGAGAACTGGATCAATTTACTTGTAACAAATTAGTTGGGTTAGATAAACTGTTAATAAATATCCATGTTCACATTAAGGAAATGATATTATCAAGAGCTGATTCATTTCTATACCTACGTGGAACTTATGTATTCACTAAATGCAAGGGAAAGTACAGGAGAGAGACAATTCTTATGTGACTGCTTTCAGCTGCTAAAACATATTTTACCAACACTTGGGTATAATAGCAGCAAATTTGTATTAGTTTCCTCCAGAAATTATACATCATATTTTTCCAAACTTTAGAATAATAGCAACATATTTGTTGATACAATGAACAATCAGATTTAGATTCTGCCGTAATGTTTTAAACTGTCCAGTTTTACAGCAATAATTATAACTTTCAATCCAACCATTGGATCGAGCTAAAATTTGATCAAGAATTTACAGACATATTGTTCTACATTGCATTAAAGTTTCAGGTCAATCGAAGTTCAAAATGGCAACACAACACAGACCAGAAACAGTTGTACGGGTTCTGTTATCTGGTTCCTTTTGACTTGTGGACATTTTATATGAAATGGATTCTCTTCCTAATGATATAGGGATATTCTGCAGCAATGGGGCAGCAAACACAAGATTTTCTTAAGCTGTGTTTTGATGATTAATGGCAGCAAACACAAGTTTTTTCCTTGAGCTGGACACAAAGTTGGCAGCCTTCTTAATCCCAAGCATATTTTGACTTTTGTATTTTTAATTGGTTTATGTGCAGACCATTAGCTCTTTAGATTTAGGTTATTTTGGTAAACTATAAATACCCGTTTTAAAAGGATGTTAAAAAAAAAATTACTCTTGGTTCCAAAATTTGATGAATGAACTGTGTTTGAGAGGATTCTCACACTTTGGTTCTTTAATGAACTAAAAATCGACTTATCGAAGAATAATTGTCTTCGTAGCGTCATTCCTTATACTTCTCGTTCACGATTCCTTATAATCTTTGGGTGGGAGTTTTATTTCAATAGTCCCAATGTCTCGCTTCAAGTAATCATTGTGTTGAGCTTCTATCCTCAAATCTAATTTTTAGCTTTCTGGGTGTCATCAATCTTCGTTGGAGGTTACGTGACCGCATGATCATGGAGTTCGCATCATTTGTATTACATTCCACTAGAGATTATACATCATACAAAAAGGACTCAAAAAAGTAGATCAATAAATGCTTCCATTGTGGCAGAGCCATAGAAGTTTGCTTCATCAGCATCGCATATCTTAATCTTCTAAGTCATGTGGACATCGCAATACACAACACAAAGAAGATATTTAGCATATCTTATCATACACAGAATTTTGATTTATTTAAAAAAAATCCATAGTTAACATTCCACTAGAGATTTTTCATTTTCTACAAACTGGTCATAAAAAATTATTTTAAGAAATAAATTAAATTTCTTGTTTTGAGTAGTATAGAAATATTGACATATGGAGTAATTTTTATCAGAAGTTCCTATTATTTTTACCACGTGTTCTAATTAAGTAATAACAATACCCATCGAATTCAATGTGGCAGAATGAAGATTACTTAAGTGCATAACCAGCAGTGTGTGTAACAAAATGCTTACAGTTATGGGATCCTCTATGTCAAGCATTCCGACATTATTGACCAACATGTCACCATATTCTCCAATGCACCAAACTGCAACGCGAACAAGGCTTTCCTGGTGGAGAAAAAATTTCAAAGTGGATTGAAATGACATCTCCTTTATGGGACAAGTACAACATGCAAGATTAAATGCTGAAGCTCATGGGCTGTCAAATAAAACATCCACTTTTATCAAAAGAAACTTTGAATACCTGTTCAGAAGATGTTTGGAAAGCTTTGTATAATGCCCTGACTGTATATCCATGAAGGTCAGAAGCACTGCTGATCACAGCAATAAGGGCATGCCATACTTCATCTTTTACAAAGTTTCCAGCCTACTAAGCACAATATTAAGATCAGAAAACTGATATGTAAAAGATATTGTTACTTAAGACCCGGAAAGCTCAAATCAACAATTACAGATTCATGCGCTTTGAATTGATCTTTCATATACTCAATTAATTCTTTTAGGTCTCATCTTTGACCATGTTTTAGTTTTCAGAAAAAAAATTAAATAAATAAAAACAATTCCATACATGTATCAAAACAACTTCATTTTGCAAGCTTTAATTATCTAGATTTACTGGTAAACAACACACTGCATAGTCATGGCTGAAGGAAGCTCAACAATGAATTCAATGGAACAAATCAACCAAGGGGAGTGGGTCAAGTATGAGAGATTATAAACGCCTGATCATAAATGACACAAAAACAGTAACAAGATCAACCCAATCTTCCAATCAGAGACTATCATGCACATTAAAAAAGCAATGGTATAAGCAGCAACAATGTACTATGATTATAGTACAATAAAGAAGTGAAGCAAAGATAATCAGCCAAACTGAAAATGTCTCAAGAGGATGGCTACAAAACAGGAACACGGTGGTGGCTGTGGGAAAAGATGTGGCTTAAGCTGATAGAACATGTGCTTTCATAGTGTTATAATACCAAACATGAAAATATTCATCTAGCCACCTCATATGGTGATAATAGAAAGCTCTTAGAAAAATTATGACAATAACAATATTGAAATGTCCCAAACAAGGTTCAAACTAACAGACAAAAATGCAGTGATAGACTTGACATTTAACATTTTTACCTTGTTAAGAACTTTGAGCATCTGATCAATGTACCAATTTTTTTCAGGGGAGAACCTAAAGCATAAAAAAGTAAAAGTAAATTGATGAAACATAGCAGAAAAGGTAGTTCTAAATGATCATGATTTATGAATCCCACTCTATACTACTGAGCATAACTATATAAAAAAACTCAACAATCCTGCATTTGAAGGGGAGGGGAAAACAAAACTTGTGCAGCATGGCATGGTACAAGTCAACGAATCAACAAATTTGTCTGGGACGATTTCAGAACAGTGAAACATCAATACATTGCTGTTTAGATGAAAGATTCAGATCCAGCAATCCCATTTTATGCTTTAGTCCCATGATAGTTTGAGTGCGACAGGGACGCAGCCCAATATAAGGTTTGAATCCCAGGAGGAAAGATGCTGACCTAAGGGGATGGTAACATAGAGTGTGTTGATTTTTATGTTTCATTAGTTATATCTCTTTTTTTTTTCTTTTATTTACTTAGATTGGACACACCCCCAATTTACCTTTCAATGAAATTATTTTGCTTCCAAACAGATTAAAAAAGTGCACCCAAAGCAATAGAGGTATATATAGCTTCAAATGAAGGAAAATATTTTCTAGGAAGCATTGTTTCAAGTCACTTGCTATCTCAATAAGATAGCACCAAGAAGCATTATCGATTCAAAGCAAGTCCAAATTCAAGCCAGTATAAATTTCTTCTTTTAGTCAGGCAAGAAATGGTGGAACTAAGAGCTACATTCATAAAATAAAATCAAAATAAAAACAGCACATGCAACAAAAGAAGAATCTAATAAATCCAATAATCAGGGTAAACAATTGCATATCTTAGTTCAAGAACTGCCCAACTTACTTTTCAATGATGGAACAAATTTTGGCAGTAAGCTCCCCCTTAAATTCTTGATCGCTTACTTCCAGATAATCAATTAGCTCTTTTGTTAAAGGCTTTACATTGGTCTCATTCACCAGAACGTAAACAAGTTCAAGGGCCCTTTTCTGGATTGAAGCATCTGAATCCTGAAAAAAAAAAAGCCAAATCACAAGCTTCTGAATTTGCAATCCTTATTCATTTTGTAAATAGCATAAAGAATGAAGCACAAAAGTAATGCATTAAGTTCAGCTTCAACAGATCAACTGAAATATTTTAGTTACCATTTGCTTATTACCAAACACAAGTAACATGGACACACAGAAAAAATGAATAACGGTCATATAAAAGAAGAAAAAAGAGTTGATGTTAAAGAAAGGGATTTGACGATGTTGAAAAGGCAGAATAATAGTCTCCGATAGATTAGCTGTAGTCTCAGATGCAATAGCTTTTGTCTGGTCCTGAATGATAAAACTATCCTCGTATCTTTTCAAATCAAAACCATAAGATAGAGAACCCATGTAACCAAACCCATATTTTTTAGATTAAGGCTTATTGAGTTGAGTTACTTATACATCCCACAATAAGAAAAGAAATGATATACAAACCCAGATCCACGACACCCATTCAAGTTTGTTTGGAAAGTTATACTCTAGAATTAATAATCCTTATTCTTAACCATAACCAGCTTATTCCATTCATGGCCTATGCTAAGCCAGTATATGGTAAGAAGCCTAATCCCCTTTCAAGTTAACCTATCTTCATTCTTTGCAGATCAATTCCAGATATTTGAGAAAATTATAACACTTACGATACCTTGTAATAGAACATGCAATTGAAAAAAGAATTAGAGTCCAGAGGTGAAAATTTTGTTGATGCAAAAAGATACACACCCAAATTTTTTAATAAATTCAAATTCAAATGGTAGTTTCGGAATTTTATAAACATATCCACTCATGATGGTTTTTAGACAAGGAAAATAATATTTAGCGAGTATAATAGATATGATTTATGTAGATTATATAATTTGTAACTTTCTCTATAACTACCAGTTGTTCAAACATAAAAAGAGATCAAGATGGTGCAACCCCATACCTTTACACATTCCAAGATTGTTGCCCGATGCCTTTGTACAGCTTGAGCATCTACAGTAATAGCCTTCATCAGCATGTTTAATGCAACATATCTGAAACAAGAATGGAATTCAGTTTTCTATTTAGTAAAACAAGGAAAATAAAGCAAATCAAGTTTATTGATTTTAAAATAACAATTAAATACATGCGCTGAACTACTATTATCTAGATGAAGCACGACAGAGCAATAACAGAGCATGTGTCTGGTTTTATATCCATAAATTGAAAGATAAAATAACATTATGCATGCGTGTATTATAAAAACATTTTTCTGTTACCGACTGCCTTTCCTATTTTCAGTTTTCCATGAAAGTATAGAAAATGTGTTGACCTATTACTCAATTTTCTGAAATACAAAATAAGAGACTCAATTCCTTCACTTCTAAATAGCAAAATGCTAAAAAAGAAAAAAAAAATTGTAAGACACAAGTTGGCAGAATTTGTCTTACAAAGAGAAAATTCTAGTAATGTAATTTTTAAAAACAATTGTTTGGAAAATTGGAAAACTAGAGTTTTTACATTCTATGTTCAGAACTTGTCTTCCAAATAGAAATATTTAGAAAATAATTTAAAAAACAATGCTAGAAAATTGAAAAACTAGAGAACAAAAAAAAAAACAAGCAGTTGTTCTGAGTTGTGTATGTTTTATTATTTCACTTCTTTAAAAAAAAATAATGTCCCAAATTTGTATGAGAATATCAGGATAATGATTGTCAATAGTCCATAGGCTCAAGCAAGTGCATCAACACCTAAAGTCACCCTTTAACAGGCAACTGCCTATATTTATTTAGTAGACAATGATGATAATCACAGAGCATATAAACATGCCAAAGTTTTCTGTTAATCAGTACGCCTTGCTGTCTATAAAGCAATCATCTTATATTTTGTAAATCATATAGGAACTTGCCAAATCATTTCCTATAAATCAATAAATTCAACAGAACATCAGAGGAAAAAGAAAACCATATGCAAATGGCAGATCAATTCTAATTGAATCAAGAGAATATATCATAAAACATATGCCCAACAATATTTCATTCAATTAGTTTATTAAGAAACAAGCATGAAAAGGAATGAAACGACAGGCCATGAAATCATATCCACGTTATAGTCTTACAAAACAAAACCTGATGTTATTGTCGCGGTTAGACAAGAATCTTCCTAGGATATTAATAGCAAGCACTCGTAAGCCACCATTATCTTCAATGCTCATGATAGTTTCAACACATTCATAGAGAATAGCATTTCCAGCATTTTTGTTTGACTCTGTTTTTGTTGCCACCTAAGGAGACATCAACCAAACAAGAAAGATTAAAATGTTGTCAATTTATGAAGCAAATTTCCCAAAGATAAAACAGTTTTAGGGAACTGTGAGCATTTATAACCATGAGTATTTATAACCATGTACAGGGTGATAACAAGTTGACAAGCTAGAATGTATGGATCAGTGAAACAGGTTGAGAAGACATTCACCTTCACATGTTGGTCAGTTTACTATCAATCATTGACCAAATATTTTTACACAGACACAGTTTAGCCCAGTTAATAGAATTTTATCCAATTAGATTACTCAAGCTGTCAAACAAGACTACAGAAGGGTTTAGGTTAGGCAGACAACTGGCCAGCACTTTACAGAATCCTACTTCTAAATGGAAAATAAATATTAAACCCACTGGTACCAAAAATATTAATTATATCTAAGCTTGACTTGAGTATCCCAAAGTGGTTGAGCTTAGCTACCTGGATCAACTTCCTTCATTCAGTTGTTATTGGCAATGAAAAATTAATTATTGGTCAGGCAAACTGACTTCAAATTCACTATCGTCAAGGAAGTTCAAACCAACCTGCCCTCTTTAATGATTTTCATCCATCATCAAGGGAACAATGACAAAGGAAACTCATCACTCATCACTCATCAATAGACACCACCAATCACCAATCATCATAAGACCAAAAAGAAAACCTGAGCAATATAGAAATTGGGGGAAACAAGATGGACCTCCATTAGTAATAATTCTACCCATACACTCTACAAAGCAAGTCTCATTCTATTATCAATGCAAAAGATCCCATTTTCTTCCACCTGCCACTTAATTTCTTCATAATGTTAGAATTCAAATATGCACGAGGAACTTTGTAGCGTACAGAGACTTGGTTTAATTCTACTTAAATCCATAAGATTTACAATAGAAAAAAAGTACTGAAAGTAAAACAAAAGTTTATCATGTTGATCAGACTCATACCATCTCTATCCTTCCCTGATCTCTAATTCAACTCAACAGAAGTGATCCGAGCCATCAACAATTGACACATTGCTTATGAACCAGCATTTCTTGATCAATAATAGAACAAATAAGACAGACTGATACAAAATGCAAATGGAAACTGACCTGCGCAAGTATGTCATTCATAGCATCACTAGCATCAGCATCTCCTTGTCCTAACACGCGCAAAAGCTTAAGCAATCTGATATGGAGGAAAGGGTCCGCAATGCCAGAAATGTCATATTCTGGTGTGTATGGACTGTTCACAGCATCCTTTAATGTTTTGACCAACCCATCTGTGTGCTTCTACAAGAATGATTTATAACTTGTCAGTCATAGTTAAAGAATAAAAACCATATTGACCATAAATTTACCTTCAAAATTCAATTCTCCCGAAACATTACCTCTATACTATAAGCATTTATATAAAGAACTAGGTTGATATATGCATATTGAAGAGTTCATTTCATTCAAGCCAAATAAAAAGCTCAGCAATATACCATTTTAGCGTTGGTCAGTATGTTTGTTTCCTAATACTCTCTACAAATAATACTCTCTACAAATCATACAGGCCACGATAAATACCTTTCTCAAAAACTCAAGGGCTTCTGGACTGACTTTACATAGATCTGTACAAAGTTGAATTCCCGTTATTAAGACTCCATGATGCTTCTCTTTAAGCAAGGCAGCAGCGGGATTTATGAAATTTTCTGACAGATCCGGGACTTTCTTTATAATCCGTATAGTGCATAATGCTGCCTATGTTTGAGCAAGAGTGCAGTAAAAATTAGAAGAAAGCAAAATAAAGCCACAAATCAGTGAAGCCAAATGAGAGACAAGCATCAAATTTAGAGCAATTTAGGAGAACATTTTTCAACCATCTACCTCCAAAATGCCACATGTGATTAAGCAATTAGAATGACGTGGAGAAATTTTTCAATACTACTAGCCTAATAATGTTTATTGCATTATTTCATTAATGGTTAAGGTTTTGAGGAGTTTGAAAAGTCCAAGACATAGTTTGGTAAATCAAGCATAACTTTTAATCCGACCGTTGGATAGAGCTAAAATTTTGACAAAAGATTTTGAAAGCCCTATTTCATATTGGGTTACAAATTCATAATGATCGGAAATCGGGAAAGCTTTTATATAAGGTTCGGAAATTACTATGCGGGACTTTTGTATTTATCTTGTTGAATTTGGATTCTTTTTCCTATTTAGATTAGGACTTTCAATTTAACTAGTATTTTACTAGTTAGGAGTCCTAATGCTAGATGAATTCTATTAGTTAGATAACTTTTAATGAGAAATCATTTCCTATAAAGGATTTTAGGTCTAGAACTAATATAAATAAGGATGTCTAGTTTATTTTAAGAACATTTCAGACTATTCAGATTTTTAATAAAATACTAGAGTTTTCTCTAAATTTCTTTCTTGCTTAAGTCTATATAGCTTTAAGGCTTGAGAGCCCTGGCTTTTACCCACACTTTGCACCTCGTCAATTGGTATCAGAGCAGGTTGACCTCTTTGATGGACAAAGACGGTAGCAACCCACTCCTCGATGCAGGAGTTGAAGCCCTCTGAGGCGCTATGCGGGCTCAAGAGTGGAAACTACATTGTTTTGTGCTAGCTTAGGAACAAAGAACAAATCATTTGGAGCAAGCCATAGCAAATCTAACTCGGCTAATGGGTAACGGAAACAGGGATTGTGAAGAGGAAAGGACCTTGCTTGGAGACTTACCTCGAGGCTGGCCAAAACCCATATCTATTCTTGAATATGATAAGATTCCATTTTATGACGGAAGATTTTCAAACAAAAGATTTATTAAGTGGTTGGCAAAATTGGAAGCTTACTTTTATTTCAACAAGGTTCCTTATCAAGGTAGGACTTGTCACATGCAAACTTTTTTATGGTGTTAGAGAATTATGGTTTGAGTTTCTAGACTTTAGAACTTGTATATGCAAACTTTTTTATGGTGTTAGAGAATTGTGGTTTGAATTTCTAGACTTTAGAACTTGTATTGATACGTCTTTAATTCAATCTTGGCAAGATTTGAGACAATCATTAATTTTAAAGTTTATACAAGATGATTATGAAGAGATTTTATATTGAGTAAATAAACAATTAGATTGTTATTATATTTGTCCAACCTTCTAAAAGAGCAAGAAAGAAAAATATGGAGGAGGTTTCTTCTCTATAAAGTAGACAGTTTCAATGTCACTTTAGTGATAACAACAACATTGCAACAAATACTACTCTACTTGTCAATGTTTCATCTACTAATGGTGAAAAAGAAATCAAAAAAGCTCCTTGGTGTCAAAAAAGCTCCTTGGTATCAAGCAATGATTCTCAAGGTCTTAAAGCACTAAAAAAAAGCTAGATCAAGTTGTTGAAATTGCTCAAGAGGCTGAAGTTGACATCAAAGAGGACTTAAGTATGGATGTGTCATCCAAACCAAGCTTAACTATGTTGGATCAATATTCTAAAATTATCAAATCAGTTGATGACCAAACACGTCAACTAAAGTTGTCATCACCTCAAAAGATAGTTTTATACGAGGTTGATTTTTTAAATCTTGAGAAGTTTTGACCTAGATCCAAAAAGATTTAGGATATTTGGTACAAGTTATCTCGTGAATACATTGGTGACAATGTTATATTCGAAGTATCTATTCCTTCGGAGTAGAAGAGTTCAATTTTTGACAGATAAATTGAGGGCAAGTTTTTCAGAAATAGAGGGGATTAGCGTAGGGAAATTTCTTCAATATTCTTAGCCTAATAATATTTATTGCCTTATTTCATTAATGATTAAAATTTTTAGGTTTTGAGGAGTTAAAGAAAGTCCAAGACACAATTTGGTAAATAAAGCATAACTTTTAATTCGATCGTTAGATTGAGCTGAAATTTTGACATAAGATTTTAAAGGCCCTTTTATATTGTGTTAAAATTTCATGATGATTAGAGAGATCAAGAAGGTTTTCAAATAAGATTTGGGAGTTACTATGTGAGATTTTTTTTATTTACCTTATTGTATTTGAATTATTTTTCCTAGGATTTTCAATTTAATTAATATTTTATTAGTTAGGAATCCTAATGCTAGATGGATCCTATTAGTTAGGTAAGTTTTAATTAGAAATCCTAGAAAAGATTTTAGTTTTAATTAGGAATCCTTTGTTGAATTTTAGGTCTATAAACTAATATAAATAGGGATATCTAGTTTATTTTGAGAACTTTTCAGACTATTCAGATTTTTAATAAAATACTGTAAAGTTTTCTATAAATTTCTCTACAGCTTAGTTTTAAGTCGGTAAACTTATGACTTGAGAACCCTAACTTTTATTCATGTTATATGCCGCGTCAATCCAAAAGCAGACATTAAAACACATTCTTTCGCTACATATATATTTGATTTACTCGGTCATCATCTCATTAGGGAGGATCGAAAGCTTTTCTAGACTAAACATTCCAACTTTCCACCCATTAACTACTGGAACCGAAACAAATAAACAATAATTCATGGAAAAAAATTATCTACTAACCATGGAAACCACATTCTTTCTGCTGCCAAGAAACTAAAAATTAATTCAAAAAAGCAACTCACTTTTTTCCGAACATTCGGATCCCGAAATTGCAGTAATCTTTCCACTTCCGGTGCAAGATCACGAGCCATTTCTGCTGAACAAATATTTCCCAAAGCACAAAGTGCTAGTCCCACGATATACTGGTTCGAATGATTAAGATCTCTGCATATAAGTTAAGGCAACTAAAACAGACATGAATGTTTTGCTTTCCTCATTCATTTAGCTCATCCAGCAATTCCCAAAATATCATAAACAACAGAAACAGATAAAATATAGCTTGCAAATTCGGATACTGTTTTAGCGAGTTGGTAACAAGCATTAGAACTTCTTGTCTTTCATCAAGAAGCAACATGAGGCCAAGATATCCGATTCTCTTCTCCGGGAATCCGGCGGACGCAATCAACTTTAAGCACTCCATTTGACCAAAATGTGTTGGATAGCCAAGCATATGAATAAACATAAGCTTTGCCAGATTCCGGTGCCTATAATCTTGATCGTTTTCATTCATCGACGTGCGAATTGCAGCACATTCTTTCCTTACAACAGCCCTTTCCTCCGCCGCCGTTTTGCATGCCCGTATTGCCCGAATCATGTCCCTTTCATTTCAAAAAAACATCCAGTTCTTGCTTAAACTAAACCAGAATTGACTAATTCCAGCTGCCAAACAGGTCGGAGGATTTCATGAAGCAAATGAGAAAAAGTATAGAAATTGTACTCACCTTAGACGCGTACCGGAGGAGAAGGGATTCATGATTGGGTCCGGTTCCGAGAATTTCCTGAGAGATAAATCAGATCCGAGAATGAAAGTTAACTCTCGATCAAATGACCCGGGGACTCGATCGAGAGAATCCGAATACTTTGATCAAGATCCGGATAGATAAATTTAGAGATCTAAGAGAAGAGAAGAAGGAGAGGAGAGATTTGGATCTGAGAGAGACACAGTGTGTGCGTTTTTTTAATTAATTATTTTTTTTTTTTTCACTAGTAAAAAGAATGCTAGTAGTGTGGGTGTTCGTATTTTGTCTCTGTGAAAGAAAAAAAAAATAAAAAAAATAGGAAGATTAAAAATTTTATTTAGTCCTTGGCCTTTGAACATGATTACAGCTTGGTGCTTTATTCTTAAAACTATAATTTAGTCTTTTATATCTTGTTCGTTGTTTTCTTTTTTAAAATATTCATTGGTTTTTTCTGAATCTGAATGTAGCTTGCTACAATTTGAATTTTTATTAAAAAAATAATAATAATAATTTATAAATGACTCTAGACGAAATTGCATAAGCAAATAGGCCTTTATCTCGTAGTTTTTAAATCCAGCCCGGTTCAAGATTTGAATTTCAAGTTTTAATCGGGTCACCAGATCGACCAGGTCAAAAAAAATTAAAATCAAAATGATGTCGTTTTAGTAAAAAACAAAAATCAATAAGTTGCAACCGAGTTTTGCCGGGTCAGCCGAGATTTTTCTTTCCATATTTTTTCTTAAACCCGACCCGGTTCTAGCCCCTGGTTGGTCGGGTTCCGGGTCGACCCGCCGGGCCGGGCCGGGTTTCAAATCTATGCTTTATCTACTTACGATATTTCGTTATTTTTTATTTTATTTATTTTAAATTAATTTGTATATTTATTATTGTTTTAATATATATTAAAAATAAATTTTAAAAAATAAAAAATATATATTATTGTAATATTTTTTAAATAAAAATCACTTTAAAATATAATTTATACCACACTCGAACAATTTCTTAAACCAATAACATTTTTTTGTCATTATTTCTTCGAAAATAGGATGCTAAACTCATAGTTTCTCCCTTGTGTTACCCTCAACCGTACAGTTTAGCTTCTTTTATTGTTAATTGAACTCCATATTGAATGAATGCACTGGATTAAGAACAGTTGAGCTAATTAGCAAGATTTTAAAGGTTAATTTGGAATTGGTTTGTTAATGAACACATAGGGAACTATCTACTTGATCCATTTCTGTTTTCCTTAATTAAACATATTTATTGGTATTTTAGATATGCATGTTTAGAAGGGTGGTAGAGTTTGTTTTTTAAAATGTTTTTTACTTGAAAACGTATTTAAATAATTTTTTTATTTTTTAAAATTTATTTTTAATATCAGTATATCAAAACAATACAAAAACTCTAAAAAAAATTAAAGTAAAAAAAATTAAATTTTAATGAAAAAACAAGTTCAATCTCGATATCAAATACCTTTGTAATATTAACTAAATTCATATACGACAATACATGTTAAATTTTTTTTGTGAAAATTATGTGGTGCATTTTTGGACAGTACAAATTTTTATTGTCTTGTCCGAAAATGATATAGTGAAGAATTTTTTGTCTCACTAAAAGAGTTAGCGCAAGTTTATTCAATACTTCTACATAAGGGTTAATTAGTTAATTCAAGTCAATGTAAGGATAAAAAAATAGTTATTATCATAGTTTTAAAAACTTATTTAAAGGCTGACCTAGGACCAAGCTAGGATCACGACTCGAATTGACCATTAACTCAGGTCATTGTAAGGATAAAAATGATTCTTATTGTAGTTTTAAAACTTGACTTGGAATCGACCGAAAATTAGGCTCGGGTCACTGGTCGGGTTGATCGTTGACCGGGGTTAACCTTGGAATAAAAATAGTTATTATTATAGTTTTAAATCCTGACTCGGGGGGTCAACTCAAGGCTATGCTTGATTAACTAGGTCTGGGTCACGATTCGAGTTGATTATTAACTCGGGTCAACATAAAGATAAAATTGTTGTTATTATAGTTATAAAAACTCGACTTGGGTCGACTTGGGGACATGAATGGGTCATGAGACGGGCAAATCATTGACTCAGGTCAACGCAAGGATAAAAATTATTATTATCATAATTTTAAAACACGATTTGAGAGTCAATTCGGGTCCAAGCTTGGTCACGGGTCAAGGTGACCATTGACTCGGGTTAACCTTAGGATATAAATGATTATTATCATAGTTTTTAAATCCGACTCGGGGTTAAGCATAATCAACCAGGCCCAATCACAGGTTGGGTTGATCATTGACTTCGGTTAACGTAAAGATAAAAGTGGTTATTATCATAGTTTTAAAACTTAATTAAGAGGTTGACTTGAGGTGAGACCCAAGTGGTTACCAAAATAATGTAAGAAAAAAAAAGTTATTATCATATTTTAAAAACTGACTCGGGGGTTGACCCGGGGTAAAGCCAGAGTCACAGGTTGGGAGGGTCAATCTGGGTTGACCCAAATAAAAACAAAATAACCTTGTTTTGACAAAAAATATATATAAAAAAGTCAATGAATATTTTACCTATATTTTATCTTGGGATGACTAGGTTGCAGATTGATCTGAATTTTTAACTGGATCAAGTCGTATCAATCTTTCCTCTTTTTTTTTTTCTTGAACTCGGACCGACCTAGATCTCATTTCAGCTGAATCTTATCAACTGTCTACCAAACATAAAACAAAACAAATTATCAAACAAAACACAAAACAAAACAATTATTTATTCAATACTTCAATCAATACTGTCAAGCATGTCAAACATTACCATAAAAAATGGCGTTGGCAATTGAAATCAATGGTTAACAATTAGAACCAAATTGAATGGTTAAGCTTTCTAGTAAAAACAGTAATTGTTAATTACCGAATGACTAATTTCGGCTTTCACGATAACAAAATTCAAAACGGTAGTTGAATGGTTCTAATTATTAGCTATTAGTTTTCATTTTAGTTATGGATTAAAATATTTTTAATTTTTAATATTATAATAATAGTTATATTTTAAAGTATTTTTTTAGTTAGAAATATATTAAAATATTATATATATTTTTATTTTTTAAATTTTATTTTTAATATTAGTACATAAAAACAATATAAAAAACCTTAATTTTAAAAAAAAATTAATTTAATTTTTTTAATAAACATGCGTCTACCCCGTTACCATAAATTGCTTGTACCTCAAACCACAACTGTGATTTACCACCGCTATCCTTATCAATACTAAAAGGCCTGTTTAAGAATATAAATCAAACCATGTTTTTTTTATATTTTTAAATTATTTTGATTTGTTGATATCAAAAATATTTTTTAAAAAATATTAAAATATTATTTTAATATATTTTTAAATAAAAAACATTTTGAACCTTAAAAAAACTTTGTTAATTGACTTTATTTGACTACAATCAATTAATACAGGATACTGGCTCAGTTAAGATCACACCAATCAAGCCTAGAGACGCTGGACACAAGACAACTTTGTGAGGATGATAGCTAGCATGTCTTTCCTCGGCATGAGAATCACACATCGGGAATAATGAAAATAAGAAGAGTGTCGTTCTCTCTGTGCCCAGACTACATGAAGCAAAAGACAACACAAAAGACGGAAAT
>Ga0307517_10004814_pt1 | contig 20584 bp, 13 predicted proteins | sample 23_EM_MG_FD_194515 | JGI IMG/M metagenome (GOLD analysis project Ga0307517, IMG submission 194515) | Populus trichocarpa ectomycorrhiza microbial communities from riparian zone in the Pacific Northwest, United States - 23_EM | ecosystem: Host-associated > Plants > Roots > Unclassified | place...
AAAAAAAACTCTAACCCTCAATCTAATCACTAATTCTGGGCTCTCCTCTTCTTGATCTCCAGTTCAAGCTCCTTCTTTGTCACTATCAGTGAAATGGTTTTGCTTCTCAAACCCGTAATTTCATTTATATACTCATTACTACTTATTTGCTTATGTGTATGTAAATGTTATGTATAACTGATAGCGAAAGCATGAAGAAAAAACAGGAGGGAAAAAAGGTACAATTTTTAGTAGCATTGGGTAGTGCCCAGAAGAGTAATTGTGTTTTCTGTGTGAAATCTAAATGGGTTTACTTATTTATTATTATGATTTTTTTGAAATCATGAAGGTACTACCCAATAAAGCATGTCCTCTATGTATGTTTTTGAAGGGTTTGATAGTCATGGTTTTGATGGAGTTGAGGTTGTGAAAGTGTGAAATTGAAAACCAGAAGAGTTTAGTATGTTGTGGAGTAGTGTGCTGTTGTACCCTGTTTGGCAAAAGCATCAGGTACATCTAAGCAAAGCATGGGCTTAGAGAGGAAGATTTTAGTGATGCTAACTAAAAGGAAATGCTTCTTGGTCAATAATGTTTTTGTTAAGAAGATTCGAGTCGTCATGTTAAACTGCATGATTTGCATTGATTGTGTGTTTTATTACAACACGCGTCTTAATTCTAGCATGTATTGGTTTTCTGGTGAATGTGATTTTTTTTTTTTTAGTTCATGAAATTTGCTGTTATCATATGCTCTTCTTAGTATGTGTAGTTTGGTGATTCTGTGACATGCTTATGTTCAGGTCCCTAGTGAAGGAAATTTATCAACGGAAAAGAGAAAAGCGGAAGATGATATAGAGTCAGCAGAGAAGAGGAAAAGGAAGAAGAACAAGTGTCCTACTCCTCGTCCAGCATGCTCATGGGTGCATTTTAGGTACAATCACTCATTTACAAGGATTTCCTATGTGTCTACATAATTGTCTTGGGTTTATGATTAATTGTTGAATTCCTTGTCCAGCTGCTTGCTCATGTTTAATTCAATGTTACAGTCGGGAGTTTATCAAGGAGTACAGCGCTTCCCATCCTGAATCATGTGGTCTGAAAGCTGTGAGCCTCCTTGTTTCCCAAGCAAAATTGGTAGACAATTGCTAATAATGTAATTTCAAAGGCAAAACTAGACATGGTGGCTTTTTCAATTGCAGGCCACAAAGGCAGCATCAGATGCCTGGAAGTCAATGAGGGTGGAGGAGAAAGCAAAATATACAAAGCAAGCTCGTGAATTGTGGGATAGTTACTTGAGCACTGCTCCTGCTCGTATCCCCAAGCCAAGGAAACAGGTTCAGACCTATACTTGGCTTGCAATTTTTATGCATATTTTATGCCACATAAATCTTACAGCTAATGAATACAGACCAAACTAGTTACAAGATGCTCTCCAGGCCGTTTGTTTAATGTGCTTCAACGGCTCTCACCAGAACAAAATGCTGCAGTGAAAAGCATGGGATTTGGCAGTCTTCTTGGCCTTAGATGTCGGACCCTGCGCCGCAGCTTGTGCCTTTGGCTATTGGAGAGGTTCAACACTGCAGGATGCAGCTTGGAGATTTGTGGCATGTGCATTCCTTTATCCCCAAGAGACGTGGAGATTGTGTTGGGATTAGCAGCTAGCGGGAAAGATGTGATCAACTCAGGGCCTGATGACTTAATTGTCGACTTACGTCGCAGCTATAATGCTACAAATCATGGAATTTCAGTGCGTCTTCTAGAAGAGAGGTTGACAGCTCCAGAAGCTGGAGAGGATTTCAAGAGATCGTTTGTCCTCTATGCATTGGGAACTCTTTTATCCCCAACAGCAAGACTGGATGTTAGCCCTTCATTTCTCCATTTCCTGACAAATATGGATGTTGTCCATCAATATAATTGGGGAAAATTCTTGCTTGATCGTCTAGTGCGGGAAGTATCTCGCTTTCACCAAGGAAAGCAACGCGCGGTTGGTGGCTGTCTTTTGTTTCTCCAGGTGAATTTATATTATTTTAAGCTTCCACTTGTGTTCTAACTTTCATATACATCACAACTTCCCCTGAAGTTTACTCTTTTCAGCTCTTTTACTATGAGAGCATCTCTGTTGAGGGATCCCATTTGTCAAATTCTTCTGTTGTTCCTTGTTTGTCATCATGGGGTGAGGAAGAGATTTCTGAAAGAGAAAAACGGCAAAGAGAGCTTGGTGGTTATGGCTTTGGAGAGGTAATTGATATTTGTAACTTTTGCTCCTATGAAAATGATAGGAATTTGTCTAGCTTGTCGCTCCTGTGCAGGTAATTTGCAAGGAGAGGTGCACTGGCTTGGAGTTTTCAGAGTCCAGAGGCCAACTAGACGGTTCATCAGAAGGCAAAATAAGCAGTGGGGTTAATCATGATTCTGTTTTTGAGCAGCAAGCTAACCAGGTAATTATTTTATGGCACACTTTGATAATACTAGTATTCATAGTATTTAAATGACACAGTTTTATTATAATTGGTAATTCTGTCTTCAAAATGTTGGGTTAGTTGAAAAGTCAATGGTGTGGATGATCTGAATGGCATGTAATGCTGATCCTGCTGGTTGAGAATGTTAGTCTTGCACTTTTATGACTTGAACATACCTGTAAAGAACTTGTGAAAAAAGTTGTGGACAGTTTATGCAGGATGCTTACTTGTGATCTCTTTTGTAGGCTGGCAAAGAAATAATGAACGGGAATACTTATGTGGAAGGGGTACTCAATCTCTTTCCTCCATATATTCTTAATGTTGCTTTGTTGCTTCTGTCCTGTGTCTATTCTTCTCACCAGCCTGTCTCTTGGTGGTTACGAGCAGGATATATGTTGCTACCTTGTATTAGGATGATAGCATTCCCCAAAATAGGGAATGCTTGTAGGTTGAACCCTAAACGTGCCTAAACATGGCTGCAACATATGATGATATCTTGTTGCCAATTGGTTGATTTTGCTTTCGATGGGTTACGGCATTTGTTTCTAGTGCTCAGTCCCCTGGGTACTATGAAGTTTATGATACCAAATTTGATGCAAGAACATAGTTTAAAAATTAATCATGTGATCAAGCTAGAATCAAGTTGTATGTTTGTTTGCCAGGTTTGAACTCAACTCGGTATTTATAGCTTATTCTTGTGGATCTGGTGATAAGCTGCTAGGGAAGATAAATGGGCGATTTAAGTATATTTTTCTGTGATTTACTATGAATATGTTAGAATGCCTGCAAACTTGTAAAAATCTAAAATAATACTCTAATTCTTTTTCCAAAAAGAGAAGCAATAACTGCAACAGAAACATATAGCCTTGGCCCTTGAGATTGATTAGTTTTCCTAGAGTAACTCTTGTGATAGACAACAGTTTTGGGGTGAATTGAGGGTGGTATTAAGAGGTGTTAAACAACCAACTTTGGGATGTTCAATTGGAATTTCATCAAACCAAATGATAAGAAAGTTTTTCCCTGGTTGTTGACAAAACTACTCTCTGGCACTCTATTCAGAATGCTGATTTCATATGGATCCTCCAGAGTGGAATCTACATTTGGATGGAGACATTTTAAAAAAAAATTAATTGAACTCTGTCAACAGATCCAAGTGAATAGATTTTGTCTATAGGTTTTGATTTGTTGTATGGGAACCTCCAGTATTCACCAGAAAGAGTAGGGAGAACATTGGAAAACAATGATTAAAATGAACTGGGATTTGTTTTAAGGTTTGAACCTAGAATGCAATGTTTTGAGTGTTTAGCAAATGTGAAGGTGCAGACAAATACACCTTTCATGGTCATCTAACTTTGTGGATATGTTTCTGCAGGCAAATGTGCCAAGCCTTTTGACAAGTAATGATGTATTGTGCGGGAACATGGAGGTGGGTACTGAATCAGCTTCAACAATATGCCAAAACAAAGAATATGACTGCAATGGAACACTGAATTGCATAGATGATGTTATCCCTGAAGAAACATGCATCTTTTCACCCCATGCGTGCCCTCTTCTAGACTGTAACTTTACTGGCTCGACTGAACAGTTGTCACTACACTTCAGCAGTAAACATTGGGACTGTGGAAGGCGTTTTAGGTACAATATTCCTTTATCTGTCTCATTAGGGGTGAACGAGCAATTCCTTGTTCTCCAAGCAGAGGAAGATGGTGTTCTTTTTCTACTCGGCAAGGGCATTGAGAGCTTAGGGAATACAGTCATCGTAACCTGTATTGGACCAAGCTCATCGCAGGACAGGTTCTTATATGATGTCGTGGCAAGTAGAGGGGTAAGCTCTCTCAGATTGAAATCATTAACCGAGTGTTTTCCTGGGAGGGTGGAAGGCTTACCTCCTGTAGATTTTCTTCTGATTCCATTCGCTTTCCTTGGTCCTTCTGGGCAGCTTGACTTGGAGGTTTGTATATGGAGTTCAACCGAGCTAGGTGCAGATTGCACTTAATTTCTTTTACAAACATTCTAGATCATCATATTTGTAATGGTCTGAGAACATTGTATTTCTTCGTTCTAAAATTAATCGAAGAGTTGTAGAGTTATTTCCATAATTTTGCCCAAAGATTACGTAGTCCCCTGTTCTCTCCATAGGCATTTCAATCAAATCTTGAAGAATGCCGAACTTTCCAGGAGATCACGTTCCATCAAATCCAGTCCAACGTCCAGTTGATTTTGTATAGCAAACATTTCAATAAATCATCATGGCCTGTCGTATTGCCAAGGGTCTGTTGTGGACGTGTGGATCCAAGATCAACAATAAAGATTCAAGAAGAGGACGAGCCTTTGTAGATGAATTATTACGTGTCGTCTTGCCAAGGGTTCTTATAGGATTATGATCCATTTTCATTGTTTTACATACTTCCTCCATGGAGGGGGGGGGAAAAAAACTTATTTTTGTGGATATAAAGATTATGCTGTAACAGATTAAAAACAAATTCTTATTTAATTTGATAATAAAGTAGGACTCGGTTTGATAACATCAATTAAAACACTAACCTTTCATTTTTTTCGTCACTAAAAACTGAATCCGGATCATATTTCAGGTTCTAGATTTCTTGAATCAATTTACCAGATCAATCCGGATCAAATAACTACTGTTTAACAAGTGTATAGAAGCCTGGGGTTGCCATGATGCATGCTTTAACGTTGGTATAATGTTGATGACCGTCTCTACCATTCAAGACTTCCCTTTAGAAAGAAACCTGTCTAAGATTGGGTACTGTAGACTGCAACAAGCGAACAAGGAATCTGATTCTAGTTCCTGATTAAGGGCAATTTTCCCTTCGGACATTAATCCATTTCAGGACAATCGAACAGTGGACATTGATATGGTCCCTGTGTAAGGAGTCTGCAAATTGGACAGACTGGTGATTTCTGCCTCTACATTTCTCCATCAAATGCACAGAAGTGTCCACATTTGACACCGTCTTCATGAAGCCTGTGCGTCTCCCTTCATGATTTGAAATCACAAGTGCACAGAACAATAGTATACTTATCCAAATTTTAAAATTTTTTTTTTAAAAAAATTTATTATGTTTTTGAATAATTTTGATGTGCTATATTAAAAATAATTTTAAAAAAAATAAAAATTATATATTATTTTAATATATTTTTTAATAAAAAATAATTTAAATAGTAATTATCATCTTATTCTCAAGTACTCCTTGACTGTGAGGTGTTACTGACCAAATCAATAAATAGATAAGTATCACGTGTAGTTTAAAATAAAAATAAAAAATTGAAATTGAAATATTTTTTCTTTTATGAGGAAAAAAATGTCTTTTTTTTTTTTTTAATTTTTAACGGATCTATTATCACTTTCTGAATATATATTATTTTTCAGAAGTTAAATCCATCTAAGAGTTAAAAAAAACACGCCAGTAAATTTAGTTATGAAAAACATTTTTGGTTATTTTCTTCTCCGAACTAATTGGTTTGGATCTCGTGACCATATGCAACAATGCCAGCAGCAGATGGTGTACTTCCTCGAGAGAGAGAGAGAGCAGGTGCACAACTTTATGAGCCTAGAAACCAGTGGCATGCAGATTCTGCCAGCAAAAAATGTCAATTTTATGAGCCTAGTCTGCTTCACACAGATTTCCCCCTCTTTTATTTTGTTGGGGGACTTGCTCTACAAGTCTACACACAAGGATTTTGTTCTTTCTCTGCATAAAACCCTTTACAAGTGGTCTCGTATAGAGGAGAAAGGTAAACTCCTTAGAAACTGCAGAACGATAGGGAGAATCTACCGATACATTTCTTCTCTTCTTTGTCAAGGACTCTTTGAAAGTTGAAAATGTTAAGAAATGGCCACGATCAGCTCCTAAAGGTTGAGGTCTGTCTACACTAACGGCTTTCCCTCTACTTTTGACACGCTTTGTAGTTCTCCTTCATGAGTTTACTTCTGCCTTTACTTGCCACTAAATTTGCTTCCTTTAACCTGGTTTTGTTTTCCTTGTTTCTTTTTTTACGGTGACAGACACATTATCTCAAAGTGCACATCAACTGTGAAGGGTGCAAGCAGAAAGTGAGAAAACTTCTTAACAAAATTGATGGTAAGAGTATTTTTAGTTTTGCCTTTTAACTTGTCATCAACATGTGTATTTAGTTCTAGTTTCTTTTCTACCTTTATTGCAGTAAGTTTTATGATTACAGCAAATAACTTTACCAACAAATCTCTTGGCAAAAGGTGATGCTTATGTCCAATGATTCTTTCAATGTTGTGTGATCTTTTTCACAGTGTGTTTAGCATGTGATTCTTTAAAGTAAAACCCGGTAACCATTATCTTATTCTGGCTGAGTAAAGATCTATGCTAAGATTTTCTCTTCTTCTGGGCACTAGAGTTTCTAATAGACTAAAGTATTTGGTCTTGTGTTCAGGTGTTTACTCAGTGAACATAAAGACAGAGAACCAGCTTGTCATAGTTTCAGGCCGGGTAGATTCTGCTACTTTAATCAAGAAATTGGTCAAGTCTGGTAAACGTGCAGAGCTATGGTCTCTACGTACCAAGAACAAACGGAATCAAGAACAACTCAACGCAAACCAACTGCAATTTCTAGCCAATGACTTCAGTGACCCTCAAAACCAATTCATGTATCCAGCATCCTTTGACAATGAGACTGGTAATACGAGGAGCTATGGAGATTTTTTTAACCAGAATGTAGAATTGAAAGCTATGAATGTGGGGAGAGGTCAGGATTTGATGGCAGCCACAAGAATGGGAAACTTTTACATGGATGACGATAATTTTGCTGGTAGTGGCAGATCAGGGGATGATTTTGCATACATGATGGGTCACGCAGATTATCAAGGCAGTGGTACTGGTTTTGCTGGAGAAGGAGGCCATGAATTTAATGGGATACCAACTTATGAACAGACGTATCGACCATCCATGATTATGAGCAACAAGCAGCAAAGGTACCACTACAATCATCCAGCCACAGAGATGCATAATATTTACATGCAAGAACCGCATACGGGCAACAATATGATGACAAATGACAATTTCATGTACCAGCATTACATGATAGATCATGCATCTTCAACATCTCCTCCCTATACTGACTACCACCTTTTCCATGCAATGTCATATCCTTGCTACTAACCAGACAAATTACTTACTTATCTAGCTGACCTACAGAAACATCCTGGGTTCTTTTGAAAAGGTGGGGGCATAGAATAGGTAGGGTTTATGTTATGATAAGAATCTATTTTAAACATGTAATGCTTTTATTAACATATGGTATGAGATTGCTTTCATCTTTTCTACTAAACCTTGTTCCCTTTAAAGAAATAGTTTGCAGGTTTACTTTCCTTTGTTACTGGCTGTACACTGCTTCTTTTGCAGGTTTACTTTCCTTTGTTACTGGCTGTACACTGCTTCTCCTTGGTCCTTGTTGGTCGGAGTTTCAATGTTTTTCCTTTTTCTTTGTATTGTTGGTTATATATGGGAGAAATTTACAAAGATATTGGGCTCAAGTATTAATAGGGGTATTTGAAAGTATACTAGTGGTGGTTTTTTGTTTGGAAAAACATCAAAATAATAATTTTTTTATTTTTTTTAAATTATTTTTGATTTAAGTAACTGATCTAAAAACATAAAAATAAATAAATTTTCATAAAATATCATCTGTAATGGTTACACCCCTGGAGTTTTAGAATATACTTCTTAGGTATCCAGCATCAGTGCATCACTTCACCTTTCAAAAATCAGTACACCTGAATAGGTACAAACCTGTGAACAGTTCTGCTTAGTTTATATTGAATGCAACTTGATCCAAGTTTTTGTTTGGGACAGCAATTTTAAAAGTATTGAAAAAAAATTTAGTAAATCAATAATATTTTTAAATAAAAAACACCGTGAAAAATTTATTAGAATGCTACGGGTGTACCCATGTTCCCCAGATGAAAAGCATCATTTTAATGCTATCATTTTGAGCCTGAGAGGCCATTACATTATTCATCCAACCTCTCAGAGGATAAAGACTGTTTTGCTCACCCTAGATCTAAAAAATATCTAGCGGCTGATTTGCAACATGCAAACCTCCACCAATTTTGAGAGGGCCACCGCATATTGAAATGAGATGCCACTGGCTGCTGATATTGTAATCTCGGCTGCATTTCCATTCCTTCTTTGCAGCTTAATGAAAAGGCATCCATAAGAACTTATTTTCCAGACTACAAAGGTTATCTTGGTTTAATTCCGAAACAAAATCAGACAAATTTGGTTGGCATTGCCTTTTTCTATGGTAATCAATAACAGGCAAAGAACTGATTCTCAAACAAATTAAGCTAGAATGAATCATCGGAAATGAGCTGTGATTTAGAAGCATGTATCAATGATTCTTTTTCATACTCAAGAATATACGTTAAATAAATGAGAAACCAAAATAAAGGAGAGAGTTTCTCGTGACTTTTTAGAATTTTTTTTAATAAACTGGGAAATGGTACGTCAAGCTAAAAACACAAGAAAGCATCTAAAAACAAATAGGATAGGAGAACAGTAATGAAGCTCAAGGCAAATAAGAAATCATAGAACCATGAATGGTTTAAAACATTTGTATAATTTTGCACTAACTTTCAGGACAAGGAAAGTATAGAGAGATCTAGACATAAGAAAAAGAGTTTCCAGATTCAAACATGTACAGGTAAGTTAACTCACTCTCACAGTTGAATGAAGGAAACTGCAACTTAACGCCTCTGTGCTTTTCTTCGTCTTGACTGTGCCTTCTGCCATTTCTTTCTTGGAACAAGTGTGCTCTTTGGTTTCAACTTTAACTCAGGTGAGAACTTGAAATTTGGATCTCTCATACGTGCTTGTATATCCTTGAAAAACTGCATATTCAATTTCTTAGGCCCTCCCTGACGAAGCTCCTCATACTCTGGTCCAGAAACAATATTTTCAAATGCTCCAATTAGGATGTCTATATCACTCATGACTTCCCACACATTGGTGTAACGCCCATCTGGCCCTTTCTTTAATTTCTTCAAGGCATTCTCAACTGCAAGTTTCCTAGCTTGCTTCCCAGGGGACAACTCTGGTTCATTTTCTGCATTCAACAGTTCCGAGATCGTCCGATACTTGGGTTTTTCCTCAAACTCAAACAAGTTATCTAAATACCTATCGCTGGCCTCATTGGGGTGTGCTTCTGTAGGAATATCATCCTCATCATCACATTCATCACCAGTCCACAAAGTCTTCTCCTCATCACTCCCAGACCATACACTTCTTAACTCATCACTGTCATCAGCATCGATAAGGTCTGAGTGCTCCTTCGCCTGCTGCCTTACCTTCCGAATATCTTTTTCAAGTCGATTTCTACCTTTATCAGAACTGTTCTCATCATCACTTTCATCTTCACTTCCTGTCCATAGACAAGAATCTTCATCCATCTCTTTTTTCCACGCTTCCCGGAATCCCTCTTCCCCAGGCTTTTGACTGCCAAAAAGATCATAATGCCTATCCCTATTGCGAGCATATGATCTTATAACTGCAAAAAATCCAATATAATGTCATGTAACATATTCAATGACCAACAGCAGAGACTAATTGCAATTGTGAATAACAGCAACTGCCTCAATGCTAATATTGCAGGTTCACTGTTTAACAAAATGCTATCTACTTAAAACACTTTTATCCTCTTGAGCATTGTGATACTATTACATAGAAAAATAATATAACCAAGTCATGTGCTTCAAAAAAAAAATCATTCAATTATTATCACCATCTCTTTTTCCAGCTTCTTAACAATCAAATCCAGGGAAAGAACAATGTGTTTTAAACAAAGACAAACAAATCCTAAATTCAAAGAGCACCAAAGATTTAGTCAAGAAGTGCAGTAACCTTATTCTTCCAGCACAGGACATAAAGACAATAAAATAAATGGGTTCTGTGAGGACTTTCTACAAATACATAGACTGCATAGCCAATACTTCCATTAACATCAACAACACAACTCGTTAATGATCTTTCACATGCAATTAACTTATGAGATTCAATTGACAGACACTGAAACTTAAAACAAAAAACAAATAAAAGAGAGGGAAAATGATGGTTTAAAAACTTGCAGAAGCTAACCTTGGAAACTTGGAGAAAACCCATGATTATAACTGTGATTTATTGAATAATAACTTGAAGTGACAGAGTTAGAAAGAGCTTCCATCCTGCAAGAGAAAGGGAAAATGGGGTTTTTAGACTTTAACATTAATATCAAATTCTTCAAAAATTATGAGCATAAAACACCTTTTCATATGTGGGTGTGTGTTTTTAGAAAGAAGAAAGTGGGTTACCTTAGAGAAGTTTGAGGTAGAAAATGGGGTTTAGGGCTCCTGAAGGAAAAATGAAGGGAGGAAAGGCGGGAAGAGAGTCTTTTAGCCATTTATCTCCTGTGTAGACTAAGTTTCAGAGTCATCTACTTTGCTCTTTTCCTCTTTACTGAAAAATGAGAGCTTTGAAGCTGGCAGTAGACATGGCAATCAGACCGGGTTGGGTTGTCTCGGGTTCGTGTCGATGCACACTTGAACGTAATTCTCTAATTTGTTAGGAACGGGTTTGGATCGACCCTCATGTTTGAAAGTATCTTTAATAAGAAAATTTCAATTTAAACCATGTTTATTTTCTAGAAAATAATTTTTGAAAAATTAATTTTCAAACTTTTTTATGTTTGTTTGTTATTAGAAAAGTTGGTCAACAGAAAACACTTTTCAGTTAGAGAAAAATTTAGCTTGATTTCCAGAAAAGTGTTTTCCTAGAAAATTTGGACGGAAAATACTTTTTGGAAGTTGTGAAAAATTTAGAAATATCATATTATTTACTGATTATATCAAATTTGGTTCTCAAACTTTTGATTGATATATATACTTTGTTTTGAATATTTATTTTTTAATTTCATTTCTTAAAATTTAATTTTTATATTAACTTTAGTCCTCATTTTTATAATTGTTATTTGCTTTGTTCTTATTATTTTTTTATTGAAATTTTTTATCTATCAAATTTGATCTTTATTCTTTTAATTGTTACTTATTTTATTTGAAATAATTTATGAAATGTTAATTATTATTATTTTAATTTCTTCATCTTTTATTTTTTTTATTTTTTAGATTTGATATCTATTATTTTGATTATTATTTATTTTATTTGAGATAATTTATGAAATTTTTTTTTTCAATATCATTCTCATTCAACTTTTTTAATTTGTAAGATTTGTTCCTCATTATTTTAATAAACTTGAGAAAAATAAAACATTAATAAGTTATTTTTCAACTCATTTTCCACGACATAACCAAATACTGGAAAGTGTTTTCCAACTTATTTTCCATTACACTATCAAACATCAGAAAATAATTCACTTTCCTGGAATTCACTTTTCAAAAGGAAACTACTTTCCAACAAACAAACAAAATCTTAGATAAATTATATTTCATTGAGCTTTAGTTTGATTTCAAGTCTAATAGTTAATTTATCCCATAAAAAAGAAGATTAATCGTGTTATTTCCAAATTAATAATTTTTATTTATTTTATGTAAATCCTAAAAACTTTTTAATTGATTGCAATTTATGTTTAACCTATAATTATAGTTTTAAAACCCAAAATTAACCCGGACTAAACTCTAAATCTCAAATAAAAAAAAAATCAATCTAAATCAATTTGATTAACCAAAAAAATATTTATAATCTTTTATAAATATAATAAACTAATTGATAAACTACAAGCCTAAATATAAGTCCAAGCATGATTAAGTATAAACCTTCTCAGCTCTTCTTATACTATTCCACAAGCTAAAATATAATTACAATCCTAACCAGTTCCCTCATGTGTAGATTAAGTATAAAGTTAAAACATGTGAGGTTTTTATTATATCTAAAATTATTATTTATTTTTTTATATAGTAATGATTATTTTTAAAATTTTAAATTTTATTCTTATTTTTTATTTGTATAATTGTGCTTTTTTTAGCCCAAATTAGCACCAATTGTATTTTTTTTAAGAGATGATTGAATTAAAAGATAAAAAACTAAAGTGAAAAACAAAGGTAAAATAGATGGTAGTTTTCAAATTTATTTGAAAAGTACATTTAAGTCTCTCGTCTTTTTTAGTTATTAGGTGATCAATCCCTCTAATTCTAGAAAAATTAATTTTGATATCAAATTTTATTTTTATTATTTTTCAGTTTTTTTTTTTTGAGAGGAGAGAGAAGAAATAACCAGATTCTAGTGTAGAGAATTAAAGTTGTCATTGTAATAATTCCGACTACCAAAATGGGATATTTTTATTCCAAATAGTTTTACATGGTAAGGGGAGTTCAAATTAAGTTCTTTTTTTACTTTGAAAGTGCCTTAAAAACAAACAAAAATAATTATTTCAAAGAAAGATGGAATTTTGCCAAAACAAATCTCAACAGATTTGTATTTTATTATTGAATATTTTTCTCTAATTATAAAATCAGAATTCTAAATTAAATAAGAAAAACAAGATGTAATCTAAAATTAAACTAAAAAATTGAAAATAAAAGAGAAAATAATGACATCAGCTCAAATAGCATCTTTGACTAAGCAAATAAAATATTTTTTAATCAAATTTAAACACGATACACTAATTAAATTACAAGCTATGGTTCTTCCTCAGACTAGTTGTTTGACGTGATCAGAACTCTTTATTGTCCCACTCGTCCGTCCATTACAAGCCTATATGTGGTCCATTTGTGGGAAATCTACTGTTCAGAACCATCAATTCTTTTAGACCTGTCTACATCTGTTATAGATACAGGCCTCTGATCCAGCACCTGCAACACTGGATTTCTCTACTCTCAAGTCATGGATTAAAATTCTAGCTAAAGGTTCAGTGCATCATCACTTCCCATCAGAGAAGATGCACGTGAATGTGGTATATGGTACCAAATTGAGTAGAGAGACGAATACAAGCTTTTAACAGTACGTTTTGTAAAGTCACCAAATCTCTCCAGCCAACAGTGATGTTTAATATCTTGAACTTTCTTGGCCTAAAGATCCTGGATCTCCTTATTCGAAAGGAGTGATAGGATTGGAATTTGATTTGTCCCATGGATCATCAAGGCTATTCCTGAAGATCCTTTTATTTATAGCGGCCAGATAAAATATTATGCATATACCAAGAAATCTGTCACTAGTTTTTGTCTAGTCATGCATCAAACTCTGCAGAAATTAAGGTGCACAGCAGTATCCAACTTTAGCAACTGGCAAATTTACTATGCGGATGATGCTCGCATTGAATTTTCCTGGTTTCTTTGGTAACTTACAGACACTGTACACATCTTTGTTTTTATCTTCAAAAACCCAATAGAGTTTGATTTTCTGTAAAAAACAAAAATGCATATGCTTAACCAGATCTCTATCTGCAGCTTAACCAGTTCCATTATTAAAAAAAAAAAAATGCCTTCTAGGCTTCCTCGCATATCATTTTCCTAACCTTATTATCTATAGTTTCATTGATGAACATTCCAAGAAATGCATATGCTTCCACGGCTGGCTCCACAAGATATCAACCATCTTTTCTTCTCTCATTATGATCCTTAAATAGATCATAATCTGACAGATGGTCTTTATTTTTATCAGTTTGCTTTAACAACATTGTATATTATCAGTGATGAAGATAGGAAGGTTTAGAGAATTGAACTGGTTGATAAACTTCAGAATAATATATTTTGATAATTTAAATAATACAACTGCTAACATATATATACACAGGATTGCAGGTTCGAATTTGGAAACAAAGCTAAGATTACGTCTAAAATTTACATTGCATTTACACTGAGGATTATTTGCTATTACAGACTTGATATTAGGCTTGAGTGATGGTTGCACAATTCTGTGCAGGAGGCAAAGGAACATGTGCTGAATCTGTGGTGATTTCCTTTATACGCTCTCGCAAGATGGATGAGCCACCAGCTAAGCCAATCTTGAGCAGTAAAAAGTGCAGACGTTGGCGGGACAGAGGCTTTGTTAGCAAATCGACCAGCTGATCATGAGCATTGACATGCTGGACATTGAGGATCTTCTTCTGAACCATATCACATACAAAGTGGAGGTCAATCTGAATGTGCTTCATCCGTGAATGCTGAACTGGATTAAAGCTGAGGTGTGTGGCTCTCAGGTTGTCACATAGCAGTCGTGGTGGAGTATGAATTGGGAGACAAAGTTCTTTGAACAGGGACAACAACCAAACAGTTTCAGACGTAGCAGTGGCGAGTGAACGATACTCAGCTTCAGTTGATGATCTGACGACGGCGCGTTGTTTTTTGAAGCTCTAAGAGATGGGATTGATCCCAAGAAATGTAATGTAAGCTAAAGTGGAGGTGCGATCATCATAATTTCCAACCCAGTCAGCGTCAGCAAAGGTAGTAACACCAAATGAAGATTTACGATTTATGTGAATGCCAAGGAAAAATGTTTTCTTCAGATAACGGAGCAGACGTTTGGCAGCTGTCCAGTGAGTGACTGTGGGTTGATGCATAAATTGTGACAACTTGTTAACAGCGAAGCAAATGTCAGGACGGGTAAGGGACAGATATTGTAAACCACCAATGATACTTCGAAAATCAGTGTTATTGCAGGGAGTTGTGCCATTAATAAGCTTGAGTTGAACCGAAGTGCACATAGGAGAAGAGACATCCTTAGCACCCTGCATGTTGGTTTTGGAGAGAAGGTCCCGTATGTATTTATGTTGCGATAAGAACAACCCAGTTTCTGTGGGTATAACATCCAACCCTAAAAAATAATGAAGTGTGCCCATATCTTTTAAGGAGAATTGGTTGCCAAGCTGATGAATCACATGAGTCAGAAAGGATGAAGTGTTGCCAGTGATGACTAGATCATCCACGTAGACCAACAGATAACACAGAACAGCTTCACTGTGATAGATGAATAGAGAAGGATCGGCTTTGGAGTTGTGAAACCCTAGTTTCAGAATGGCCAGTTTCAGAGCAGAGTACCGGGCACGAAGGGCTTGTTTAAGGCCATAAATTGCCTTATTTAACCGACAGACATGATGTGGAGTAGTGGCATCTTAGAAACCTGGTGGCTGTGACATATAAATTGTTTCATGCAAGTTCCCATGCAAAAAAGCGTTGTTTACATCCAATTGCCACAATGACCAGCCTTACATGACAACCATAGTGAGAACTGTTCTGATGGTGGCAGGTTTCACAACAGGGCTGAACGTTTCACTGTAGTCCAGTCTAGGTCGTTGATGATATCCTTTGGTAACCAAACGCTCTTTGAACCGAGCTATAGAACCATCAGAATGGCGTTTGACCCGAAAGACCTATTTGCACCCCACTGGTTTGCAGCCAGGAGGAGGTGGTACCAGTTCCCATGTAACATGCCTCATGAGAGCTGTGAGTTCCTCAGACATTGCTATCCTCTAGTGTGGCTCACGAAGAGCATGTCCCACACAAGTTGGCTTTGCAGTATTAGGGAGGGGGTGTTTTGTGATTATGTTAACTTGTTTGGGTTTATAAATGTTATTCATGGATCGGGTGACCATTGAGTGAGCACGGTTGAGGGCAAGGTTTGAGGGATGGGGGGGTGAGGGGGGGAGCTGCACAAATGGCTGATGAGGGTGGGTTACAGGGAGCTTGCAGTGGAGATGAGGCAGGTTGAAGATAATAAGTAACAAAACATTCTGGGGGAGAAAATGAAGATGTGAGTTCACGTGAATTAAAAGAGAGATGGGGAGATTCATTACCTGAGTAGGCGGTGAGAATGGGTACCCTTGCCGAAGTCACTGGCGGAGGCGCAGGAGGAGATGAAAAATTGCCATGGACAGGGGAGGCACTTGTCGGGCTGGGTTTGGAAAGTTGGCTGAAGGAGATACCATTTTCATTTTCATGAAAAATAACATGGCGTGATTGGTATAGGCGGTTTGTCAGGGGATCAAGATAGCTGTATGCATTTTGTGTTAAGGAGTAGCCTACGAAGATACAGGGAATTGATTTTGGTTGTAACTTGTTTGTGTTATATGGCCAGGTAAGAGGGAAACAAAGATAACCAAATTTTTTTAGCTTTATATAATTGGGAAACTGTGTAAATAAAATTTCAAACGGTGATTTATGGTGGAGGAGGGGTGTGGGCTGACGGTTAATGAGGTATGTAGCGGTGGAAAAAGCATAGGGCCAATATTGTAGTGGAAGAGACGCATCATGTAGTAATGTGAGACCGGTTTCAACTAAGTGACGATGGCGTCGCTCAGAAACACCATTTTGTTGTGGTGTATGAGGAGCTATGGTGTAATGGTTGATTCCATTGGTTGTAAAATAATGTTTTAAGGCAACAAATTCACCACTATTATCAGAATAGATAGATTTAATTTTTAATTTAAACCGGTTTTCAACAAGATTTTTGAATTGGGGAAATATTATGCGAACACTGGATTTTGTTTCCATAGGATAAAACCAAATGTATTTTGTGAAATGATAAAAAAAAAATAGATAATAATGAGCCCCAGTGATGCCAATTGTACTGGAGGGACCCCACACATCAGTATAAAGTAAGTCAAAAAGAGCATGACTCAAGAGACTATTTTGATGAAATGGTTGGCGGTGAGCTTTATTAATAGAACATGAGGAACACAGAGAAATATTTTTTTTTTTTGTTTATTGTTGGAAGTGAAAAGGAGTTGATAAGGTGAGTGACCAATTTAGGAGATGGATGCCCAAGACGTTTTTGTCATTCGTCAATGGAGATTCTTTCATGCACGTTGGCAACAATGGAAGGAGAAGACTGCACAATTGACTTCGGAAGGGTGTATACACCATTTTCACACGCTCCTCGGAATAGAACCGCTCCTGTGATTTGATCCTTAACAAGAAAAAAAAAGGTGAAGCTCAACAAAAACATGATTTTGACGAGTAAATTGATGAGCAGAAATGAGATTTTTTTGTATATTAGGAACACAAAGAGTGTCATTTAAATGAAAAGTACGGTTAGGGGATTGAAAAAGTAGGGAGCTAATATGAGAAACAGGCAAACCTGAACCATCACCAACGATAACTTCGTCAATGCCATCATATTCTGAATGAATAGATAGATTAGCAAGATCATCAGTAATATTATGAGACGCGGCTGAGTCTATAAGCCATTTTGTATCCTGTGCTGGTGAGGTGGAAGTACAGTTTGTTGTTGGTGTGTTGTATTGAAAACGACTGCAATGTTTTGCAGTATGACCCATGCAGTCACATAGTTGGCACTTGGGAGAAAAACGACAAGGTCCATAATTTTCGTTGTTGTCTTTCGGATTGCCAGTATGGCGATAGTGAGCTGGAGGCTTGTTTCTTTGGCCATATGACCTGTCAAAAGAGTGGGGCTTTGGGGCAGATTTAAAAAACTGATTGTCTTGACCATAAGAGGCTCGTCTGTGCGTGTAGTTTGCAGAAGCAATTAGTGGATGAGAGAAGGCTTCAAGGCGACGAAGATATGCATCATGACTGACAAGGAGATCATGAAGTTCCTCAAATGTGAGTGGTCGTTCTCGGGAACGAATGGGACCTGTAATTTCATGAAAATCAGTTCCCAGGCCATTTAGGATATAGAGCGTTAGATCATCTTCAGAGATTGGGTGATCTATGAGGGAGATTTCATCTGCCAAAGATTTTACAGAGTGAAGGTATGCTTGAATTGATTGGTTGCCCTTCTTTATCATAGTGAGTTCTTCCTTAAGTTGCATTACTCTGGTTCTGGACTTGCTTGCATATAGTGTATGTAATTTATGTCATGCATCCTTTTATGTTTGGCCATTGAGATGAGAGGAGTGATGACAGCAGATGTAGATGCCAAAATGGCACTGAGGATAAGCTTATCTTGCCTTATCCAATGAGTTCGTTGGACACCACAGGTTGATGTACTGGTGAGTATGGGACAGATTTTTTCTTCAATAACATAGTCAAAAAGATCATACCCGATGAGCAAAGCTTCAAATTGGGCGCGCCATTGAAGAAATGTAGAGGGAGTGAGTTTATCATTTATCTGGGATGTGATATTGAGAGCAATTAGGGGTATTTCAGTTGGAGAGGGTGGAGTTGAGATTGGATTATGATTGTGAGGGATCGAATTCTCGTTGGAGATTTCTTGCTCTGATACCATGATGAAGATAGAAAGGTTTAGAGAATTAAACTGGTTGATAAACTTCAGAATAATATTTTTTTATAATTTGAATAATACAACTGTTAACATATATATACACAGGATTGCAGGTTTGAATTTGGAAACAAAACTAAGATTACGTCTAGCATTTACACTGCATTTACACTGAGGATTATTTGTTGTTACAGGCTTGATATTAGGCTTGAGTGATGGTTGCATAATTCTGTGCAGGAGGCAAGGGAACATGTGCTGAATCTGTGGTGATTTTCTTTATAATTAGAAGATAAACAGCATTGTCATTGGTTACCACAAGCTAATCTGCAGAGCCAAAATTTTCAATGATCTCAACCAGCTTCGTCGTTGTGGATTTTTATAACCTTTCTTTGTAATTGGATTACCTTAGAGGAGTTTCTCTCTATTGTTACTTTTGCAAGTCCAGTTTTAACCCATTTCTCAATATTAGTACTTGTTCGTCAAAAATCTATAGTACCAATATTTTCTCTCTCTTTTTTGGGTGATAAAGAAAAAATGCTAAACAGTGTCCGAGAGGCTCAACAGGGACATAATATAGCTTCAAATTAATTTTATGGTGTTTTCAAATCATTTTGATGTGCTAACATAAAAAAACAATTAAAAAAATAAAATAAAAATTATTTTAATATATTTTCAAGCAAAAAACACATTAAAAGACAACCGTAAACATACTTACAAACACCACCTTAACTCTCTTTTTTATTCTGATTTGTTATTAGTATCTAGAGAATTATGTGCAACGTATTTTGTGTAGGGGGTGTGGGATACAATCTGACTGATGGGTCATTTCTATTGCCAATATGCATACTTTAGGATTTAAGAAAATTCAGAGTAAAACTATTAACTTTGTCTTCTGGTCAAGTAAAATATGCGTGCTCAAAGAAAAAGAAAATTAACCATTTAAGACTTCAAGAACCAATACTTCTTGGAAGATTCATGTTAACTTGTTTTTCTTTATGATGTCAACCTCGACATTGTTATGTCATGCATGTAGATTCCAAACCACGTCAAATTCAAGAAACGTTGTCAAATTGAGTTGAGGGGGGTTACAGTCTAGCTGGTAGGTTATTTCTACTGCTAATATATAGGCGTGCTTTAAGATTCAAGAAAATTCAGAGTAAAACTATTAAGTTCGTCTTCTCGTTAAGTAAAATGTGTGTAGTCAAAGGAAAAGAAAATTAACCATTTAAGACTTCAAGAACTGAGACTTCTTGGAAGATTCATGTTAACTTGTCTTTCTTTATGATGTCGACCTCAACCTTGTTATGTCATGCATGTAGAGTCCAAACCAAGTCAAATTCAAGAAATGTTGCCTAATTGAGTGGAGTGGGATACAGTCTGGCTGATGGGTCATTTCTATTGCCAATAGGCATACTTTAAGATTCAAGAAAATTCAAAGTAAAACTATTAATTTTGTCTTCTCGTCAAGTAAAATGTGCGTGCTCAAAGGAAAAGAAAATTAACCATTGAAGACTTCAAGAACTGATACTTCTTGGAAGATTCATGTTAACTTGTTTTTCTTTATGATGTTAACCTCGACCTTATTATGTCATGCATGTAGATTCCAAACCATGTCAAATTCAAGAAATGTTGTCAAATTGAGTGAAGTGGGATACACTCTGGTTGATGGGTCATTTCTATTGTCAATAAGCGTACTTTAGGATTTAAGAAAATTTAGAGTAAAACTATTAACTTTGTCTTCTCGTCAAGTAAAATGCGCGTGCTGAAAGGAAAAGAAAAATTAACCATTTAAGACTTCAAGAATTGAGACATCTTGGAATATTCATGTTAACTTGTCTTTGTCTATGATGTTGACCTCCACCTTGTTATGTCATGCATGTAGATTCCAAACCATGTCAAATTCAAGAAATGTTGTCAAATTGAGTGAAGTGGGATACACTCTGGTTGATGGGTCATTTCTATTGTCAATAAGCGTACTTTAGGATTTAAGAA
>Ga0307517_10004815_pt1 | contig 20580 bp, 29 predicted proteins | sample 23_EM_MG_FD_194515 | JGI IMG/M metagenome (GOLD analysis project Ga0307517, IMG submission 194515) | Populus trichocarpa ectomycorrhiza microbial communities from riparian zone in the Pacific Northwest, United States - 23_EM | ecosystem: Host-associated > Plants > Roots > Unclassified | place...
GGACCTTACGGGAAGGACATGGCCTTGGACACAGCCGCCAGAAACCGTACAGGAAATCCAGACGCCCGTGGGGCCGACTGTGGTTATTACTGGGTAAGCCAATTAGTCCGGAGCGCATACTTCACTGAGATTTATCAACCTGGTTTTCAGTGGTGACGACGAATACGCGCTCAGCAGCGGTCAGGTGTCGCCCGTCTGTGAGTGTATTCTCATCTCCTTCAAAACCCCCATCTCACCATATTTAACCGATCAGGGGAGCATCAAACCGCAGCCTCCTCGTTCGCTTTTGATAGGTTGCAGTCAGCCATCCCCACAGCTGCGAGCTCATCCGTAAATATATCGGAATACGACCGGAAGGTGAACGAGTTCGACCAAAAGCGGCCACTGATGCGGAGTCCCGGTCATCGTATTGTGACATGGGCGGATCCCACGAGCACGCGTGGACACTTTGGGAGGACGGAGAGTTCGTCAGATGGGTATGGGACCGAGACTACTTGGGGCGATTTGTCCGAGATGCCGTTCGATGGAGGTGAGGGCTGGGCTAGGAGGAAGTTGATCAGCTCGCAGTTGCAGAGGTGAGCCGGGACACTGCGCAGTGGGGCGGGCATGATATTGACGCCCTACCTGTAGGAGGAGGAGCTTCGCGGATGTCAGTCAGTTGAAGCGAATACGGGTACTGCCGATCGAAAGGATGAAGATCGATGTTGAGCTTTGTGGGCAGCTGTTGATTATGTACAGACGGGAGAAACACCTTCAAAATATGATCACTTGCATGGAGGTCAGTCTTCCATCGATCATTCCATCCCATCCTCGTCTCGTGCTCACCTCAACGTCCTTTCCCCCTGTAGCAACTGTGTCACACGTTATCGGAAACAAACTCGATTCTCCTAGACGAATACCAAGAACACAACCAGAAGCTCTCTCCATTCCTCGCTCGCGGGGGCGTGGTAGGCGAGGTCGAGTCGATCAGACTCAAAGCGGATTCGATGGCTCAGGAGACTAAAGCCCTCCAATACGAATCTGGGCAATTCCGCCCAGAATACCTCTGGAGGGTCGCTTCACCCGCCCGACGGAAGACGCTCGAACTCAGGGAAAAGATGTTTGGAACGGGTAGGAGGTTGCCGCAAGGTGCGAACGGTGCTCATGGTCGGTTTAATCGCCTGCAATGGACGCTGGATGGGGAGGGAAGGCTTGTTGATTCGCTCGGTAGGGATGAGCCCGAAGTTGAGGAAGAAGCGGCCTTGGGAGGTTTGGTTGAGTTCCCCGAGGGTGTGGAGGAGGAAGACGAGGAGGACGTGGTGCAACATCCGAGTTTGAAGCCCACTTGGTTGCTCAGGTTCTTTACAAGTTGGGGTGCGAGGTGGGGAGCGAGCGCGGTGATGCTGAAGAAGAACGACGATCCACCAATCACCCGGCCAGCCACGCCTCAGATGGGCAAAGCGACTCCTGGGGCTCAGTCACCCGTACCTCCACCGACATCACCGGATCTACAGGCAGGAAGGTAGCCCAGGGCGTCTCATTTGACGTCTTTGACGTCCTTGATACCCTCATACACATCTGCATTTCTTTCACCCACACCCAGACTCGTCTCACTAGCACTCGCACGTCACACATTATCCCATCGTTTATTCCTCCTGCCTGTGATTGCCCATGCACAGCGGCGCAATCTGCACCGTACGGAGCACATATTCACAACATGGTCCAATCGCCCGTCGTCCCACCCCGGGGAGTGGGTCATTAGCAACGTTCGATCAACCATCCACCTTCACCATATAGCCATGCAACTCTACATAGTTAGCGATTCAAGGATTATGGTCCCTCCCCTTGGGCCACACGTTTGATAATATTGTTGTAGAAATACGGAACCCATTCTTGCGGCACGGGGTGTTAGTCGGCATGACGGGTGTGGGTCTGGTGTGATAGTCTTGCATTGTTTGTAGGGTAATATAATACGCCGTGCCATACGCAGGACACGCATAGTTGCGCAACCCTACTTTTCTCCCCACATGTCGAATATTAACTCGTGAAAAATGGTGAGTGAATTCCTTGTATGCACGAAAACAACACTCCCAGCAAATGCGTTTGCTGAATGCCAAAACTTCAGCAGCTTGACCGGATACATACTGATCGTAGTTTCGCAACTATGGTCACCACAGTGACTCCGACGTCTCGGTATCTTCAGCAAACCACACAGGGGCAGGAGCAGGGTCAGCGGGAACCTCGACGTCACGGTTAGCTGGAGCGGCATCGCGCTTAGCTGGAGCAAAATCGCGTCTAGCTGGAGCGAAATCGCGCTTAGCTGGAACGGTATCGCCGTTCTCATCCCTTCCAGCGTTCTTGAGGATCCTCTCGATCTCAACATCCGCTTTGGCGATCTTTTCCTTAGTCGCAAGCTCTTGATTGGCCTCGAACCAAGCCTTCTTCGTCTTGAGATCCTCGACAACACGCGGGATCTCATCCTTCGAGCCTGGTGGAGGGATGGAGAGCGAGAGAAGGGCAGTCAGTGTTGGGAGGGGAATGTGGAACTGTGAGGTCGAAGTCGAAGGAGTGGAGAGAGCGGGCGGGTTGAGACCATTTGTCTTTGGTCCCCTCTTCGACTTCTTACCCTTCCCAGCAACGAAATAAGCTTCCTCCTCTTCTCCCTTCTTCTTCCTCGCGATCATATCGGTAGGAGCCTCGACCTTGCGGATTTCGAGTTGAGGAACGCCAGCGAGACCCGTCGCCTTCTGCTCGGCAGCAGAAGTGACGACGGGCACCTCCGAAGTGGTACCTTTCGAGAAGGCGTTGATAAGTGTTTGGCAATCCTGGATCTCGATTTGGTATGCCGGATTTGAAGCCTCCTCCCGCAGCCTCTCAACGAGATCCAACTTCTTCTGCTTTTCCTCCGCCACCCTCTGCTGACGCAGCGAATCAGCCTTCTTCGCCCGATCTTCCTTGACCCTCACGTAATGCCTTTGACCTGCGTCCTTAAACCTCTGGTGTGACTCCTTCTTCAGACTCCAAAGCTCATCGATCTCCTGCCGAATAGCATGTTGTTCGTCGAAGAGTTTGCTTCTGTTGGCAGACACCTCGTCGCTTTTCCGTTTGAGATCGTCAAGTTCCGCTTTGAGCTTCTCATAGCGGTCTGAGATGGCTTTGGCTTCTGGGTCGTTAAGTTGTGCTCGGAGTTGTTCTTCCTCCTCTTTCTCACGGTCGATGGCGGCTTGCTCTGCTTGGAAGCCTTCAACGGTTCGGCGAAGGCGGCGGGTGTTGGAGATCTCCTGGATGGCGCGCTTCTCGTCACCGAGCCTGAGTTTTCCTGACTCCACTTGACGGTCAAGAGCGCTGTGTGACAAAGTGTCACGTCAGGGCCAGTCGAAGGAGCGAAAACCCTGAGATTACCTGATATGAGCGTCAACCTCTTCAACAGACCTAAACTTGGTCTTGGCCCTGGAAGCGTTGAGGTCATGGATCTGGTGCGCATGCCCGTTAGAGGCTGGACAAGCAGAAGGGACAAAGTGGCGCACCCTTTTTCGAGTTCTCTCTTGGAGAGCTTTTAACTGGTCGAACACCTTTCCGCGGTTGAGCTTGTTTTCTGACTGTTTGCTGCGAATGTCGTCGAGCTCCCCCTGGATCTCCCACCTTCTGTTTTCACCCGAATCGCCTTCAGCTAGGTTGATCTTTTTCTGGACAGCGTCCTGCACGCGATCAGGCGCGAGAAGATGGAGAGGATGAGTGAGTTGATTCAACAGGAAAGAGGCCAAGACGGTCAAGCGACAACGATGGTGGGGGTAAAGAGTAGAAGAACGGGAAAGATAGGAAGGGGCTTGATGAATGGGGCGGAAGGGTGTGAACGGAGATTGAATGAGCCCGGTCAGACCGCTCGGGCGGGTGTACCGTGATCTTGACAAACGAAACACGTCAAGAAGACGTTGTATGCGCTTCCGATACTGCAGAGCACGGTGACAGCGAACCGCGGAAACGACCATACCCAATACTCAAAACAAATATGTGCAGAAGAGGAGGATTCGAACGAGAAACAAAAGTGAAAACTCTGCGCGAAAATGACACGTACAACTTTGACCTGCAAGGCGTCAATCTCGGCCTTGATCCTCTCCTGCTCCTCGTCATATGAAGCCTTGTCGGGTTTGCCGGTACCATATTCAAGGAGCGTGATCGTCGAAGCCGGAGAAGTCGTAGTAGTCGTTTCCGTGGAGGTCGGGGCGTCGTGTCCGTTGCCGGTTGCGGATGTCGGTTTTTTGGTCCGCGAGTCCCTGGTGGGAGCGGTTTTGGTTTTGGTGGGGGCAGACATGGACGAGGAGATCGAAGACGGAGGGAGGAGGTGGGGGGACAGAGGACCGTTTAAACCAGGACTGTATACGTCCGTGCTTGCGACGTGGAGGGATATGAAATGAGATATGATTACACGTGATCTACGCCAAAAAAAACGGTACACAGATTTTAATTTTTGCGACAAGCGTCCTCCGAGCAGGCAAGTATGTAAAATCGATGGTAAGTAACCACGAGATGCAAGATTTAGAAGTAAATCTGCCCCTTCAAGGGTACTGTTGACGAGCCCACTTGGCAGCGTTAACCAAGTTGACCAACGACGCCTCAGTCTCCTTCCATCCACGGGTCTTAAGACCACAGTCTGGGTTGACAAACAACAGCGAATCGGGGAGGAATTGGAGCATGGAGGTCAGACGCTTCTGGATCTCCTCGCCTCCGGGGACACGGGGAGAGTGTATATCGTAAACGCCCGGACCAATCTGGTTGGCATATCCGTAGTGCTGGAAGGTCTTGAGCAACTTCATGTCACTCTTGGACGCCTCGATAGAGATGACATCGGCATCCAAACGCTGGATGGATGGGAAGATGTCATCAAAGTCAGAATAGCAGAAGTGGGAGTGGGTCTGGGTGGCATCAGTGACACCAGCAGTGGCGAGACGGAAGGAATCAACGGCCCAGGTGAGGTAGTGATCCCAATCAGAACGACGGAGAGGAAGCTAAAAAGCGAATGATCGTCAGTTGGTCGTTAACGGGCAAGACTGGTGCGGTCCACGTACGCCCTCGCGGATAGCTGGCTCATCAACCTGAATCGCCTGAATACCGGCCTTCTCCAGATCCACCACCTCATCGCGGAGGGCGAGGGCGAGCTGCTTGGACTGGAGCTCACGAGAGACATCGGCACGGGGGAAGGACCAGTTGAGGATGGTGACCGGACCGGTCAGCATTCCCTTCATTGGTTTCTTCGAAACGCTCTGAGCGTAGCTGCTCCACTTGACGGAAATCGGGTGGGGACGGCTGACATCAGAGACGATGATGGGCGGGCGGACATATCGAGAGCCGTAGCTTTGAACCCAACCGTTCTGAGTGAAGACAAATCCATCGAAGTGTTCGCCAAAGTACTGGACCATGTCGTTCCTCTCAGGTTCACCGTGGACGAGGAGATCAAGGCCGATCCTCTCCTGGAAGGCAACGACATTCTCGATCTCCTTTTTGATGAAGCTCTCGTACTCATCTTGGGTGATCTCACCCTTGCCCAACTTGGCACGAGCGGTACGGATCTCCTTGGTCTGAGGGAAGGATCCGATGGTGGTAGTGGGGAACTTGGGCAAGTTCAACTTCTTCTTCTGGGTTTCCTGACGAACAGCGAATGGGCTGTTCCTCTTCAGCTGGTCGGGGGTGATGGCAGCAACTCTCTTGCGGACGGCGTCGTTGGAGGTATGCTCGAACTCACGGCGCTTGGCGATTGAGGTCCTGTTGGCCTCGAGAGCGTTAGAGATGGCAGAGTCCTGGGATCCGGAAAGGATAGCTGCGATGACGCGAACCTCAGAAGCCTTCTCGAGAGCAAAGGAGAACCAATCCTTCTGCTCGGGAGTCAACTTCTTCTCGGAAGCGAGGGTGACGGGAGTGTGAAGGAGGGAAGAAGAGGTGGCGGTGACAACACGGTCGGTACCAAGGCCATCGACGGCGGTCTGGCCGGCCTTGATAGCAGCAGAGAGATCGGTCTTCCAAATATTACGACCAGAAACGAGACCGAGAGAGAGGACAAGGGAAGTTGGCTTAACAGCGGCGATGGTGGGATCGAGCTGAGCAGGGGCACGGTCGAGGTCGATGTGGAGACCAGCGACGGGGAGCTTGGCAGCGAAGTTGAGGTTGGTGTCGAGACGGCCGAAGTAGGTGGTCAAGAGGATCTTTGGGGCAACAGGGGCAAGTTCAGCGTAGGCGGTGTTGAACTGGCTCTCAAGCTGGAGGCCAGCGTCGAGAACGAGGACGGGTTCGTCAACCTGGACCCACTCGGCACCGGCGGCCTTGAGCTCGGTCAACAGCTGCTTGTAGAGAGGGAGGATCTTTGGGAGGAGGGAGATAGGGGAAAAGTCGGGAGAGGCATCCTTAGCAGCCTTGCCCAGCCACAAGTAGGTGATGGGACCCAAGACAACAGGACGGGTCACTATACCGAGGGCCTTGGCCTCGTTGAACTCCTCGACAGCCTTGTTAAAATTGAGCTTGAAGTCGGTGGACTCGGAGAGCTCGGGCACAACGAAGTGGTAGTTCGAGTCGAACCTGGCGGGAGGCGCGATTAGATGCAATTCATAGGACACAAATGACAGATGAGGATACTAACCATTTCTTCATTTCACAGGCGGGGACATCGACACCTTCGGTCTGGCGACCACGGCCCATGGCGAAGTAGATGTCGAGAGGGGAGAGGTTGTGTCCCAAGTAACGTTTTGGGATAACATTGAAGGCGGCGGAATGATCCAAGACGTGGTCGTACAATGAGAATTCACCGCTGAAAAGAGGAAAAGGTTAACTGCGGCCATCAAACCAGATGGTGGAGAAAAACCTTGGGGTCACATCGACCTTGGCTTCCTTGAGGCCGGTCCAGGAAGCCTTTTTGACGTCGGCAGCGACTTTGGTCAAGTCATCGGCTGAGATCTTGCCAGCCCAGTAGGCCTCGACAGCTTTTTTCACCTCGCGGTTCGCACCTGGATAAGGGGAAGGGGTGGTATCGGTATCCGATGATTAGGTATGCCAGGTGAGCATCGTACCGATACGGGGAAAACCGAGAACACTGGAAAGGACCATGATGAATAGTGGATATGCGGATGGAGGTAGGGAAGGAAGAGCGATGGGGACTTTTACAAATTTCCGGGGATTTTATACCCCTGGACTTGAGTGTACCCAGACCCGGGTGCTTGGAGTGATCACACCACCTACTCTCGATCAAACGCAGTTATTGACGGAGAATGCGTTCCTACTGTACATTGTGCACTGTACCTACAAACCTAACCTCTGCGCCTTCCTCCTCTTGTCATTGAGAACCAAATTCTTCATTCCAGCGATACACCTCTTTACCGCGCTCGGACTATCTAGTGGGTCCACCGGTAGAACGTCGACTGAGGGATCAACAGGCCGTGAGAGGGGCGTGATCGGAACAGAACTCTCTTCATCCGTTGTAGATATGTCCGCCGTAAACGCAGGTGTCTTCTGGCGGGGGTGAGCAAACATCTTACGGGGCAACCGACCAGGAAATGGCGTGGGAGGAGTGGAGAACAAGTAGCCCTCGGCAGAAGATAGACTGCTATCTGAGGTCACCTCACCAGGGGACGAGTTAGACCGAGTGATGACGGGGGTGACGACGGCAACGCGTATAGAGCGATGGGAAGAAGCTCGAGAGGCTGCGACCTTGTGAGCTTTGGGTGTAGCCTCGGGTTTCTCCTTGCTCTCTGGGTAGAAAGATTCGACAGCTTCGATTCTCTTACGCAGCTCCGGGATAGTGATCCGGAGACCACGGGTAATGAAGACGCGTTTCAAGATAGCGAGAGTGGCAGGGGAGATCGAAAGCATCAGAGCAAGAGAACTGGGGCTCCTGAGATATTCGTTATAGAGCGGATCCCTCAAAGATGCCAGATGCCAGGGGTTGTGACGGGTGACCATGTTAACGAGGACGACACCAAGAGCCCAGACGTCGGCTTGGAACGGAGAGTAAGGGACAAACTTGCGGTGTTCATCTAGGCATTCTGAAACGGATTGAGTGAGAGGGGGCGAAAGGAAAGGGGCAGAACTTACCTGGGCTCAGATAAAAGGGGCTTCCTCGACCAAAATCCTTCGAAAAAGCGTCTTGAGAAGCAAGTCCAAAATCCGCGAGATACATCATCGAGTGGTCCTCGTTACAAAGCACGTTCTCCGGCTTGATGTCCCTGTGAGCGATCCGATGACTGTGGCACCAATCGACAGCGTCCAGGATTTGTAGATAAGCCGTCTTGATCAAGCCGTCTTGCATGTGAAAAACGCCACGTTCAACGACGGCGGTGAAGAGGTCGCCTCCAGGGCAATAATCCAGGGCGGCATACACGAACACCTCGTCGTCGTAGAAGCCTCGAACTGAAACGATGTTTGGGTGCTTGCAGACAAGCCTCTGGAGAGAGATCTCTCGGGACTCCCGTCCGAGTTTTTCTCGCCGCTTGCGCACACATTTGACAGCGAGGATAGAGCCAGACTTGGTTTCGATGGCACGGTAGACGGCGCCAAAACCGCCGGTGCCTATTTCTTCGACGAGTTCGATATGGCCAGACCCGATGGTCTTTCCGGCCATGTTTGGGAGATCAGCAGGAGGGAAGTCCATGATGCCGCTAAAGCTGCCAGAGCCAAGGATGTTTTGCTACCAGAGCGATGAAGAAAGAACGAAGGCGCGAGGATGCGAAGTAGATGGGAGAAGCAGACTAAGGAGTGCTTCCCCTGATGCCCCCTCCTCTGCGGCTTTTATACTTGTCTGCAAGTTAGATCCCATTCGTTGAGATTAGAGTCCGGTCCGCGGAGGGAGAGGTCGAGGGGCCCGTGACGATCACGTGGAAATGCCCGAGGCTCTCCCGAAATGACCCCGGGCGTCCATCGTTGCGTTAGGTTAGACCAAATTTATTGTTGTGAGTGGCACTCTGTCTCTGCTTATCATGTCTGACAACCCTTCGTTCGTCTTGAGAGGTATCGAGGACGTCGTTTACGAGGATCGGCCTATCCCTGACAGTGCGTCAATCACACGCGAGGTTGCGGACTGCCGCTATGTTGACTTGGCCGCCCCATTTTCCACGACTAGTCGCCGACACCGAGGTGTTGGTCAAGGTAAAGAAGACCGGTAAGTGTCGGGCTGGCTCAAGCGATTGCGACGTCATTTTGACGACCCTCGTTAAAAGGGGTTTGTGGATCTGATGTAAATGATTCCCACCTTGGCGGAGTAACCGGGGTTCAGAATGAGTTTCCAGGTCCACTATCTGACTCACGGACGCATCGGGGACTTTGTTGTCAACGACCCGATGGTATCAGTTTTCGGAACCTCTCAATGATTACGAAGCTAAGACCATCCAAACGAGGTTCTCGGCCATGAATCCGCTGGCGTGGTTTCCAATGGTTGTGCAGTAATTCGTTACGAAAGGCATGTCTACTGACCTCTGGGACAGTTGGTGCCAAGATTAAGCACCTGAAGGTTGGCGACCGAGTCGCTATGGAGCCCGGCGCAACCTGCGGTTCCTGTGACTTTTGCAAGTCGGGAAGGTACCAGGTATGTTGAACGGAGGCCGACTCGATTCTCCGTTTCCGTTCGTACTAAGCCCAACCCCTGTTTCCAGCTTTGCGAAGATATTAGTAAGTAAAAAGAAGTTGGACCTTTCTGCTCGTTTGCTGATCACTTTCTGGTCAAAGTTTTTGCTGCAACCCCACCCTATGATGGCACATTGGCTCGGTACTACCGAATCCCTGGCCATGTAACATACAAACTACCAGATAACCTCACATTGGAAGACGGTGCCTTGGTACGTGCTTGTGACATTTTCGGTCGTTCTGCCCCAGGCATTGATTCGTAAATTAGATGGAGCCACTCTCCGTCGGCGTTCATTCGGTCTCCACCCTCGCACAGTTCAAAACCGGTCAGACTATCGCTGTCTGGGGAGCCGGACCAATTGGTCTTCTGTGCATGGCCGTCGCAAAGGCTCTCGGTGCTTCAAGGATTGTTGCCGTCGACATCAATCAAGCTCGTTTAGACTTTGCCAAAAGCTACGTTGCTACTGACACCTTCGTCCCACCTGCCTCGAATGCCGGCGAGAACAGGGCAGAATACTCGAAGAGGTGTGCAAAGGTGTTGAAGCAGGCCTTTGGAATTAAGGATCGTGGTCCTACCGCCATCGATGTTGTCATCGAGGCTAGCGGCGCGGAAGTCTCAATACAGACCGCATTGTTTGTCGTCAGGACGGGTGGTACATACGTTCAGGTACGAAGGTCAATCGTGCGCTTCCAGTTCTCATTCACATCCCAAGGTCGGAATGGGTCCCGTCGAAGTCATGATCCCCATCAGCATGCTGTTGGTGAAGGAGTTAAATGTCAAGGGTTCCTTCCGATATGGAGTGAGCCCTCTTTTCTTTCTTCACAGGTGTACCCAATCCAGCTTACACGTCCCACTCCAGCCTGGTGATTACAAACTCGCGATAAACCTCGCTGCCCAGGGTAAAATCGATCTCAAGCCCCTTGTCACTCATCGGTGAATCCCATTCTCGACTGAATCCTCTGCGTTCCGGACTAACTTCGTATGCTATTACTTAGGTTCGCGTTTGAAAATGCCGCCACCGCGTTCAAAGTCACGCGCATGGGGAAGAGCGAGGATGGAAAGGGCGTCATCAAGGCGATCATCTCTGGTCCTGATGTCTCGGTCGACGATGTCTAATGCTGGGTTGATGTAACCTCCCCTCAACGCGGGGTCGCATGTGCTAGGGTAGATTTATGGGTGTATATGTGAAGAAGTAAAGGGAGAACTTATAACCCAAATCGGCTTTCCATAGGCACCGAGTGATGAGTTTCAAGGACGGGTCCCGGTCACCGTGTGCGCGCAACCACTAATTGGTATTTCACATTCGACCGTCATGTCCACTTTCAAGACCAAAAATCTGTACCACCTACGCATATCCGCGAGCAGTGTCTTGCCTCTTTATGTAACAAGGTATCAACTCGTTACAAGATGAATCTGACCCCAGTCCATCTAGGTATATCTCGACCCAAGACACCTCAACTGGATGACCGACACCATCCTCCAACACGTGCTCTCCGACCTGCGACCACTGTACGTTTCTGTTTTGAAGGTTCGGGGGAGCGTTCACTGACGTGCTCAGTCCGATTCAGAATCATTCCCAAACTTATGGAGGAAGCTCATGCGTACTTTGGTCCCGGTTCTGGACCCCAAGGTGCGAAGAAACCGTCCGTTAGCACCCACCGGGGAGGTGCGCACTTCTATCCGCTCCCACTGTTGGATGCTAACGCAGCACGGGATCAGAGACCTACCATTTCTGTTATTTTTTCAAGAAGACAGAACCGTATTCACTACTTATTAAGGTGTGCAGCGGTGGATGTGTGAAGCATCATTTCCACTTCTGACGCTCACAAAGAACAGACACTTCATCGCAGTTCCCGCCCATAAGCCTGACCCCGCGCCGCCTCCCGCCCCAAATCCTCCCAGACCCAGAAAACGCGTCCGGAAGAATGACAGTGTGGGGAGGGACGAAGGGACGAAGAAGAGCAAGACTAAAATGACGGGTAAACGGAAAGGGAAGGCTAAGGCGACCGATGCGCAGGTAGACAAAGATCTCATGGGTGAAGATGCGCCTTCGTCCCCCGAACCTGAACCGCGGCGCTCTAAACGGCAGAGGGAGGCGGTCAACACAGGATACAACGAAGGAGGCGACACGGATGAGGACTCGACGGACGATGACGACGACTTTGTTATGGACTCAGAGCCACCCGAAACGGTACCACAGACCCAAAGCGACGATGAGGACGACGAAGTCATAATCGTAAAAAGCGAAGAACGGGAACCCTCTCTCCGCTCGCGGTCCGGATCACAATCCCAACAACCGGGCCCTTCATTCATAGACCTTGAAGCGGAGGAGGAAGAAATGAAACCCAAGCCACAGCTTCAACTGTCTTTTAATGGCTTCAACATCTTCGGACGTTGCCTTTGCGTTATCGTGGAACCTTGGCCGGTAATTCGCGCGCCAGTCGAGCCCCAGGCGCCTCAACCATCACGGGCTGCCGCGGATTCTCGGGCACTCAGCGTCGTTCCTGATCCTACATCTGGCCGTGGTCAAACCCCGTTATTCCTTCCTGATGACGATGGTAGGGAGGTTACGCCCGCACCAACGCCCAGGACTGACCGGCCACCTGTCCCATTGTTCAACGACCCTCCTCCCAACATCGACATGCAGGAGGAAGAAGGCGATGAAGGTGGTATGATGCTTTTCAGCGAGCTGCTCAGCGCAACGGGCGGCTTGCGAGTGGATGCCGATGACGAAGACGGGTTCGACGGTGCAATCTTGTTCGGAGATGCGGATGAGCGGAAGGAATTATCATGAGTTGTTACACTATCGAACGTTCGTACTCTTATTACCCTTTGTCAGAGATGTGGTGTACTGCAGTCTGTAATCTATTCCCTCCCTCCTTCGGCTCACCCGCGCCCGATTTCCTTGAGAATCTCTAACCTCCGGGCGGAAGAAACTTCCCTAAACCCGGCTGCAGACATCTCGAAGGTCCCATGACCACCAGACAAAGCCCGAAGCCGTGTCGAATAGTCTAGCATCCGACTCAGCGGTACGACCGCGTGCACGGATCTCCTCAACAATGGGCCTCCCTTTCCAGAGAACTTACCCGGGGCGGACGAAGGCGACAGCCACTCTGGTGGGACGTACACTCCAACCTCCGAGTACGCCTCGATGCTATCTGAATCTAGCCCCCCAGTGGCGGTGTTCGATCCAAGGTCGAGAACCTCTCCACCATGTTCGGTGAGATCTTTGACAACCTTCCCGAGGGTCTCTTCGGTTACAGAAACCTTGAGGTTCATATACGGCTCCATCACCGGACCCGGGCCCGCGTCACGGAGTCGGTGACGCAGGATATAAGCCGCAGCACTCGCGAGAACTGATGGTGGAGCATCTTTGCGCTCGGAGAAACTTTTGACTGTGATGTGGACGCGGGAGATGGCGAGGGAAGTGTAGGGGGAGCTGGAGAGCGCGTTGGATAAACCGTGTGCAACGAAAACAAGTGGGCTATCTGGGTTTGGTAATGAGTCAGGGGAAGGAAGAGGTTTCCCGCCTGCTCCGAGGACGGTATTCCCATCCCACATCGGGTCTCCGGGTTCATCTTCTTCGGCGGGACGGATTTCGAGGTCAATCGTGACATCCACCTTTTTTCCCCCGATCTCTGTGGACCAAGTATCGAGCGAGGCTCGTACCTCAGATCCTACACCTTCACGGTAGCTAACTCGCCGCTGCCCGACCTCGAACCGGGCGTTCCACTCGTTCCGCAGACGGTCCTCAACAATCTCCAGGTGCAAAGCACCAAGGCCGTGAACCAAAAGTTGTCCCTCTTGAGCTTCGTATCGCACTGAAGGATCCGTTCGGGAGAGGGCTTCCAAAGCCTCCTGTACGGGCTCGAGGTCGGAGTGGGACTGTGGAATGATGGAAGCGGACATGACGGCGGGCGGAGGGATGATCTCTGGCAACGAGGATTCTGCAGAGCCTCGAGCGGAGACGAGGGTATCTCCCGTACGCGTGAACTTGAGTCCCAGAACTACGCCGACCGAACCGAAGGAAAGTGAATCCACCTCCTCCACGTCGGAGGCGTAGAGTAGGAGAAGCTTGGATACTCGTTCCTTTTGACCACGAGTCTTGTTCATTATCACGGTCTGTCTGTTCAGGGTGCCTGGAAGGCGGGCGTCATTCGGACGCCATAGGCTTAGTGCTCAACAGTTCTCCATACCTGAGTAAATGCGCACGAACGTCATCCACCCTTTGCGCTTATCCCAAGCAACTTTCCAGGCCAACATGAGGAGGGGTTTGTCCGCGGGTGAAAGGTCAATAGATACGTCTTTGGGACTTGCAAGCAGCTCCCCAACGTAATCCAGAACCAAGTCCGTCCCGATATTTTTCATGGCAGAGCCGCAGAGCACGGGCAGGATCTCGTTCGAGATTGTCGCCTTGCGGAGGTGCGGTAATATCGCGGTCGCCTTGATGTCCGTATATCCAGTTTCAGCCGAGTCAGCCTCCAAGAGCTGTTCCATCAACGGTTCAGCAAACATAGCTAGGTTCTCAAGAAGCGCCGCTCTCGCAGGTACAAGATAGGAAGCGATGGGATGTGATTCCGGGAATATACCAGAAGCGAATATTGATTCCTGACCCTCCGGGAGGGGGTAACGAGTGGGTTTCTCCTGTCCATTCCATTTCCAGACTTCCCATTTGATGAGATCCACCAGACCCTCAATTCCGGGTTCTGCACGTTGGTAGTCATCTGGATTGAAGGAAGCGATGGGGAGGGTGAGAGCCATGGGTTTGGGGTGGAGTCGGTGGGCCATCAATGAAAGCAACGACGACTTGAACGACGCGCCAGGTCGGTCCAGCTTGTTCAGGAACATCAACCTCGTTGGTACCTTGTATCTTGAAGGATTGGAGTCAGCGGTTGGAATGAACAACGAGCATAGACTCTCACATTACCTGTCCAATTGTTTCCACACACCCTTCGTTTGTGCCTCAACGCCCTCGACTGAATCTATGAGCACGACGGCACCGTCAACCACCCGACTGGCACTCTCCACCTCCATCCCAAAGTCTGCATGTCCCGGAGTATCGACGAGGTTAAATGTCCAATCCTTCCATTTCACAGGGATGCTAGCGGACTGGATAGTGATCCCGCGCTCCCGCTCCGCTGGCAAGAAATCGGTAGTGGTGCTTCCAGTGTCCACAGATCCAGCAGTGGAGAGATAGCTCGACGTGAGAAGGATTGACTCAGTCAGAGTCGTCTTTCCAGAATCTACACACGCGGACTGTCGGACTTCGGAAACAGGAACAGCCAGAAATGGGTCGCACCTATGTGCGCTACGAGCGCGATATTACGAATCCTCGAGGGCTCATTCGTGGCTGCAGTAGCATAGTCCCTGACGCGCCTTGAAAATGCCTGCCTGGCCACACGAGCAAGCATTCCAGGGGGGCCAGCACTCGAAACTTGACCGGATTGAGCTGAGGCGAAGGTGATCGAGCTGAGGCAACGCTTATTGTCCGCCACTTGCCCAATCAAGATGGTTGTTTGCGATCCTTATTATACTCGTCTTTCATCCCACCCGCCACTTATCGACCCTCCAACATGTCCGCCGAACCTACCGAGCAGGACCTTCAAAACAGCTTTGAAGAAAAGTTGAGGCAGAGGAAGGCTCAGCTTGAGAGCCACCCATTAAACACCGTGCCGAAGGCGAAAGCAAACCGCCCAGATGGCACGCTACCTAACACACCGCTCACTGCCTCGACAATTTCCTTCATTCTGGGATGGGCATTTTCCTTGGGAGTGTTAACTTTCTTACGGGGCGGCTTTGGTTCCTGGTGGAACTCATACCAACTCGGCTTCTTTGTCGCCGCTTGGTCAGGGTTCCATTGGGGAGAATTCGCCGTCACCGCCGGATGGAATCTTGAAAAATGCAGCATCGACTGTGCGTATGCTCTGTCGCTCCCGCCCTGTTCACTCGTCGCTAAAACTCCGTAGCGTTCTTATTGACGAATGGCAGTTTGTACCTCATCGTGAACGGAGTGGCCGTCATAGAACACGAGACAATGATGTTCTTCCGGCCTTCGTGGAAGGCAAACCCATATGTTACACAAATTGGTGGGATCACCCCTCCATCTCTAAAAGCCTTCTCCTCATAAGGATTGCGCCCAGGAATCGTAATCGTGCTTGCGGGTCAAGCATTGAGGTCGATGGCTATGATCCAGGCTTCGACCAACTTCTCTCACATGGTGGCACACCATAAAGCCGCGGGCCATCGTCTCGTGAAAGAGGGAGTATACGCGTATGTGTGACATTCTGGCGCCCCAATTTGTCCTGACGTTTGATCACAGGTGGTTGAGACACCCGTCTTACACCGGCTTCTTCTACTGGGCAGTTGGGACGCAAATGGTCCTCCAAAACCACATATGTTTCGTCGTGTTCGCTTCTGTCCTTTGGAGGTTCTTCTATCACCGCATAAGATGTGAGTGTCCTCCCAGCCGCCACTGGGATCCGTACTGAAGGCATTCAAAACAGACGAGGAGAACCGTTTAATTAACTTCTTTGGAGACGAATACCGCGAGTATCGCAAGACAACACACACATTCATACCTTTTCTCCCTTAAGGAACCCCAGGGTTAAACTAACTTCGTCTCTTACCAGCAGGACCTAATAATTTTGTTTACCACACCCTCTCAAATGCACAGGGCCATGTTGCGATGAATAGTAAAATGACATAGGGCGTAACAACACACAAGTTTACTCCTCAGAGATGGTACCCTTCTCGGAGACGTAGATACCGTCCAAGAATTTTCGGATATCCTTGTTTCGTACCCTGCAAACGCCGTGGATGGAAGCAGCTAGCCCAAAGTCAGATGCGAGACCCTGGTAGACTCGGGGCACTGGTGCTTACCTGATTGAGAGACGTTCTGGACGTCAGTACCTTCGAGGATCAGCTCATCTTTTTGTGCTTTCGACTCGTATATCGTTACACCTTCCAACATCTTCACGTTTCGTACGATCTACACAAGACTCGGTGAGTGGTTTGTGGTACGTAAATCGATAGGGTGAGCCACACCTTCTCGCCCAAGAAATTACGGATTTCCAGTGCAGAACCATCGTCCTGGATAATACAGTTGATAGGAAAATGGGCATACACTGCCCTCATTTTGTATCGGAAACCCTAAATCCATTCTCAGCCTGGGCCAGTGGGCTGCAAACTGCATTGCGAAACCAACCTTCGTGACACCGTTGATCATATTCGAGATGAGACTCCTGATTGTTCGTATGCAGGCAACGTGCTTCCTACCACCTTGCCAGACGGCGAGAGTAACCTTGGCGACGTTCTTGCCTTTCACCAGCCGGATGTCCATGTCGATGTGTCGGACATTCTTGAGGAGGGTACCTCGTGGGCCCTTAACGGTGATGATGCGGGACTTGACGGTAACGTCAACACCCTCGGGGATATCGAGTTCTTCTGTGGAGTGGATGTCCCGCATCTACTCCAGTGAGTCAGCGAACGAATAGTGCGGCATGAGCTATGCGTACGATGGATTGTTTGACGAGATCTTGAGGCTCTGGTGTTCGCGGTGGCGGATGAGTGTGGATATACCGTGTGGCTGATCCAACTGTACAGTGCTGACAAATCGCCCGATTTGGTATCTCAGAAGCACGTGGGCTGTGACCCAGCGCCCCGTTCATCCACCCACTGATCGGTGCCTCACTGAGCCGCCACCGCTGCTCAGAGGGAAACCCTCCACATTCATGAGGGTACGGATTGGCTAATACATTGTCCCCCCTCCCCGCTAGACCGTAAATTTGGTAAGTTCGGCACTGTTCCGATGAGGTTAACTGATGGGCTTCGGATCACTGATCTAGGGCGCGTTGAATGGCACCCCATGAGTGGGAGTTTCTTGCTGGTCAAGGAATACCTCACGATATGTACTCACCCCGAGAGATGACGAGAAACTTAGAATAGCCGAAGCCGTTGTGAGGGCTTCCATCGCAACATGACGGGCAGTCACGCTGTCACCTTCGTTTCCTCACAAATTCCCATCCTCGTCCAAACATTTGGCCAGGGACAAGGAACAACAAAGATGTAAGAGTTTGGGTGTCTTTGGGGAATGCGGCCAATCCTTGTCGATAGGCCAGAATCACGATCTCATCTCCCTCACGCTGCTGTAAACCCCTAGAGCACGGAAGCACACCCGGGGTTATTGTGCACGATGGATGACGTTGCGAGGTGTGGATACATCACCACCTCCAAGGTGGAAATAGTCCTCGCACTCTCCCTCTCGGATACTGTGGTCAGGGGCATGGAAGTTGTCAGTGTAAGCACTTCCAACGCCTCCCCAAAAAAATCACAATTCCCTCTAATCGTTTGTCGTCTCCCACGTAAGCTGACCCTGAATTCACCTTGACCACGCTAACTCGTTTCGAGCAGGAGGCGCGAAGTAGAAGGACTTTCGGCGCGTTAGCTGCGTCCACGAGCGCGATCTCTGCTCTCCCCCTCTACCGAAGAACCGACGCGCAATGTCTGATTCGGGTCTTCTTGCGGGCTCGGTCCGCTCCCTCAGGTTTCATCCGCATGCAAGGGTGGTTCATACCCAAAACATCTCGGACCTACGCCCGAACTCCCTTAGGGGTGCACGCCTGCCGGGACGGAACCCGGATCGTTGTGTCATGCCCTTAATGACCCAGCTGCGGCAAGCGCACAACAGCCGAGACAGATACAGGACAGACATCTCATGCATATTCTCTCTTATCTCGGTACGCAACGCCAATAACAGGTGTCTCCGATGGACGATCCTCTGCGATCTAGAATCGGAGACGTACGTTCTATTGGTTGCTTTCCCGCAATCCTAGGAGCGCAATGAGTAGTTATCCGAGAATCCTCTCATCCCTCTCGCCCGAACAGTGGCGAATGCTCCGGCCGCGTGCTCGCGATCTCGACGCACTCCCTTCTACCGGGTGCGCGAGCAACACGATAGGTTGATACAGTACTACCGGCGGCTGTTATCCGGGTTTTTCCATCCTCAGGTTTATTTCCTTCTCGAACGCGGTGACGATCCGGTGGCTTGGGGCCCGACCACCGCCTTGAGAATGGCCTTTTCCTGCGGTGGATGGGTTCCTGGCTCAAGGGGTGCCTTTACGAAACGTCGCGACGACGGGGAAGTCGCTTGGGGCTAACAGTATTCAGATATCGTTGACCCTCCCGGTTTCAACCAAGAACCAGGTCCACCATGACCATGCCCGGAGATCCCCCCTTCTTCAATTCAAACTCCTTCTATGTACGATCATCGGCTATCTTCCACAGCTGGGCGGTTGGGTAGATTCGCTGAGTACAGATGGGCGGTCGCTTGTTCTGAGCCAAGGTAAAAGTCATGGGTTATCTTTCGCTCCCTTGCATAACACAGGGTTGGGCTGTACACACCCGTGGCTGCGAAGTAGGAGTGTCTCTCAGAGACGAAAAATTCATATACCAGCTCCCGAGACATCCCCAAGTATCTCTGGTTCCGGCCGCGAGCAGGTACTGATTGATCCATCATATGTAAGGGAGAAAATCGGAGCGTCTTTGAATCCAAGCCAAGTTCACAATATGTTCTGCACTATGATGGAAAGTATCAGCATTGGTTGAATTCATTGGGAGGTGTGCATCCGGGTCCGAAACGGCCCCAGCTCCTAGCAAACGGACGGTCCGACCCGAACCGACCGACCCGACCTCACGTGACTCATTGACGCATATCCGGCGATCACTGGTTGGCTTGCTACGATCATGTAAACAACTCTACGCTCTTTTCCCTTTGTCTGGTTGCACCGTTTCACGACGTGCGTTGCAACGGGTCAGTCCCGAGTACACGCCCATTAAGAAGCCCACCCTCTTTTCTTCAAGCGAATCCGAATTTCAGTTGTACCTGTAGGTCTTTCGAAGCGCTGCACTTTGATATTCGTCGATTCTGAGAGAATATTCCTGAAGGTGGTTTTGCCCCAAAAAAACCTTGTCCAACAGGCCAACCGATTAACGAGCCGTCTCCACCCATTACCCCAGGTGTTTGGGGATGCGCATTCAATTTCGCCAGCCATCGACACCGTGCCGTCAATGCGTTCGTGTCTATGCAGTATGAGTCTGTGATCAAACTCCGGCCGCTGCGGCTGCAAACCCGTTACGGTCTGGAGGACGAGGCCGTGCGCGAGCGCCGACAGCACGCTGCCGAGACGCATAGCGTCTCGTGAAATACGATTAGCGAACCTTGGGATCGGCTCTCAATTCCCCACGAAAACTGTATCCTGTGTGTCCCCAGTTCCCAAACGGGAAAATTGTTGGTGCACACCGATGACCTGAGGCGACGTGACGGGAAGGCTGCTCCGACCTCAACGTTTTCAATTCCAATTTCGATGTTCGCGCTCGACACCTGCTTTACGGTACGGCAACTTTGATGCCTCTCACATCTTATCCCTCTCCGTAAGTGATATGCTCTATGCCCTAAATTTCACCTACGGCCGGATCAGTGGACTAAACACTCACTTTACCCCAGGCCCGGCCCAGCGTCATGCCTTGTTCGGTCCTGGAATTATTTCCGTGTGTGCATACCTCATCTTGTACCCCATCATCCAGGCGAATACATTAAACCAGCTGGCGTCCCCGAAGCAAGATTGCCAACTTGATTTTTTGTCCCTTTTCGATGACTTGCTACCAATCTTTCGGCCGTCAGAAGTTGATCCGTATTCCGGTAGGGGACCTAGTCGCGTTTGGCTGGCGCGCCGCGTGCAGAGAAGGATGGTTTCTTCAGGCGTTTTCCAAAGAAAAAGAGTTCAAAGACCGACTCCGATAATCTTGGGTGGTGGGAAAAAGCTGAAGGCCACGTAAATGATGGAAATGGCGCCTGTGGTGAGAGGAAACCGCACACCTATGGAAACCGAATGGGTCGCGCTCGATTTACGTACTCAAAATTCAAAGTCCGCTGATGCGCGTGATGGCATTTTTGTAGTCGTTTGTAGTCCCACTACGTTCGGTAACAAACGATAACAAACGAT
>Ga0307517_10004816_pt1 | contig 20578 bp, 26 predicted proteins | sample 23_EM_MG_FD_194515 | JGI IMG/M metagenome (GOLD analysis project Ga0307517, IMG submission 194515) | Populus trichocarpa ectomycorrhiza microbial communities from riparian zone in the Pacific Northwest, United States - 23_EM | ecosystem: Host-associated > Plants > Roots > Unclassified | place...
CGGTCACAGGACAGATCCCTGTTCAGTCATATCTCGAGAGCGACCGGGTGCGATATCTCTCCGCCGGAGGGAACATACCGCTGGACGACGACAGTTTGGCAAGAGGGAATCCTGACATTCGCTGGGACACGCCGGCGAACAAAGAATCGACTGCAAACTTGATTTTCGAATCTGTAGGATCGTTACTGCAAACCTGGGGTAACACGCGGCGCCGAAATGGTCAGTTAATTCCGTGAGGTGAGAATGCTGAGAACTGAACCAACCGCCCTCCCCCCGACCCCCCGCAGGTCACGCCATAATTCCTACCACACTCGCAATAGGCACTACTCTGTACCACGGGCGTCGGTGGCCAGAGCCACCCTCATCCCCCGAGTGGCTGGCCCTAAACTCAGAGTTCTCTTATATCTTTGCGAACGAGACAGCATACATGCACACCTATGTCACCACCCGTGACCTGCGACTGGTCCACTTCGACGGCAGTAGCGCCTCCAAGCTGGCAAGCGGGTCGATGGACACCGTCGACTTGCTCATCTGGAACGAATTCGACGAGGGAAGAACTTGGGACGAATACCCACGAATTACGGCACTTTGTGAATGGGGTAAGGGGTGGGGAATCGACGGTTACGTACGGTGCGTCACCCTAACTTACATCCGCGCAGACATTTTCGGTCAATTTACGTTCTTCCCCAAGGATGCAAATGGATTTGTGGGTCTACACTCCCAAAGTCCATCGTATTCACAAAGTGACGAATGCTGCAGTGAGGTGATGATGTGTGACTTCAAGAACAGCGTTGAGCTGGTGTCCAGCGTAAGGATAATCCCACCCTCGCCACCTATTAGATTTATACCCGGTCAACCCATATACCTCGACCCTGTCCTCCCGCCGGGTTGGCGTGGCAGCCCGCGTTCGTACGCTTCGACGGTTTTCGAAGTCATTCATTCTGGATCGTGGCAAAACCACCGAGGTGGCGAGATGCACTTCCGCCTCGATTTTTCTCGGTTCATCACGTTCTTCGATCCAAAATTGAAGAGCCTCGCCGGACAAAGAAGGGGCCAGAGGAGAGAAGAATACCGAGTGAAGGGGATTTCGATGCCAGACCTCGAGTCAATTAGGTCAACCATTGACTTGGCGTATTCCGATTGGGACGCTACTGGAAGTGGGGTTGATTGGGGCAGCATGGTCCGAAGCATTCAGGATCGTTACGCTCAGCGGTTGGAACTCATAGACGACTTGTTGCAACATGGAGGTGGCGCGGCCGAGGTGGCGGCTCGCGTACGGGAACAGATCTTGACACTACTCACCCCCTACATATCGTTTGGGGTGTACGAAACCGACACAGCGGGCAGAAGGAGCTGGGTGGAGCCGATTGCCCATCGCTGTTCCACCACCCTCACGAAGTGGATTGCATCGAGGTTGGATACATCCATGACCCCGTCGGAGCGCCTCATCAAGGCGTCGATCGAGGATGTCCAGCGCGAGATCTGCCGAGTCACCTCCGAGATTTGGGCCGACGCGTTCGCGATCGAAGAGGAGACCGATCCCCGAAAAATCTCGGGATTTGTGGGAGAATGGAGAGTTAAGGTTCGGAAGTTGACGGAGTGGTTGGACTGGCCGATGTGGGTGAGGTGTAGCCCTCGGTGCGACGAACCGAGGGAGATGTGCTATCTGCCGATGTGGCCATGGGTCAAAGGGGGTTGGGGTTATTACGAGCCGGATGGTCCGAGTCTGGAACCGAAATGTATCCAAAGGCTATCACCATATCCTTTGTTTTTGGATGACCCTGTATAAACCCAATGTATCTGGTCTTGTGTTGGTGGAACCTCAAGCGGATGATCGGATTCGACCACCGTCGGATTGACGGTAATGGCAAGCTAAGCTGGGCTGTCCCAACTGGGGTTGCGCATAAGCAGAACCGCAAGCGGTATATTACTAAATACTGCCCGTGTATCAGAGATTACAATACCATCGATGTGCCTGTGAGATAATAAAATGCGCTTTCTAGATCGACACCTTCACCTTTTCCTTCATCTTTGACCAGTCAGCGCTAGCCCTGCACATAGTCCTGAACACACCGCCTTGTTTCTTCAACAAGGTGGCAGGGGTATCGAATTCTATAACCTTCCCTTCCCCCATGACCAACACCCGGTCATAGTCGAGCACAGTGTTTAGCCGATGCGCGATAGTGAGCACGATCGTCCCCTGTAGTTCTTCGCGGATCGTACGCTGGATCTGGGAGAGCGAGCTGTCAGTCTCGCACACGCAGGTACTCGCATACCAACTCGCGCACCTCTTCGTCCAGTTCGACGTCAATCTGCGAGGTCGCTTCGTCCATGATAATGACGCTAGTACGTCTGAGGATAGCCCTGGCCAAAGCCATTAGTTGCCTTTCCCCAGCACTCAATGAACCCCCCCTGTCGATGGGTATATCCAAAATGTTGGAAGTAGTCCTGTGCCTTCGCTCGAGGAGGGTAGTGAGGTGACACCTCCGCAGGACATCCAGGCACTCGACGTTGGAGTACTGTTCGAAAGGATCCAGGTTGCTCCTGACGGTTCCAGAGAACAGAGCTACGTCCTGGCTGATCATGGTCTATTAGACGAATGTGAGTGGGAGAGGTATTGAGAGGTCGGCGTTACAGCTTACCAGTCTACTCCGCAGATCCTCCAATCCGATGGTCGAGATGTCGATTCCGTCGATCCTGAATAGACCCCCTTCAGTTCAACACCTAACCCTAGGGGTGGGGATGCATACATTACTTTTCCCTCAGTCGCCTCCACCATTCGCAGAAGCGACAGCGCAAGCGTCGATTTCCCTGAAAGGAAGGTAGATTAAGATAGCCGGCCTGCAAAGTGGGGAAGGCAGCGAACCAGATCCTGTGCGTCCCACCTGGAGGACTCAAATTAGAACAAGCAAGAAAATGTAGCGGTGGGTACTTACCACCCCGATTTTCTCCCTCGGCCGGACAGTGAAGCTGACGTGGTCCAATGCAGGTGCCAGGTTCTCCGAGTACTTCACAACGAGGTTCTCTACACGAACCTGCCCTTCGGTCGAAGGCCAGTACGCGGGGGGTCTCCGGTCAGTGATCAGCGGTCCCTCTTGTGGCACCTCGAGGTACTCGACGATACGTTCAACAGAGTTGAAGTCCAGTTCAACCTGAGCCAGTACGCGAACTAGTTGACGTGATGCTTCGGCGAAGATTGTGGACTGGACGATCACAATGGCAGCGAAACCGTCTGAAATGTCTGCTAACAAAGCAAAAGTTGTGGCGAACAATACCACGACGGATCCAAGACCTTTGAAGTGCTGGGTCAAGCACCGTAAACTGTGGTGGCAGAGGAACGTACAGTCATATCTCCACCTCAACCACCCCGAACAAAGCCACTGATGGTCACAGTCAGCCTCAAACCAGAACCTTGAGACCCTCGAGCCATACATAAATGTGATCAAAACCCTGGAACTTGTCAACCCTCTTGTAAAACGATTCTTGGTATCTTTCCTCCATCGCGAACGCCCGGATGTGCGGCAATCCGTTCAGCAACTCGTCAAACCCCGAGAATGCGGGAGACAAAGATACTGATTCCAGCCGCCTGAGATCTCTCGAAGCTCGGATGTAAGGCAGCGCAATCCTGATGTAGAACCAGGCGAGGATTACTGCCACTGGTGCGAAGTTTGGCACAACCCAGATAATGACGAGGGACGAGATAAAAAAGTTGAGCGTTCCACCAATCGCACCCCGTGCGGAGTTCTGGAGTGCCCCGTCCACGGTGTTGATATCTAAGCCTCCCGGTCAGTTTACGAACAAGCGGAGGGAGGATGGACCAGACCTGCTGTGAACCGATTGAGGATCCTCCCGATCGGTGTGACATCCAGAAACCTCGATGGGGCTCTCACGAGTCGTTTAAGCATCTTCAGGAACAGTGACCTCGAGGCTTGCAAACTAGCGTAGTATCCAAGAGCAGTATATGCGAATAACAACACAGCGCCGGTGGAGCAGATGACCGAGAACGTGATGACCCAAGGACGAACACTGACTTCAGGTGGGGGGAAGCTCTTCCAAGGCATCTCGAACTTCGGGAATGCAACCTGCGCGATAGCGGAAGCATGCACCCCGAAGGCGGTTTGCCGAGTATTCTGCACTCCGTACCACAATCGGTCTTTGTCAGGACCGTATGCTCCACTCCACGCAGCGATGAATACCTAAGCGGACAGATCAGTGGTGAGCACAGCCAAACTGACACCACAGACCTGGTTGAGGACGGTAACGAGGCGAATGAATATCATCAAGAAAACCGTCACCATCCATGTCCACACGCCCGCCGCGCGGACGTATGTCCAATACGTCCTATACGAAACCCTGCCCTCAGCTCTCTTCTCAGCCTCGACCAACTTGCCCTTCTTCCGACTCTGTTCCTGATTGAGGACAGGGGAGGTGCCCTCAGGAGGGGTTCCTGCAAGCACATCAGGCTCGTTGTCCGGGGTGGGTTTCAATTTGGATGAAGTCGTAGGAAATTCGTGGGCGGATTGGTAGGCCTCGGGAACTAGATCTTCCCGTTCGATGACTTCTTTCAAGTACCCGTTCTTCCGTAATTCCTCGATCGATCCGAACCTTCTCGCACTACCCTGGAAGAGTTCAACTAAGAAGGAAGAGACAGGAAGGCATAAGCTGATGTGGTGGGTGACCAATATGATGGTGCGGCCTTTGCAGAGTGGACCGGAAAGCGTGGCTACAAGATGCTGGGCTGTGTGCATGTCTACAGCTGCGAGTGGGTCGTCCAAGAGAATACACTGCGAGACCTCAGCCCTACACCAATCAAACACCAGATGAACTTTGACTTACCGACGCGCGGGAATACAATGCCCTCGCTAGCGCGACCCTCGCCCTTTGCCCTCCAGAAAGGGTGATACCCTTCTCACCGATTTCTAATCTCAGGCTGGGTTAGCGATCGAACCCTACCGCGCTTCGCACGTTCTTGACACCCACCTGTGAGATCCCCAGCTTCGAGTATTGCAAGGTCCCTTTTCAAAGCGCACGCTTCCAAAACTGCATCGTACCGTGCTTCGTCAAACCCGTCATTGGAAGGGCCGAAGTGGGAACCGAAGATGATGTTATCTCGGACCGTGGCATGTTCGAGCCCTAAAGTCCAGTCGGTATTTCCGATGCTTGGATATTTCAACCAACCTACATGGTGTTTGAGCGCAATACGCCACCTTTCCGCCACTCTTGTCCAGTGATACTTTGCCATCCAGGCATGCCATTTCTAAACGGTAAACCTCTCAGGAGAATACCACAACCAGAAGGACGTCCAGAAAACTCACCTCCAAGAAGTGAAAGTAACAACCCAGTCTTTCCGGAACCAGTGGCACCACTAACAATGCTCAACTTCCCAGCGGGGAAGCTGATGCTCAGCGGTCCAAGTTTGAAAGGGGTATGCTGACGTCCCCTTGGGATCACAATCCAGGTGAAGATACCCTTCTCGAACCCGACCGACGTTTCGTCTTTCCCTGGTCCTGGGTTTCCCTGCCCAAGTCGCGAAGGCTGCGACGATGTCGAGGGTCGGAGTTTCCCTTCGGTGGTTTTCCTCTTCAACGACGAAGCCCAATCTGGAACCTCATCCTCCTTGAGGAAAGCCTCGATCCTCTGCATCGAGACATAGGCTAGGTTGTATCCCCGATCAGTCGCCCAAATTCACCGTGGAGGGAGTAGACAAGCGCATACCATGCAAAAGAGCGAACACCTGCCCTGGGAGCGCGGTCATCGGCTCCTGTAGATAAGAAAAGAGCGCTATCGAAGTAAACGCCTTAGAAACGGACAATTTCTCCCCCGCCAGTAAAGTATAGCAGAGGAAGGTTGACAGTGCTGTAGCGGAAGGTATCCAAGTCCTGCTACTCATCAGATCCACCGCGTCTGATATCGGCAGGAAAGCACCAACCAGATGAAACCGGTGAGAGTTGCAATGACATTCTCCCGCACTCTCCACTTGAGCTCTTCTTCTCGTGCGTCCGCGACCTTCGACTCCCAAAACCTTTCTGTGATCCCCATTCAGAATACTCAACCGAGAAAGGATAACGGTGGGTCGAACTTACCCCATCCGTAGCACTTCAACAGCCGGAGGTTCTGAAAAAGCTCATTTACAATATTCATTCTCTTGTCTTTGGCTTTCCATGAGGCACGAGTGATCTGAACGCAATAGGGCCGTGGGGTCGGAATGCAGAGCGGGGGGTGGCGGATTCCAACTCACCGAAACGTTGTAAATTGCCAACGGGTAGTTAAAGATGTAGACGACAAGTACGACCACGACAGCGGCCAAAGAGCTCCAACCCAAGATCCTATCGAGGGCCAATTTCAAAAACAAAATCAACAACCCACTGAGTTGTAAAATCCCACCTATAAAGGAATATGATGGCAATTGCCAACCGCACCGGGGCCGCGAATATTCCAGAGAACTCCCAAAACCGCTGAGCGACAGCATATGCATCACCCCTGGGAACTTTAGACACTTGAAAGGTAAAAACCTTGCATCACATACTGCATGAGATTAACGACCTTTCCCAGGTCGGCGCTCGTCTCTTCCTTCCCCTCGTCGTTTGAGGAAGTGGTGTGCTTTCCAGAAATATCACGTCGCTTCAGCGCCTTGTGGTGCAGTGAACAGAATAGTTGACCACGGGTACGCTCGTAACACCTTCGGGTATGCCATGTTTGGAACATGTCCTTCTGCGCGAAGGATAAGTTGGCGAGGAATGTGATGAGGGCATAGAAGTATGCAGTTTCCCTGGCACTTGGAGAAGGATCTTCGATGGCGGCGAGGATACGTTGAAGAGCGAATGGAGGTACAAAGCCTGGAGGGAATCAAGATGCTGTTTCAATTGCATAGAAGAGACCACATGCCTATTACCGCGCTCCAGAGTTCCAGTGTGAGGTCCAATCTATAGAAAAATCACAGTCAGCATCTTGAAGGGAGGCATCGGATGCAGTACAGTACATTAGGTCCAGAGAGTTGGATACAATGAGAAAGCGCAGGAGTGAGTGCGTCGGATGCCTAAACGATGTTGGTTCGATGCGGTGCCTCACAATGCCGGAACGTACAACTCAAAATATTGCAAGCACTTGTGGAAGATATTCTTGTGCTTGAAGAACGGTGACAGGGTCCAAACATCTTTTTCGTCCAATGTGTGGTCCCCAGCTGACTTAAAGATGGGTTCGACGTATGAGAAGCTCATCCATTGCCAGAGGCTGGCCGCGTCTTCAGGATTAGTGTCCTCGTTCGAGGACGGCTGTACGCATATAATCAGATTAGAACAGTGCGTGCGCCGTGGATAGAGTTCCTCACTTCACCAACTCGCGCAGCGTTGGCGGCAGGAAGGACCGGTTGCAGCGGTAAAGTCCCTAAGAGAGATAGTAGGAAGAACGGAATACTTGCCCAAAACACACCGAGCAGCGTGTACCCAATCCGCTCCGGGAGTCCGGAGACAGAAAGGTACAGGTCGCCAACCGCTGTGATGACAGCCTCAAGGCAGAGTATGAGTAGGAGATATGGGGGGGATGAGGGGGGGCGCGCCGCAAGTCCAATGGTAACACCACACTGTGATCGACAATGATGATCAGGAAGCGGACGCACGTTGATCACACGTTGTATGCGCACCCAAATAATGGCGGAAACCCCGGAACGTATCAGCCACGAGGGATCGGGCACCAAGAGCGTGTAGAAAAATAGGGCAACCCAAGACAACGCTTCCGCAGCAGGCAACACGACCAAAGCGCGCCGCTTCCAGACCGGTGGTTGTACGGTTTTCCCAACGGGTTCAAGGAGATCTTCCAGCACGAGAAAATTCGTGAAGGGAACACTGATCCATCGGAAGAGTCTCCGCAGAAATTTGAGGCGGGATGCCAGATCAAGCAAGGCCAGGCATGCTATGATGATGCACGGTGTTACGGTGCCCAGCCACCATACCACGGTTGACGCTGATATCCACTTTCTCTGCGACTTTTGAGTTCGTGGCAAGGGACGAGGTCAGCAGGATTCGGGGTCTTCAAAACACCGGGTGGGTCGACGAACCCAGTAGAATATGTTCGAAGGCTCCATTGACATTCGACGTGCTCGGGCGGCAACACCCGCTAATCCGACGGAAGTACACGGTATCCGATTGTACTTGCACGCTACGCTATCGTAAAAAGTCTAAACCTAGAGAAGGGGGAGAAAGTAGCGTTAGCGGCGAGAAACACGAGGTATGCGAGGGCCGTGAAGGCGATTCAGATGCAGTCTTGCGGTTTAGATCTCATGTGTGACATCGTATAATAGGGAACAACATGGTACATCCTCAAAGAAACAAAAGGATATGACAAAAACTCACCGTTGCGTTTGTCGAGTTGGAGGTGGGAGGGAAGGGTGTGGTGGTGCACGTGACCTGGAATGACGGAACAGAGCTGGCCACAATCGGATTGCCATGTGGATCCAGATACTGACACTTGCCTTTGTACCCCCACCATCCATACCCGCAAGCTGAAATGCCACCAAACGGAGAACCTATGTGGTACTGCCACGAAGTCAGTCTCTCTCCCGATCCAATTCCCTTCAGTGTTCATCCCGAGTTCCTTAGTGCGGGGCTGAAATGCGTCCACTCATGGTACGCCTGCGGCGCGGACGACTTGACCTGACAGCCTCCTGACGACCGCCCAAATGTGTAGGTCCCAGATCCCCACTGCGCATCATGCAACGGGACGTTCGTCGAAATGGCAAGTCCCACTTTCCGCTTACAAATACCGAATGGAAACAACTGACCACATCCGTTATGAACCTCACAGATAGAAAGCACCCAAAACGATCCGAGAGGTTTTCATAACATAAGAGCGGGTGACGATGGCGGCTTTGACGATTTCGCAGGTAGATACGTGTTGAACCCTCGCTCCTGATTGGTGCTCAGATCATTCTCAGCTCTGAGAAACATATTCCCCGGCCCAAGACCCGGCGGCGGCGGCGGTTTTACCTTGTCCATAAACCGCTCCTCATCCCCCGGTGGGAACACCCGTACCTTTATTCTCGGCAGGCCGGGGCAGACAGATATTGGGCCAGATAGAGTGATGCCGCTGACAGAGTACGCCACTGCCACAACGTCAATTGTCAAAATTTCTGATTCAGGGATAGATTCCTCGCCGAGAGTGCTGGAGATGGAGGCGGGAGGACCATGAGAGATGGCTCGCCGCCCGGTGGGATTCCACCACAACAACTTATGCTCAACCAACTCCTTGGGATGATGGCCCAGCGGCACACAGACCAACGAGGGCCAGGGGGGCCAAACCCATTCGCTGAAATGCTTGGAATGCACCGAGGAGGCCCAGAGGCGGGTAGGCTTGGCGATTACGTGCTCGATCAACAAGGTGAGTAGCATCTAATAACTGACCCAGAACTGCAAGTCAACACTTCCGGTAGCTCTGGACCAGATTATGACTGCGTTGATGGAAAACTCAAACGCTCATCGGCCTGCACCGGCCACAGACGAAGTGCTCAACAAGTTGGAGTGTGAAGTACTCGAAGAAGGCTGTACGTGGCCAACCTGCCTTTCGGACTCGCAATGTGCTTAATCCCTTTGCAGCCCCCCTTCTTGAGAAGGATTGCGCAGTCTGCAAAGATCAATTCTCCTTGCAAACGGAGGACCCGGACGAACAGGTGGTTGTCACCCTGCCCTGTAAACACCCTTTCCATTCCCCTTGCATTCTCCCATGGTTAAAGCAGAATGGCACTTGTCCTTCGTGCCGGTACCAACTCGTCCCCCAGCCTGGTTCCACGCCGAATCCAAATGAGAATACTGGACCTGGACCATCAACCGCTACCTCCAACTTACCTCAACCCACCGCACCCACGAATCCCTTCGCACAACCAAGAACCGATACTTCTTCCTCCCGCTGGTCCGCGTCATCTCGTGATCGTGGTCATAGGGAGTCTCCAGAGAGGAGCGATGGTGGTGGTTTCCTCGGTATGGTTGGGAATCTTTTCCATTCCCTGTCTGGTGGACACCAAAACTCTGGTCCAACGCCTTCTGGTTCCGGCTCTGGCTCTGATTCCTTGCCTGGAAGTTGGGAGCCTAACCCTAGCCCTCGTCCCGAGTCTGGAAATAGGCTGTCTCATACAAGGGGCCAACCAACTCAGTCCAACCATGGGACGTACCCAAATCCTGGACCAACGCGCTCCCAACCGTCACCCTACGATCGACTAGGCTCCACACTCGGTTCGAGCTACAACACGGGCTGGAACAATCGGGATCGTAACGGAGATTCGACTAACGAGTGGTCCTCTCGCAACCTCGGACGTTACCGACCAGGTGGTTCTGATCGTGAGAGGGATAGAAACAGGGATAGAAATGGTCAGAGGAGGAATACCAATCCCTGGGACAATCCAGAACTCGATTAATCACCACTAGCCTGGATCCTCGGACCCAAACATACTCCGCCTGTGTCCCGCCGTCGTCCACTTTCTCACATTTAACTGTTGGTGCAGTAACGAAAAGAAATCATAGACTACAATTACTGTATCGATTGTATTGGTACCCTACCCTTCACCCCGCGTGATGGTCTTCTTCTGCCTCCTACCTGTATCTCGTTGTAATCTCGTCACGACTATGATACTATGCAGGATTGTGCAGCTCCAACTCGAGACATCGATCCAGATCCTACGTTCGTTCATTAACAAAGAGACCGGCAGCACCCATGCCTAGACACAAGCGCAGGTTGGGTATCGTACAGGATGTAGGGGCCAGAAAGACCTACCGCTGCCGATGCACATGCTGGTTACAAGCACCTGGCCGCCTGTCCTCTGGAGTTCCGAGAGTCCTGTCACCACTTGCCTCACTCCGGCTGTAGAAGGCGTTAGGGTTCGTGGAACTTGGTCAACGATGCGAAGGAGACTCACTCATTCCGAGTGGGTGGGTCAGCGCAATAGAACCACCGCTAGAGCGTGTTGAGTATCGAAGTGATCAGAGGGCATCTTGGCAATGCCTCTTACTTGGGATTGATCTTCTCAATCGGAACGCCCAACTGCTCCACGCAATATGCGAACTGACTCGCAAAAGCTTCGTTTATTTCCCACAAATCCACATCCTCTTTCTTCAACCCAGTGCTCTCCAACAACTTCGGAATGGCCACAACGGGCGCAATTCCCATCACCCTTGGCTCGACACCCACAATCGAGCTCCACACCCACTTACCCAACACCTCCCATCCCTCCTTCTGGGCCCGAGAACGTGTTGTGAGGATGCAAAGAGCCGCACCATCGCCCACACCGCTGGCATTTCCGGCTGTAGTTGTCGCCTCGCCAAGATTCTCGCCAGGACCCCACTGAGGGAAGACGGGATTCAGGGTGGAGAGGGACGAAACCGTCACACCAGGTCGGACGGTATCGTCGACGGAGATAACTCCACCATCTATTTCAATGGGAACAATCTCCGATGCAAACTTACCGGCTTTGAGGGCCTAGAAAGTTTGTCGGAAAGTATACAGTTAGGGGACGCTGGACGGACGTGAGTCAACGATAACGGACACCTTTGCAGCACGAGAGTGAGAGATATATGCGTAGTGATCTTGTTTCTCTCGTGAGATGTTGTAGGTTTGGGCTACCATCTCCGAAGTCCAACCCATCGGCTAATATCCCCACTGTGAGTGAGTCCATGAGGTGAGGGGATGTCACCCACCTGGACGCAATCACGAGATCGAGGGTTCTCGTCCACGATATCTGTAATTTCCGGTGTTGGTCGAGGGCTAGAAATTTCACCATCCAGATGTTTGATCGTGTTTATACGATGATGCCCTCACTTCATGGACATACTTTCCACCCCGACGGCAACCCCAACTTCAGCTTCTCCGCTCTGAATAGAATGCGCGATGTTGCGAATGGCCATTAACCCCGAGGAGCATAACCGGTTGACGGTCGAAATGGGAACTTCGTGCGGAATTCCGGCTGCAATTGCCGCAGCGCGAGAGATGTATAGGGGTGACGGAGGGTGGCAGGTTCCTAAGGGAGATTAAGTACCCAGACACCGAACGCCAGATGCATATAACCCCCCACCCACGCAAATGTCATCAATCTTTGAAGGGTCCAGACGGGTTCTCTCGAGGGTCGCCTGCAACCCAGGTCCAGTCGGCGATCGTAAAAAGTAAACCAGGTGGTCTCACCCTGAACAGAGAGTGGAGGAGCTCGTCAACGGGGACGTCGTTAAGCTGACCCTTTTTCACCCGACTCATAGCGGTACGTTTAGCGAAGGTTATGACGACATCCTCTGGTCGTTTTTCCAGGATCTCGGACAAGCCCCTTGGTGGAGTGCGAGCAGCGGTGGCATAGCCCACGCCAAAGGATGGCCGGAACAGTCGAGAGAAAGTGGAACGCGTCAGGGGGCCGGAGAACATCGTAGTTCTAGGACGAGAGAAGGGTTGTTTGGAGGTCCGGGACGGTTGCCATTATTTTATCCGGGTGTAAGGTGATGTTCGTGAATCAAGTGGTCACGGGAGTAAATATTATGGAGGCTACGGAGGTCTACTTTGCAAAATAGGTGATGTGTGTATATTTTTGGGTGCGTCTACGACGAACTCGGGGGTTGCTCCACCTCTGTCCTGGCCTGGGCCTTCCATCCGCGGCTCAGTGTCGAGTAACAATTTGGACAGAGATTGTGTGCGAGTTTAGGTGATCCGCATGCCGAGCAATGCACAATATCTGCCACACAAAATTAGAGAATTACAGCAAAAAAATCGGGAAGGTGCACGCACTGCGCTTGTCCTTGAGACCCTTGTTGGCACTGCGCATCGCCTTCCGTGAATGTGATGTCTTCTTCTTGGGTACTGCGAGCAAGAACGGTGGGAACAACTCGAGCAATGAATCGAGCGGCGACGCAGTCCACCTAAAAGATGTCCATGTCGATGCTTGCGGGAAGAAAGACGCGAGATTTGGGAGGAGGGCGCGTGCGGAGAGTGCGACGGTCATGGCCATGACAGTGCCGGTTGTGAGCGTGCGAACCAGCTCTCCATTTCCGTTTCGGCCCGTCACACTCCACCGTTTTCCCCAATACCGAGGGTCCCAACGCCGACGCCGTCAACCGTCAACGACAATGTTTAGGCTTACGCGTCCGGTTCTCCAAGCCATCAGGTCTTCCACCGGCCTCACCGGCCTCGCTGTTCATCCCAACCCCCTCCCAGAATTAACCAAGGCGTATGAGTCGACCCTCAATGTGCTTTCTACCATCCCAGAAACCTCTGTTTACCGTCAGGGCGTCGAGGCCTTGACGAGGAACAAATTGAGAGTCATTCAAGAGGCGAACGGTGACGTCGCGGCCGTGGAGAAGAAGTTGGATGAAGGTCTGATAGAACAGGCCTTGGATGTGGCTAAGGACGAGCTTAGTTTGGTTTCAAAGATGATTGAGTGGAAGGCGTAAGTCTTCCCGTCTATGTGCTCGCTCGTAATGGTACTGACAGGTTTCCAGTTGGGAATCATTAGAAGAGAAACCTGCACCGGGTCAGTGGGAGTACTTCGGCAAGACCGCCTCCGGCACCTCATCATAATCCTCTGCAGCTGTGCGTTTGGACTCAGTTGCCCTATTAGAGGATGCTAATCTCTCGTTCAGGTTTCTTTTATTCTGTACGAATCTGCTTTCGTGTCCTCGTCTCATTCCCTACCTGGGGCCGAGTTCTCTTATAGTCTACGAAGAGACTTTGTGTAACAATGGAATCTCAGGTTCTGCTACAGGAACCCACACCCAAGTCTCACGACGGACCAGACGCGTGTAATCCTTGGTCCATGGGTTGATCAGCCGTCTCCCCCGGTGGGCGAATGGAGCCTGCTAATGGAGGACCCTGGCCGTTTCCTGCACAGTTGATGGACCTCGGAATCGTCAGGACGGACAACGTAATTGTTGAAACGTTGATTTGGAGGGCTCCACTCAGTTGTCCCATTCACCGGCACACCTCGAATTCCTAACGTCAATGTTACGGTCAAGTTCTCGGACCCATACGTGTCATTCCTGTCTGGTGGGATCAGATTTTCTGAACGTCCGAGGCTTCGATCCAATTCTCCAAGCCAACACACGTGTGGTTTTTACGCTTCGTTACGTCGACTCTCTCCGCGTACGTCGGTTTGTCTCGTTGTACCGCTTGGTATCGCAATGCAAAAATCATGAAATCGCGACGGCGTTGGATCTCACGCTTGCCCTGTGGCCGACTCGAATCCAACACTGAAATGATGAATAACGTTCTCCGCGGCCCACTATTCTCGACGGGAGGTACAAGAGTTTTTGTTCGGGAAAGACTGTTGGAATAGAATGCTCGAGTGCATTGATCTCGCGGAATAGCGCATGGGGGTGATCGCACGTCACTGCGAAATAGTCAATCAAGAAGTACTTAGAGGGTGCGACTCCATCTCCCATAATTTAGTATCGGGGTGTCCGAGCACGAGTTGGTCCGAAGACGAGACAGTGAGGATCACTTTTTCTTGAGGTCGTACCGAGTTAAAAAGAGTGCACATTCCGTGGGAAAACCTGGGTTAGATAACATGTAACTTATCGAAGCTACGGTTGTGATAAGTCAGTAAGGCGGTCCATATAATTTCGCAAGAAAGGAATGGTAGGCGTGGAATCAGAAAGTCATTCATGTCAGCGAAATACAACATTGAACTCGGAGGCTCAAGAGGATGCATCACGAGTCGACTAAGAGGTGCCAGTTACGGTTGTATAACAACACTCGTCATGTAAAGCGAAAGTGTAAAGATGTCGACGGAATTGGAAGAAAAAAAAAGCTCACCTGAACAACACGTCGCGTTGAGAAAACCTCTGACGATCGGAACGGAATGTATGCTGGAAGCGGAGTTTGCCGATGAGCCTTCGGAATATCCCGAGCACTGTAAAGCCGAACCCATTTTTGGACAGCACACAGTCCACCCAAGGACTGATAACCACCAGACCCGCCGACAACCGCATATCCAACCCTTGCCAAAATGTCTGCCCAGATCAGCAAGAGAAGAAAATTCGTCGCCGACGGTGTTTTCCGCGCCGAGCTCAATGATTTCTTCACCCGTGAACTCTCCGAGGAGGGATACTCTGGTTGTGATGTCCGAGTGACCCACGCCCGTACTGAGGTGAGTGCTAGGTTAAAGAGCTGCTGGGGGACCTAAACATATCGCGATTTGCTAGATTATTATCCGTGCTACCCACACCCAGGAAGTCTTGGGTGAGAAGGGCCGTCGAATCCGTGAGCTTACCGCTCTCGTTCAGAAGCGTTTCCGCTTCCCCGAAAACTCCCTCGAGATGTACGCTGAGAAGGTCCAATTCCGTGGTCTCTCCGCTATTGCCCAGTGTGAGAGTTTGAGGTACAAGCTCCTCAACGGTCTCGCCGTCCGCAGGTAGTACTGGTGTTCGATCAGACATTTTCTGGCTGCTGAACAACCATCGTTAGGGCTTGTTATGGTGTCCTTCGTTTCGTTATGGAGTCCGGTGCCAAGGGCTGTGAAGTCGTTGTCTCCGGAAAGCTTCGCGCCGCCCGTGCCAAGTCTATGAAGTTCACTGACGGTTTCATGATCCACTCCGGTCAACCTGCTGTTGATTTCGTTGACTACGCCGTCAGGCACGTAATGCTCAGGCAGGGTGTGCTCGGTATCAAGGTTAAGATGTACGTGTTACACGCGGCTATTCCCCAGGCTTCCCTCCTTCTCACTCTTAGCCTCCAGTATGAAAGGTTGGGATCCCGAAGGCCAGACCGGCCCACGAAAGCCACTCCCCGACTCCGTCCAAATCGTCGACCCTCCAGTGGACAAGATCGTGTCCGAGCCATCTTCCGAACAAAGGGAGCCTGCCAACATTCCTGCGGCCGCCCCAGTGGAGGATCCTTACCAGCAACCACCGCAAGAGGGAGGTTACCCGGAGGAGCCGTATGGAGAGTCTGCTGCTCCTTTCGGATAATATACGTTTGTACTCTACCCATCCTGTACTTTACATACACTCAAATCCGTGGGGTTTTCCGATCAACCGATGTACGCCTGTCGTCCCTGAACCTGTCCCAAGCCGACCTTGTCATTTGTGAACCATTATCTGGCTAGTTCTGAATGTACTGTAGATCGTCCCATATCGATGAGTGTTATTCGGAGAGGAGGGGCGTGTAATGTGCATTGTCGGTGGTGATCCGGGGGGAGGCGGGCGTCAGGAGATTCTACGAGACATCGGTGATATTGACTCGGAAGATTTCCATGCCAATAAACTCCCCCTTTACCACTTTGCGCTTTCGGATGCTTCTGCCACTACTTTGCCCACCCATTTTTTGGGCGGGTGTATCGCGTTGATCTTGTCTTGTTCCTAGAATGGGCATGAAGCCGCCTCTGGACGCGTTACTGCTTCTTTCCTGGCGTCACAAAGGTGCGGAGCTGGCTATCGGTCTGATCTGACGGACCAACTGGGGGCGATGTGTGTAACAAGCAAGGCTCAGATTTCCATATCGATGGCTGGATGAATACTGTGGCATCGCGGTCTCACATCTCCAATCTCCGTGGAGGTATTTCTCACCGACTTATCTGGTTCGGCAAAACGAGGGCGCGGCATTAATCGCCACGAGATCTCTTACATAGGCCCGTTGGTGAACTGGGTTTATGGGTGTCGATCTGGGGCCCCTCGTGGGTTCGCCGCCGGTGCCGTCATCACGAGGCATCCTCATATAAAAGCCCCCCCCCCTCTCGTCGTAAAGTGATCACCCGTCCCTCGACATCTTTCTTCTCCCACTCACTGTTTGGCTCGTTCGGCTGTTCAGATCCCTGGATTATTCACTTTGACAGTTCGGCGTCATACTGCTCGCCGTAATCTCGAAGTGTCCGCTCACTCTACGACATTACCTGCGGATCGCCTTACACGCTTACACCAATGCGTTCTCGACTTATCCCGAGACCTGACGAAATGACTTCTGGTTCACTTTTCATGTCCTGAGGGCTTGCCGATTCTACGAATGACTCGGGGAGCTCACACTCCGTACAGAAGGTATCATCGGTTCCGAATGAAGTACAAAGTCGGTGTTCTGATAAATACTACATACAACTATAGGTTAAAATTATCTACAGCTTGGGCAACGCGATGACGAAGCCGTCGCCGGATGCTTCTACGCCAAACACGAGATACGTGATGGCTGGGGTGATTGTGATAAGCGATCGACCGGTCCGAGATTAAGTTAGTTGGCTTACCGAAGAATAGGACCTCGTTTCTTGACAAGGATCTTGGAAGGGCCTTGAAAAAGAAGCTCATCCGCCCCAGGGTCTCGTGGGAGGCGTCTCTTCGCTCCTTTTCTACCCTCCTATGTCGGACCCCCTCTGCAGAGTCGTCCAGATTCTCCGGGTTGGCCTTGATTGAAGGGCCACCCCGGAGAGCGACTGTATCATTTACCATGAACAGTCCACTCTTTACTTCGTCCGCGACTTTAGGAAGCAAGGTTGAGTCAGCATTAACCCACACATAGAGGCGAGCGGTAGTTTGCCTTGATCGAGCAAGCGTTGGACGTCTCGCTTCTCCCCTTCACGCGCAGGGTAGAGGACATTGAGAATTCCAGTCAAGTACTGTTCTTGCTCCCGACTGGACTTCACCCCCAATTCCTTGACCACGAGCGGCTGCCGCGAGATCAGCGATTTCGTTAAACGATGATCACGATCACAGTAAAAAAAGGTTGCTTACTGATTGGTGAAGGTCTTCTTTGATGAAATCACTGATCTTGGCGTTGGTAACCCCCCGGAAGGTTGTAATAAATAAGTCTGGATCATCTCCCAGTAAAGCCGATCGCAGGTTCGGTTCCAGTTGATGCCTGGTGGAAGGGTCTTCTTGTAGGCGCGTTTCCGTCTCCCTGTACCCTTTTCGATCTCCTTTCCCTTCCGAGTCGCCCCTCTCTTGGACCGTTGAGGCCCAGACGAAGATGCGACCGTGGTGGGAAGGTCGGTGTTTGGAACACCGTTGTCCTGTAGGATCTCGATAAGTGGGGCGAATATCGACGAAACGAACGGAATCGCATACCATGAACGGGTTTGAACCCGCGCCGTCGTGTTGTGGCATAGGTGGTTTGTGATACTGCCACGCCACTGCGAAACGTAAGCACTTTGTCTAACTTGATCCAAGAGGAAGTTCACTCACTCGTGCCGCCTGTAGCGGACGGGTGCCGTGGGGAAGACCGGTCCGTAGCTCGAGCTTTGCACTTGCCTGCGGAGACTGGGTAGGGCCACTGACCGCCAGAACCCGGCGTGGCCAGCGGTTGGTTGTCCATGCCAGACCGGTGGCTCCCGGCGGCTATGGACGAGGTGTTATGAAGTGTGGGAGCTAATCACGCAGGTAAGTAATCGAGTCTCGATTGAAGTGGCAATGGACACTCACATCCCCATGGTAGTGCCGGAATTGGGGAATGGGTGAATGTGGGGCCGGTGAAGCCGGCCGGGGGGAGGCTGGGTTGGGTGACCGTAGAAGGTCCGGCCATTGACAATTCTTGGCACTCAGGTATGTTGAGGTACTGTTGCCCAAGCGCATCTAATCCGTCAACATTATCTAGACGGTCGTCAGTATCGGGTAGCGAATCTACGACCGAAGACGAGACTTACTCATTCTGGCCGCCCTGTTACCCCGCGTAAGCCCGGTCTGGAAGTTGTTTGGGTCTGTGAACCCATTCCAGGGGGCACCTAGGACGGTGCTCCTCGGATACTGACTTGAGTCACCGTTCGGCGAGGGCCCCAGCCACCAGCACCCGGTAGCAGCCGTGCTGGGGCCAGCGATCGTCGCATCCGAGTCGAAGCCGATGGTCTGGGTAGCGCCAGCAGACGATCCGCTGTTGGCCGCATCGAAAGGGTGGTCGTGGGAGCCGAAGTTGTTGTTCTCGACGGGGTAGCAGAAGCTGGCACCGGTGAAGTTGAACATCCTGAATATCGAAGGGTTGTCGAGGAGTTGAGAGGATTGGGATGATGTTGAGCAAACACGAGGGAATTGCGAAGCTAGGTGGGTTGATAGAGTGCTGTTCCCCCCCTTCAGAAATACTCATATTTATACGTCCTAGGCTTTGCTGGCCACCTTCTTTCACTCTTTCGAGAGCCAATGATGCCTGTCGTACCTTCGTTGCTAGGCGCCTGGGCATTCTCCTTCCGCATCTTCTTTGATCGCTCAGCGCTCAGCGCTCAGCGTTGACCGTGGCTTTGTGAAAAGATAGATCAGAGCCGGTTCGATATTACGCGTGCCTCCCGAGTAGGAATGGCATTTGGGTACGAAATCTTGGGACGAATCACGGCTAATTACCCTCCGTGGGTGCCGATCCAATCTTATCGCGGTTCTCCTTTCAAAGTTCGAAGGCCCGATCTGGCCATGGTTTGTGGTTGGCTTCCGGACGATCTGACGTGCTTGGATTGAATATTGACGTCCCGAAGTATACCAGCCATTGTACATCCGGATCGGAGGCAAATTTGGTCCCTCCATTATAGCTTCGTCCGCTACCTAAGAGGAGCGGTCACCGTGAAGTGCAATGGAGGCGAGGCTGCCAGGGGTCCTCCTCCTGTGATCCTACAAGTCGAACTGGACTGGGTGGAGGGGGGTGTATGGAGATTGGACCGTCGAGCTTAGGCAATGTCACTTCCGAGCCGGCGACTCGTCCACCAATTTCATTTACCGCGGGTTCTATTGTCCGAGAAAACTTCCGCAAACCCCTTTCACTCGCCTCTTTCACCAGGCCCACTTGAGTCACGCCCGAACAGAGAAGGCAGTGATGGGGGAGCTGCGTTCCGAACTCTTTCCTTACCCTCTTCTTTGTCTTCATTTTTTCTCCCTTTGCTTTTGGAAATGGTGGTAATTAGTCAAGGAGCGGCGCGGACGTGCGCTAGGCTGTGCTGATTGTACCGTGCTTTTGGTTGCTTTGTAAAGGTCAACGGCCACCTCGAGGTTGAACCTGGATCCCGACGATACGCATACCGTGTGTCCTTCCCACTCGTGACGCATGTTTGCATCCGATGCCTCTTCACGTCCGTAGTGAGTTCCAGTCAGCATGCACCTTCAAGGCAGGTGAGGCAAAGATGAGATTCCTCCTTGAACCTTTGTCTCCGTCGTCTATCACGCCCCGATAAGATTAAGAAACAGGGCGCTCGGAAGATCCCGAGAAAAACCGCTGCGTCAAACTCCCCACGTTATGGCCATCCTATGGATACACGATGTTCGGAAGGGAAAATAAATATATGGTGAGGAGAACCCGGGCGAAAGTGAGAAAAATAGATTGGAAAACCACAGCACCCAGGATTCCCGCGTGGTCCCCCACCGTGGTACTAACTGGGCGGCACCCTGGTTAACTTCGCAGATCGGACGGGATGCGGTGCTTTCAAGGTCCTATGGCCGTGGATATTCTATGTACTTTGCACCAGCCTATAAGCTGATTTTTTTGATTCACACTGCTGCAAACGGTGGTACAAATGGGTGACTATCCGTAAGGCTACACCGTGTCCACACAAGTCTAGATAAATATCCAGAGCCTTTTAAGGGAACTGTCAGGACCCCGTCCGTTGCCTCGGGCCGTTGATATTGTCTCCAAACCGCGCATCTGGAATCACGACGCTGCCGCTGTTTCGCTC
>Ga0307517_10004817_pt1 | contig 20569 bp, 15 predicted proteins | sample 23_EM_MG_FD_194515 | JGI IMG/M metagenome (GOLD analysis project Ga0307517, IMG submission 194515) | Populus trichocarpa ectomycorrhiza microbial communities from riparian zone in the Pacific Northwest, United States - 23_EM | ecosystem: Host-associated > Plants > Roots > Unclassified | place...
TCCGAAGCTGATTGCTTACTGCAAGAGGTGCTTGCAGAAAGAGAGTGTATCCAAGTCTCTTGAAGATCCACAGAAAGTCTCTGATTTCGTTGTGATGATGAGAAAGAAGCTTGGGCTTGAGTAATGTTCATCCAAAGGCAAGGAGGTGCTATTTCCTGTTGAGAAGTTGTTGTACTTGTGCACCGTGTGAGTTATGTTTCAAATAAGGGTGGCACTTCGTTGTGCCTGTAATATGTTTATAGTTCTAGAGGGCACTTTGTTGTGCCTGACTGAGGATGTGGTTTTTCTCTTAATTTGTGACGTTTGCCTTCATGTAAAAAGACGGTCTTCGTTGCCCATTGGTTCTTGATAAATATAGACATTTATCATCTTAAGAAGCGTGTAAAAATTATTTTAACTTAAAAGTTTAAGGTATTGAAAGATTCACAACTTTTATATTTTGTTTTATTAATTTAATATTTGATAGAACAAATGTAATTGGATTTAAATTTCTGGTTGGAAATATTTTATTTTAAAATTTTAAATTATTAGGTGAGATATTATATAAGTAATTCTAATGATTTAATAAAATATTATGATTTATTTAATTAAAAGTTTGTATTACTTTTTTTATTTATATTTTAAGGTTTTTTATATTACAAATCAAGTCAAATCAGCCTGCACATGTAGTATTTTTTAAACAAAAAACTACAAACAAGAACGGAGTACAATTTAAATAGCTAGTGTACTTATCTAAAATATTTTGAACTTGGAACTCTACAAAGGTATGGTAGATTGAGGGAAATACACAGTACTCTTCTTCCAAATTCAATTTGATTGATGGGAACACATTTTCTACCAAAAATCCTCTTTATATTTTGCCAATCTAACCTTCTTTTCTTCCAGCAAATTTCGCAAGTCAGCATCAAAAGATGAAGGGAAACACGAGCCAAGGCTGAAAAAACTGTGCATTAGGAGTCGATAGACATATAAAATTTTAACATTTTATTAAAAGTAGATTCATAGAAACATCATTAGAGTTGTAATTTTCTCTTTCTTTTTTTTTCTTTTTTCTTTTTTGCATAATGGAAAACTTTTTATTCACTGAAGGGATCAAGTCCAAAAAATTCAGTATGCACAAAGCTTTTTATACAGCACCTAACCTAATTAACCACTTCCTAAAGGCTAAAATCATATACAGCTCGAAGAAAAAGAAATTCAATAATGTTGTTCCTTGGCGACCCAGAAGCCGTTTAATCAAGGAGAGTCAACCAACTCACCACGTCGATCTTCGGCAAAAAAATAACTATGGTCGATCTGTTTGACATTTTGGAGAGTCTAGTAAAGATCAAGGCCAAAGTTATTTTTTCTTTCAAGTGAACTATTAAAAAGAATTCATTTTGAGAAATCTCTTAAATTTTTCAAATTCAATTTCAAAAATAAAAAGGAAATATAAAGATTAAAATAAAACTACTAAATTTAAAGTTACGAGCACAATATTATATCTTTGCATTGTATAGGTTGTGTGCATTAATTTTTGTGGGTAAATGGCAAGTTTTGTCACTGTAATTAAAATTAACACTTTAACACTACACAACAAGACTCCAACAAGATCCAAAAAACAAGAACATGTATTAGCAAGCTCTAAAAAGACATCAAACACCTTCTACATATTTGGTAGAATACAAAAATCATTCTATTTCGGCAAAACAAACATTAAAACATTTTCTAAACATCCATTAAATATTAATAACCAACTCAAAACAAGATCAAACAAAAAACAACAACATTTTCATGCATTAATCAAAATATAAGCTTAACAAAATGCATCACCAAAATAAGTTCAAAACATTATTGAAACATGCAATGAAAATCTAAAGGTATGCCTCATGCACATCACCTGCTAGTTCAGAATAGATTTATGCCTTCGATGCTTCAAAACAATGGTTGTTGCCTTTTTGCTCTTTTTTGTCAAACTTTATCTCCACAAATTTCTATCTTTTTCAAAGCTAAAGAAGATCCTTGTGTTAGGTTCATGCACTTTCACAACTAGGGCTATTTCTCAGTATTTCTTTTCTCCTTTTTTTCTCTTCCCGTTCCCTCCCTTTGGTTCTAATTTTCCAAGGTATTTATAGGGTTTCGCTAGGATTTTTTGATAGATTCAATCATAGATTGATTATGATTGATGATTAGTACTTAAAAGTGCATTTTTATCAAGGTTTTATATCATCATATTACACTTAAAGTATCATTAAATTCCCTAACTTGAGCATGTTTTATAATAGCAAGTACGATAACATAAGACATCTTTAATTTATGGTAAATGATCATTTTGAATGCAGGCATATCTCACAATTTAAAGGATTGATTGATGTGTTTAACTTTTGAAAGTGAAAAGACAAAGAGAGGACTAAGCTTAGAGAAGAGATACTGGTTCAATTCAAACTAGAACACCATTTGGTTATTGGATTATAACTGGAGTTGTAGACCTCGGATTTAGGTCTGGTTTATTATGATGGAAAGCTAAGACATATGCCTAAAACTTTCATAAAGAGTCCAAGATTCAAATCTTAGAAACAAAAGAGACGTCTGAATCTGTCATGCAGCCCAGACACTGTTTAGTGTTAAGCCCATATCTCGAGTTCTAGAAGTCCAAATGAGCTCTTGTTTTTTTTTTTTTTTGAAAAGTTGAGATAATTGCCCATAACTTTCATGAAGAGTATGTGCTCGAATTCTGATGTTAGCAATGACGTTTTGACCAGCCAATAATGTCAATAACGAGCCAACAATGTCAATAACCAGCCTCCAACTAAATAGATAGTCATCTAATCAATAGTTCTGAATTTTATGTGAAGCCTGAGAATAAAGTATACAAAAAAGGGGGGAGTTTATAATAATTTAAAAATGTTGTTATATATATATATATATAAGAGAGAAGGAACTGATTTAAGGACCGACCACAGGAGTGTAAGAAAAAACAGAGGAAAACGTATGACTCCCCTGTTAATTAATTAAGTGTGTTGATGTAATGTAGTTACAAATTGTTACTTATAAGGGAGAGGAACCTACGTTCCAGGTAAGGTGAAAACATGGCTGAAATTGATGAGGAAGTAGGATTGGAAATAAAAAATTATAGGTACCTTCTCCATTGACAAAACAGGGCAGGTTTGTTACCCTAGTTCCTGAGGGAATTTGGACCTGAAGATGATAGAATCTAGAGAGGGTCCATCATAGAAGTTGTAGCTGGGAGTGTTAGCTTTCCAACAAGTCCGACCCCGCCTAATTTGGAGTCCTAGAACTCCAGATACAAATGAAAATCTGAGGAGAGGTCAAGCTGCCACCCCTGTTGGCAGTTTCGGCCAAGTCGATAAAATGGCGAAATTTAGCCGTATTAAGGGTAGAATTTGTTTTCTTGCCCTTCATAAAGCGTGTCTTGATCTTCAAAAAATAAAAAAAGAATAAACTGTGATCAAAATTGAATTCATGATGTCCAGTTGGACTACAAATGAGCCGAAAATGTGAAAGGATAATAATGAGGAATGTAAGTGAGAAAGAAAAGATTGGTAAAAGAGAAATGAATATTATTGCCATTGTTGTTGTTGTGTTGTGATATGTGGACTAATATGGAATAATGATGGGTGTTTGTGGTTTCAGGAGGAACCACGGGAGGAGTATAACAACAACAGGGGAACGCAAGTCGAGCATCTACAACAGGTAGGTACTCGGTACCTATATCTCCTCTTGTTAATAATTATTTTAACTAACTATTGAACTATAAAAATTTGGTGCGTATTGATGAGGAAAAGAAAAGGGGGAAAGGAAAGGTGAAATGGTAGGAAAATAGAAATGGAGGACTAAATTTAAATTGTGGGTCCTTTTGGAGGAAATGAACAGTAACAACGAATTTTGATAATGATTGTTTCTCGAATTTGATTAACCTGTCCCTGATATGGGAGGCTAATGATGTTAGCCAAGCTGGTTAACATCGGCATTACCGGTACGTGGGAGGAGGAATATAAACCTTGATTAACTATTCGGGTTCAGAATAGTTAATGATATCGGCGAGTGACGTCGATATCGGCAAAATTTATAAACTTGATTAACTATTCGAATTTAGAATAGTTAATGATATCGGTAGGTGACGTCGATATTAGCAAAATTTGTAAACTTGATTAACTATTCGGATTCAGAATAGTTGTCGATATCGGCAAAACTTATAGACTTGATTAGCTTTCCGAGGTGAAAGTTAATGATGTCAAGAATCATTGACATCGGCATACCCGAGGACCTCCCAAGGTAGCATAGAACAGTGATTAACTATTTCGGTTCAAAAAAAATATTTAATGACACCAACGGTCGTGTTAGTGTCGGCATTTTCATGAATATGATTAGTTGACCCAAGGATGGACAACTAAAGACACTAATGGAGGTCGTTAGTGTCGGTATAGTCTTCCTAATGTGGGTAAAAGTAGTTAAAGGAAATAAACTGGATAATCCTCAAAAGGGATGGTGGTGGTGTATTGAAATTGCATATGACTTAAGTAGGTAGATGTGTTGTATAATTTTTTTCCGTGAATTGTTTGTATTTTAGTTATTTTTAATTGTATGGAGAATTTATGTTTTGCAGGTCCCTCCCATTCACGTCTACAGTAGAATTTAGGTTCCTTATCCCTTTTGTATAAGTTAGGAACTTAGGGATTTTCATGTAATTTTGTTATGCAGCAAACATGTAACCTGAATAGAATAGCATACTCCTTATATTATTTTGTTTTTGGAATATTAATGTATTAATCTATACTTGGCAAAATTATAGCGTAATAGCTTATGTTCAGAACGCTAAACTGTGTTGTGCTTATATATGAAATTTCAGTGCTTGGATGGTCCTCTTAATTAATAATTTATGCATGTGATATGAGATGGAGATTGAGAATGAAGATTTTTCCTAAGTATATTCTCGAATGAATAAAATGATTGAATGTACCAATCATGGATGTGATTATGGGTGGGATGTGATTATAATTATGTGCAGGATAAATTGTCGATAACTTGGGATCTCCCCGTATAGGGGAGACTCTGCCGAAATTTCGTTAGAAATTTTGGTGAATTTAACAAAAAAAAAAATTTGCTCTATTTACCCTTTATGTATGAGTTAAACGAATATATGTTGCTTGAAATTTTTTGAGGTTGTTACATTTTAGCTTATAAAAAGAGGCATTTGCCATGTATTTAGGCATCTTGGTTTTCAGATCAAGATCATATTCTTACTTTCTTTCTTTGTATTTTTGTAATGTTTAAGTTTTGCTTTCATTAATCTCTTGTTTATGCTTTTCATCATAACTATGTTCTTATCTAGTTTATTTATGTTTCTCTTCTTCACAATGTTTAACTAAGTTTATTATGTCAAGGTGAAAAGGTTTCACTAATGGTGTTAGAATAAGTATAATATAAACTCAACATGGACTTCAATGCTTATATCCAAGAAAGTTTGCTATTAACATGTCTTATCATTTTTATCTTATTCACTCTTAATATCTTGCTTGTTAAATGATTAATTTAGATTTATGTTGTATAACACTTGGTACAATAAATGCTTGATCCTTCATAGTCTTCGGCCGACATCGTTGTTATGAGAGGAACTTGATTTGTTGTTAACATCATGAATACCTGACAATATTTAAAAGTATTGGTGTTACTTAAATAAGATAATTAATATGATCATGTTAATACTTTATAATGAGCCATTAATGATAAATCATCCAATTGGAACTTTCTTTATGTATGGTTTCTAGTTGAGTAATAAAAAGGAGTTTATACTATGCTTATTTGAAATATCATTAGTGGATCCTCTAACCTTGACAATTGTTTTATCCTTGTTTAGTCTTTTCATCATTATCAAATCTCAAAGTTCTCTTCAACATCAATATCATTTTATTATTTGTAATTTATATAGTTCACCTCTCTGTGGTTCGACCCCGGTCTTGCCGGGTTATTTATTACTTCGACACTCCTGCATTTGGGAGAAGACATCAATCTTTTGGTCATGTCAATTGATCGATGCATGGCCCTTTGATCAAAATGGGAGTGTTTTATGAACCTTCACAACTAGGGTTTTTGTGATAATAGTAAACTTGTAATCAAATGGATTAACATAACTTAAATTAACATTTTTTTAACATCTTCCATGTTCTATTTGCATTCAACCTCTACTTATCAATGAGAACATTATTAATGACATCATTATTTCCATTGACATCATTTTTTATGTTATCATCATTGACATAATTCTCATAAAAAAAACATCATAAATTGATGGAGAATATTAATCCACTTCTATCTCATCATAAATGGGATCAACAAAATCTACATGAAAAGTCTAACAAATATTATGATTGTTCTAAGAAAGAAAGAATGCTTTTATAGACTTTTCCATTTAGGTTGGTTAAGAATGTTATAAATAACTATGCAACCATCATTTGTAAGGCAAGTCAAAAACTATGCTAAGCATAAAACCTTTGTTTAAACTCTCCTCCTTATATTATATCTCCTATCAATGAAGTTTTTGCTTTGTGTATCCCATATCCTTCAACCATTTCCAAACTATAAAGTCCTCCTTTTACCAAATCACCACAACTAAACACCTTAACTATCAAACTATTTTCATTTTAATCCTTTATCCTTATAACCTCTAAGCTGCCTCCCAAACTATCATCATCTTCTAATAGTGGTATCAAAGTCCATTTGATTGTAAGTGGGCATTAAGGTCATTATAGCCACTGTTGTGAGGCGACATCGGGCTAGCGAGCTAAAGTGCCTCATAAAGTGGTATTGTTGGGAAAGAAAGGGTTTTGAATTTAATCATAAAATTATGATTAAGGTTGTCGCATATATACAGCATCGCGGCGATCGAGTCTACTCTCAAATCCTAATGTTGGTATCCTTGAAAAATCAAGAAAAATGGGGAGACAAGAATTCCTTGTCTTTTATCTTTGTATGGACATAAAGGGAGTCGCCACCTAGTATTTTGGTCACTAGGAACACTAACTGGTCTCAGAGATCAGGTACGGGGACTAGTTGCGTAAAGAGAAGGTATTAATACTCCAAATACTCCCTACCTAAGGTAAGCTACTTTGTTTAATTGTCTAATATATTGTAATGTATTGTCATGCCTTTCTTTTTGTTGGTCTGTTTATGGTTCGAGAAAAGCTCTCCTCGGTGAGGAGATTCTTATCTTGTAGGGTAAAACCGAACCATTCTAATCATCATAAAAAAATAATTTTTATTTAATATTAGGAATACGTCTTACGTGTAAGTTCGTAATCCTAGATATTAAAAAGGAAAACAAAATAATTTTTTTTATTTTTTGAAATATTGGTCTAGTTCTCATGACTTTAATAAACTGGTTATTAAAGCCGAAAAATGCATGCTAAGACACACACACACACACATATATATTTGCAACATTGCATAGAAAATCAGGTATTTTAATACCATATTTACATTTTTATCATATAAAAATACAAACCACAAAATAAATACACGAGAAAAAAAAAACATAAATCTCTCTTTCCTTTTTTTTTGGGATGGGTCCAGCTTAGCCCATATAACTAGGCTAGACCCAGCAGACCTTGCCGGGTCACTAGCCCAAACCAGTGACCCAGTTGGCTTCTACTCGCAAGCGTGCGTGATTCACGCACCCTTGCTACAATCACAATGTAATTAAATTTCAAGTGCACAGTGTTTGTGCATTATCTTTACATAGAAGCAAGACGAAGACAACAACGTGCTTTGGACCTCTATCTTCCCCTTTTCGTTTGCTTTTCCTCTGGTTCTTCCTCTTCTTTTGCTTTCCCTCGCTCCTGGTATTTATGTTTTTTTTTTCTTCCCAGTTCATCTGGGCTTGATCCTGGATACTGCAGTTTTGAAAGAGATTCAACAGTGCCTCTCCTCTGTTTTCATCTCCCTGTACTACCCAATTCTCACTCGCGTATCCCTCTGTTTCCTTTTTTTATTCTTCCTGTTCTCTTTTTGTTCTCTTTTTTGTTGTTCTCCTTCAGCTCCCCTTCTCTACTCTTCCCCTTTATACTCCTTCTCTTTTGCTCCATGTTCGTTCTTCCCCTGGTTTTTTCAGTTCTGTGTGCTGTGTAATTTTGTTTTTGTCATCTGGGATTTTTTTGGTTTCTCTCAGTACTCTCCGTTTGCCTCTATTATCCTGTGTCTATCTGCGTCTTCTCTCATCTCCTTCGATTTTTTTTTCTCCCCCTCTAGTGCTTCTCATTTCTTCTGCTTTTATAAGGCTAAAGAAGGCTTTGTGGTGGTAACGGCAGGCTTGATAATAGTCGTGAGACATGCCCCGTAATTGAGACGATTTCTGCCATTAATGATGAAACGTCTCCAACATTTTTATTGCTGAAACAGTTGCTGAGGAGAAGACAAAGAACAGTTGTCCATGAAACGGCTCTGTTCTCAAATTCAAATGGCCATTTTGATTTGGTCCTTGAGGTTTTGCAATTTTGTAATCAAACCTCTGGATAAATTGTAATTGGATCCCTTGATTTTAACGTCATTTACACAACAGTCTTTGGTTTTGGATTCATGCGATTTGACCATCAATTGATCAATAAAGTTCTAATTTCTTCAATTTAGCCCCTGATTTGGTCAATTTCAGCCCCTTTATTTACGCACCTTTTCCTATTTGGTCCTTGGTTTTGGATTTTTCAATGGCCATCAAACTTTAATAATTATGCAATTAAGCCCCTGATTTGACCAAATCAACTTTTGAAAATTGTAATTTGACCCTAAAACTTTAATTTCTTCCAAATAAAGCCCAAATTGACTTAAAAACATTTTTTTCTTGCAATCAAACCCTCCATAAATTCAATTAAACCTTCAATAAAATTTAATTGAGTCCATAAACATCTGATTTTGGACTTTTCTTCCTCAAAATTGAATTTTCCTTATCAACAGGACTCTCATAAAAAAATATACTGTCAAATTTTAATTCTTGTATTTTTGAACCTCCTCAACCAATTTCTAGCCATTTTATGGGTATTCCAGCATCCTTTTCTCGCTCCTATTATTTTTTGGATTTCTTCCGAATATGTTTTTGATATATATTTTTTGTATTTTCTCATTTTTTTGTGTGGGAACCCAAAAATGGGTAACAACAAAGGTTCAAGAGCCGCCACCTAGTATTAAGGTTACTAGAAAACTTATGGTCTGCGAGAGTCCGAGTAAGGGACTGGTTGTGCAAGGGAAAGACGCATCACCCCCAATGCATCATACCAAATGTAAGTTGCATTGTTGTTTGATTATTTTTCTAGGTCGAGTTTCTATTTGTGGGTCTCATCTATGGTCCAAGGCAGATCTCCCTTCATGAGGAAATCTCTATCTTATCAGGCTAAATCCTAACTATTTTAAAGTCCAAATTTTAACATCGTATTCATTTTTTTATTTTCAATATTTAAAGGTATACTATACTGTGTAATTTTACACGCCCCAAATATTATAGTTTATATCTAAACCCTAATGTAAAATGAACAAAATGATCGGTGAAGAGTTTCTGAAATTTTGGTTGAATCATAACGAATAATCATAAATTGGTTGTGATATCGATTTTTTTTTCTTTTTAAAATATGAGAAAGATGCAATTTGTTATGCTTTTTTTTTAAAAAAATAAACATGCTTAAAAACACCTTTAGGACCTGGCCATATGCATGAAAATATTTTTTTTGTTTGTTTTTTTTAAATAGGAAATTAATTCAAAAACATTTTGAGATTTTTTTGAGTTGTTCAAAAACAATTTATAAACCTTTAAGAGAAAATCAGGTATTTTAATACTAGATTTGTATCTTACAGTATAAATATACAGCTCGATATTGTGCAAAATTGGTAGAGAAATATATGAGAAAATCATAAAAAAATTTGAAGGATTTTTTTTTAATTTTTTTTTTAAATTTCTCATTTTTTCATATAATATTACATTATTAAATATAAATGGGCCCAGACCCGGCCCACCCATCCAGGCTGGGCCGAAAGGGTCCAGCTCAACCTAGTTGGGTTAGGCCGACTGGCAGCCCAACAAATCCTATTTTCTTTTTTGTGGGGTGGGCCGAACTTGACCCAACCATTTGGGTTGGGCTGAATCAGGTCCAACCCATCCCATGACTACTGGCAAAAGCCAACAGTGTAGGACGTGAATTAATTCACGTCCTGCATGCAAGATGTCAAAAGAAGAAGAAAAAAGGTGCAGAAGAGGAGGGCTAAAGAAGTTTACCTAATGCAGAGGAGAGGAGTTGTTGGTAGTGTTCTTGTTGACGACTAGTGGCAGAGACATTGCTGGAGACGCCGATGGGCGGTGTTTGTTGTGGAAGGGAAGTTTATGACGGAGAAGAAGAAGAAGAAGAAGGAACCCATGGTGGGGTGGTTGCGCACGAGAAGTTGAGGATAACTTTATGGAGGAGATAAATGGTTGTTAATGGAGGAGACTAGCGATCTTTTGTGGTTGAACGGTTGTAAAAGGCAAAGTCATGGCAGAGAGAGGTATCAAAGGTAGTAATGGCAAAAAAACTAAGGGTGAGAGGCTAGTTTTTCTCCAAGTTTGGCCTCTGGCTTCTTCATGTCCAGGGCATGGAATCCACTCCTGTTTATAAGGGGTGAAAGAGGGATATTTTGTCTTTTCTTGTGCCAAATCTTGACCTTAATTCAACTCGGAATGATCCCAACAGTTGGTTCAAAGTTGTCATCATGAACTGTCAAAATGGCTGCAAAAGCCTGGTTGGGTTGGCCAATTTAGGACGGCAACGTGGTGGGTATAGGTGCAGTTGACTAGCGAGGTCTACTCTGGCGACTGTCAGGTCATCATGGTGGTGTATAGTTTGTCTGGTTTGGTTGAGAGATGAAGCATTAAATGCCCTTGGAATGTAGCCACTCAGGCATCTTTTTCAAGATGAACAATAACCAGACGACGAAGGAAGGGGGGAGCACCAAATTAGAGTTTTAGAGACAGAAAGAAGGGGCATAGAAAACTCATCACATTTTTGGATGAAGAGCTATCTGTCGAAGGGCTAGATTATGGCCGACATCTCCCCTGTTTGATGTAAGAAATAGTTGGTTGTAAGTCATCCAAACCAATTTCTGGCAGAGGAGTAGAGATTCAACTCAAAGCATGACTCTCTCATCTCCATCATGGTAAAAAAAGGACTGCATGAGTGAAAAAAGATTGATCCTTGTGGTGAAATGTCAGACCGTGGTGGGTGCTTCTCAGGTGCTTTTCTTTCTTCTGTCAGTCATTCCAACCGATCCCTTTGCTAGTAAGCCTTTATAGGGATCAAGTTGTGTACCATCTGGTTTGCAACCCATACTATATTGATTGATGCATGGTCGGGAAGGAAGCCTTTAGCAAAGCATTTCAAAGTTTTTGGCAATGTATGCTACATTTATATTCTAAGTGCAAAGGGGTAAGTTGGATGACAAGGCTGAACAAATAATAGTTTTTTGGCTACAGTTCAACATCAAAAGGCTACCAAGTATATAATCTATAAACTAAAAGGCTAATTATTAGTTGAGATATCGAGTTTCATAAGAATGAAGATAAAATATTAAAATTAAAGAAATTGTATAGGATCAAGCAATATTGGCATAGAACCCCTAACAGGCTTTGGAAAGAATAGAAAGTGAATAGGAAAGAAGGAAGAGAGAAGGGAAGTAATAGCCTATAGCCAACAAGTTTTGAAAATGTATAACCATATGAAAACTTAAGGGTGCAGTCCATGTGGCCTGCCCATTCATGCTTTTTCAATGTTTAATGATGGTTTTGAATCTTTTTGGCATTTTTTTTGTGTTTTAGCATTTATGTGGATTGATGATTGAAAATGTTGTTTTGATTGAATAATCATGTGTTTGAAGTTGTTGTTAATGTTGCTGGAATGTTTAAAAGGTGTTTATGTATTTGGTTTTGACAAAGTATAGTAGTTTTGGAATCTATCAAAGGTAGTAGTAGGTGTTTGATGGCTTTTTCTAGGTTGCAAATATATGGGTCCTGAGTTTAGTTTGAGTCTCAAAGTGTTTAAAGAGTCAGTTTTGGATTGAGTTTTGATAATTTTTTGGTTGATAATAGGGCTACAACTTTGAAAGTTGAAATCTTATACATATTCTTGATGATTCAAGGTTAAGTTTTAGGTTTCATTTTGATTTGATTTTTGTTTCTATAAGTTCGTATATCATAATTAGTAAATAATATAGGGTTTTCATGTATCAATAACATGTTTTTGTGGGTTTTAATCTTAGGGTTTTGGTTTTGAACTGAAACCCATTTTGATAAAAATCATGATATTTGAGTAATCATTGAAGCAAATGGATACTTGATTTTTGATCTATGCTTGATTGCGAACAAAACCTTGTCTTTTATTGCTTGAAATCAGGTCCAATTTGATGTTTATGTTATTAGGCTTGAGTTTGAATGTTCTTCGTTGCTCCTCATTGTTCTTTCTGTTTTTTGTTTTCTTCATTTTTTTTGGTGTTTGATCTTTTTTCTTAGAATTGTTTTTGTGTTTTTTTTAGTTTTGATTTTGTTTCATTTTAAATCTGTGTCCTGGTTTAGTTTTGAATTAAACCTTGTTTTTTTTGTTCAATTCATAATTGAACTAGTGTTTTTCGAGTCAACTCGATCGTGTCAAAACCGGGTTAAATACTTAAGACTTTAATGTTTGGTTTGCCACTATTTTGATAAAAGGAATTTTGGCTTAAGTGCGTGTTTAGAAAACACATCCTCACACCTATTTTGACAGTTTTGTTTTGAATGAAAATATGATTTTGCCAGCCTAAAAATATCATTTTTTTAAAAAATAATTTTTACTTGTTGCATATAGCCCAATTCTTATAAAAATTGTATTTTATTTATAAAAAGGGAGGAACAATTTTTTTAGCATGCTTTTAGAAAAATACCTATGTTGATTTTTCTTTGCATCTTTTTGAATTTACACTAAGTTAATAAAATTTCTTAAGGATTTAACCAATGTTTCTATAATTCTAAATTTTTAATTTATGAAAATTAATGGTCAACATCTTAGTATAAATGTTAGACCTAAAAGTAGGCTAATATTTAAATTCCAGGACTTGACTAGAAAAGTTTTAGGCTAATTTAAGATATTCATCAATTTTAATTAAGAGTAATATTTACTACAATATACGAGTTGTGAAGAATCCTTTTTTTCTTTTAGGATAGGTTAACCTTGTTAGGACACCTATATGGATCATTCCCATAAAAATTTATCTGGACATACGAGTCTATAATAAATTCAAAATGTCGATTTATTCATGGAAATAAATATTTATTTTAAGTCATAGACAAACTATCGATTAAGAATCTATCAAAACTTTTAAACCATATTTAGACCATTCGATACAACTTATTTTAGGTAAAATATACTAGGAGTACTAATATCTTTTTTAGCCCTAATCAATTCTTTACTTTTAAATTTTTTAATAAGATAAGTATATTCAAATCTTCTAGTGACTCTAAACAAATAATTAGATGAAGATTTCTTATACCCCGCACCAACATGCGATAAAGCTTGACACTATTATCTTCATGGAATGACCTGGAATACTGTATATAATTATATATTATAGAAGGAGAAGGAAACAAAACGATACGGCATATGAGAGCATGAGGTCCTTGATTACGTAATTTGCTAGAATGTTCAAGATGTCTATGTCAATCAATAAATTAGACGACTCTGGAAAACCCGCCATATTAACTCCCTTCAGCCCTTTCTTACTATAAATACTAGCGTTTCCACTCTAACAAACTCAGCCTTTGTAGTCCAAGAGGCGTAGCGATACTTCAAGCATCTTCTTTTTCACTTCAAGAATGGCTGGTGATCAAGTAACCCTGTTGGATTTCTGGGCAAGTCCATTTGGTATGAGAGTGAGAATAGCATTGGCTGAAAAGGGTGTAAAGTACGAGTACAGTGAACAAGATTTGAGGAACAAAAGTGCTTTACTTCTTCAAATGAATCCTGTTCACAAGAAAATCCCAGTTCTTGTCCATGATGGAAAACCTATTTGTGAGTCACTTATCATTGTTCAGTATATTGATGACGTGTGGAAGGACAAGGCTCCTTTGTTGCCTTCTGATCCTTACCAGAGAGCTCAGTCAAGGTTCTGGGCAGATTTTGTTGACAAAAAGGTATGGCCTTTTTTTTTTTTCCTTGGTAAATAAATGGTTCATCTTTTTTGGTTTTTGATTTTGTTTTGAGGTATGACTTGATTAAACCCCCATTGCAATTTGATTGGTTTGAAAGAATTAAAATTTATATCACCACTACAATTAGCCCTAACTAAATAACCGTTATTTCTAATAATAATAAAAAAAAAACAGTTTTTTTAAACTGTTCTATTTCCATTGGATGTATTTGCCAAAACATTTACCTAATTATGTGTGGTGACCATTATATTAATTTGTTATGCAATGGTGTGATATGAACCTTCAGTTATATGACCTTGGGAGGAAGATATGGACAACAAAAGGAGAAGATCAGGAGGCAGCCAAGAAGGATTTCATCGACAGCCTCAAGCTTTTGGAAGGGGAGCTTGGAGACAAGCCTTATTTTGGTGGCGAGACCCTCGGCTACGTTGATGTAGCACTACTTCCTTTCTATTGCTGGTTTTATGCCTATGAAACAGTCGGCAACTTCAATATAGAGGCTGTCTGTCCAAAGCTGATTGCTTACTGTAAGAGGTGCTTGGAGAAAGAGAGTGTATCCAAGTCTCTTGAAGATCCACAGAAAGTCTCTGATTTCGTTGTGATGAGGAGAAAGATGCTTGGGCTTGAGTAATATGCATCCGAAGGCAAGGACGAGCTATTTCCCGTTGAGAAGTTGTACTTATGTTGTGTGTGATTTATGTTTCAAATAAGGCTGGCACTTAGTTGTGACTGTAATATTCTGAGGTACTTTATTGTGCCTGAAATACGATGTGGTTTTTCTCTTTGTAATGTTTGCCTTCAAGTACAAAGAGGCTGGCATCTCTTTGTTCAACACGTCTATGTCATGCAGTCAATAAGAACTCTGGAAAACCGGCCATACTTACTCACTTCAGACCTTTCTTACTATAAATACTCGCATTTCCACAATGACAAACCACGGCCTTTTTTAGTCCAAGAAAACAAAGAAGCGTTACTTTACTTCAAGAATCTTCTTTTTCACTTCAAGAATGGCTGGTGATCAAGTAACCCTGTTGGATTTCTGGGCAAGTCCATTTGGTACGAGAGTGAGAATAGAATTGGCTGAAAAGGGTGTAAAATACGAGTACAGTGAACAAGATTTGAGGAACAAAAGTGCTTTACTTCTTCAAACGAATCATGTTCACAATAAAATCCCAGTTCTTGTCCATAATGGGAAACCTGTTTGCGAGTCACTTAGCATTGTTCAGTATATATATTGATGAGGCGTGGAAGGACAAGGCTCCTTAATTTGTTGCCTTCAGATCCATACCAGGGAGCTCAGTCTAGGTTCTGGGCAGATTTTTCCCTGTATTAAGAGGGTCAAGGGACGACCTGAGGAATTGAAATCAGATGTAAATTTTCTCATAAATGCTAGTGAACTAAGGTCTAATTCCATGGTATCCACTTTGACAGCGGGTATTTCCTTAACTGTTGTATCTTTGACGTCTTTTCAAACAACCATATTCTTGATTCCCATAATAACATGGACAACACATCAAACAAGCGCTACCACTGCTACTAATGGAAGTGTTGTTATTGCTATTATTATTGGAAGCGTTGCTACTACCGCTTCTGGAAGCACTGCTGCTGGTGGTTTTTTATGCATGCTTCTAGTGAAGAATGGTGGGTTGAGAATGGAGAAGGAGAAGAATGCGTTAAAAAGGATAGGGCAATTCACACACACACACACACACACACGTATATGGGGGTATAATTGTAATTAAGTTGAAAAGTGAAAGGCTATTTTTGGTTTAAAAATTTCATTAAGATCAGAAAACCTTGGAGAATAATGTTTTCCAACAAAGAGGATGAATGGGAAGTATTTAAAAATATATAAAAGATGTTTTCCAACTTCAAAATTTATGATAAAAGAATGAAGAAATATTTTCTTTTTTTTTTCATTTGAAAAAATACTACATTTGAAGATAAAATTCACTTTTTATATTCCTTATTTTTATTTTCGTGGAAAAATGGTGTCAGACATCATTATTGAACAATAACCTAGTTTTATTCTCTATAGTTTAAAACCATAAAATTTTAGGGATTGAGGAACTCTATGTCATATGTTATGTCAATTGATATTAGAGAATATTAGCGTGTTTAATTAATAGATACATTGGCAACATCTTCTCAATCTATAATGAAGAAGTGGTGATCATTTAGAATATTGTTAACAGAAGCATTTGTCTCCTTCTAGAATACTCTAACACTTATTAATTAGAGTTCAAAATAAAATATTTGTTAAAGTGGAGATGTAATAAACTCTCATCTCGATAGAAAGACCTGGATTGTTGATGTTGGATGATTTTTAGAGGAAGTTTTTTTTAGTTATTTTTATTGCTATTTAGTTTAGAAAAATATTATTCTTTATGATGTTTTCATTATTTTCCTTTTAGTTTAGAAAATTTTTTTTCTTATTTAGTTTAGAATTTTTTTTTTCTTATTTATGCCCAGGACCAGTATAAATAGGGTTTCTTAGCTTGAATTTTAGGAGAGTACTAGAGAAATATTAAGTTATAAAATTTTGAATGAAGGTTTTGGTGTGATGACCTTGTTCGACAAATTTTTGTGTTGCTTGTGCTTCTTGTCTTTCTTGTGTTGTTTTTGTTAGTGTCAGTTGGTATCAAAGTTGTGTTAGTGGATATCAAAGCCCAAAGACTCTTGGTGGTTAGTTATTGTGTGTTATTGAATAAGCATGGTTGGTAGATGTTGTTGCAAAACAATACGTGCTCATGTAAGAGGGGATGTGGAGGTTTTCTCTCAGAAAATAGATGTTCAGGAGCTAATGATACAAAGAAAAATAATATAATTTATGTTTTGACTAACGGTGATAAAGTTGCAAAAGCAAATTGAAGAATTATCTCCTCAATTAGGAGAAATGAAGAAGAAAAAATTGAAGGAGAATGGGATAATGATCATGGATATCCATAGCTAATTTTGAGACCCCATTTGAAAGACATTAGTAGAGAAGACAACTTTTGATTAGTATAAGTATCATTGAGATGAAAGGATTTAAGTTGATATCTAAAAATATTATAGATTTCAAGTGAAAAAAGATTGATGCAAAAGTAATTTGAACTTGAGGACAAGTTCCCTACCATCAGAAAAAACAAATTACAAGAGGATTTTTAAAGGAAGATATTTTTTTTCTGTTATTTTTATTTCTATTTAGTTTAGAAAAGTATTTAAATTTATGGTGCTTTTATTCTTTCTATTTAGTTTAGAAAGCATTTAGTTCAATAAATAAAAATTAATTAGTTTAGGTCTAACAATAGTATAAATAAAGGTGTTTAGCTTGTATTTTAGGAGACTATTTAAAAAAATTAATCAATAATTTTCTGATCGATTAAAATTTTATTTTTGTTATACTTATTATATTTATTATTATTCCTATGTTATTTAATATTATATTATTATGGAATATATATATATATATATATATATATAGGAAATACTATAGGACTACTCCAGTGTTGTAATCTCTACCTTTACTATTGTATATTGCTATACACATATAAATAAGAAAGGTTGGTTAATTAATAGGTTAAACCTCCTATTTCTTCTAAACTTGATATCAGAGCCTTAACACATCAAAACTCCTCTCTCCCTCTCTCAAATGGACTCTGTTTTGCCGACTTCTCCCTCCACCAAATTAGCGTTGCAACCCAGTTGACTGACCACTCACAAGCTACTACCGATGGTGCCTTCCCATAACAACAACCTCATTCTCTTGCAGAGCAGAAAATTGGTTCTTCTTCTCATGTTTTTGTTGTTCATCTTCATATTATAATGACATCAACTCCAATTATAGTTGCTTTGTCCAACCCTTAACAAGTTGTTTCGTTGAAGCTTACGAACACCAATTATCTCTACTTAAGAATGCAGATGAAGTCATATCTTCTTGGTTAGTGTGTCTTCAACTTTATTGATGGTTTTTTGTCGTGTCCTCCTTTTTATGTTTCTGAAAGTTCTATTGGTTCTTTTTCGGCAATCAACCCTTCTTTTCTTCGTTGGAAGCAACATGATCAACTTATTTTGAGCGCATTACTCTTTTCTCTTTTTATAGATATACTACACCTTGTGGTAGATTGCTAGACCTCTCATTACGTTTGGCGCACTCTTGAGAAAGTTAACTCTCCATCTAATTCTCATATTATGCAACTTCATGGGTCTTTTCAAGATCTTCGACAAGGTGTTGCTATGTACATGCAGCAAATAAAAACCATTATTTGATGAATTGGTTGCTCTTGGTCGGCCTATCTCTCTTGAAGACTTCAACCTCTATATGTTTTGTGGCCTTTGTGGTGAGTTTAAGGACTTGGTAACCAACCTCACTACCAAGGCAAAATCATTATCATATGCTGACCTTTATAGTCATCTCCTTACCCATGAGTTTCTGTAAAAGCCCTCCTTTCAATCCATGGCTGCAAACCCACCTCTACTACCCATACTATCTTTGCTGTCCTCTACTCATCTTGCCTAGTATCAGCACAACCCTAACTTTAGTCGTAACAGAGGTCGGTCTTGTGGCAACTAGCATCCAAACAGCAACCGCCACAACTACCAACATAGGTCTGATTTTCATGGCTTTCATCCCTCTACTCCCACTGACTGGAAGCAAAGCAACTAGTAGCAGAACAGGCGTCCCTCTGATTCTAAACAATGGTCTCCTCACTGGTCTTTTGAGCATAACATCAAGTGTCAGCTTTGTTTCTCCTTCGGCCACACAACCCTTCAACATGCCCAGTTTCGCAGCAGTGGACAACAACCATCTACCAATATTTGCTGTTGGTAATATTTCTGCCACTACTTGGTTCCTGGACACTAGAGCGAACCAACATGTTACGCCTAATCTTGCAACTTTGACCAATTCTATACCCTATCTTGGTAATGATCATTTGCATGTTGGTGACGATAAAGGCCTTTTCATATCCCATATTAGGCATACAATGTTGCATTCCCCAAAACACACATTTAAATTATCTAATGTTCTTCATGTTCCTCATGTTACCAAACCATTGCTTTCTGTTTAAAAATTTTGTCATGATAATAATGTTTATTTTGAATTTCACGCATCTGTGTTTTATGTAAAATATCTCACCACCAAGGCAGTGATCCTTTTCAATCAGAGTAACGATGGTCTCTATGTTCTATCTAAGTCTTCTACCACATCCATCCCTTAAGCTTATTGGTCTCCTTGCATCTCTGCAACTATTGATCTATGGCATCGTCGATTGGGTCATCCTACTTCCTGTATTTTCAATTTGTTAGTTTCCAAAAATAAAATAACTTGTACTTCTAAATACTCTCTTATTCAATGTCAAGCTTGTCCACTAGGCAAGTCATTGCGTTTGTCGTTGAGACTTACGAGTCATAAAACAACTACCCCACTTGATTTAATATTTAGAGATATTTGGGGCCCTGCTCCAATGTTTGCCTCTAATGGTTTTCGTTACTTTTTTATCTTTATCAATGCGCATATAAAACATATATGGTATTATTCTCTTGTTGCAAAATCTAATGTGTTTTCTACATTCCATTGTTTTCAAGTGCTTGTTGAGCGTTAGTTTTCACACAAAATTAAATTTGTTTAAACTGATTAGGGTGGTGAATATCGCAAATTAAACAGTTTCTTCCAGACTATTGGTATTCATCACAAGTTATTTTTTCTCATACACATGAGCAAAATGACACCGTTGAGCATCGTCATCGGCATATTATTGAAACTGGTGTTACCCTTCTAAGACAATGTAGTGCTGCATTATGGTTTTGGAATGGTGTTTGAATCGTAAGTATATCTTATCTATTGCATGCCTACTCTTGTCCTCCAAAATCAATCTCCATTTGAGTGTTTGTTTCATCGTACTCCTGATTATGATTTTTGGCGTACTTTTAGGAGTCTTTATGTTCTGTTTTTGCGTACTTATTATGCTCATAAGTTGGATTTTCATTCATCTCCATATGTGTTCTTAGGTTATAGTTCCTCTCATCTAGGTTATTGTTGTCTTAATTTAGCATCTCATGAGTTTATGTCTCCCATCATATTTGTTTTTATGAAAATGTGTTTCCTTTTACAAAATCTGAACAGATAGCACAACACCTAATCACCTCCTCCCATCTTATACAGCCTACACACTTGTCAACCTTGAATCCTTCCCTAAATTTTAACCTTACTACCCCACCAATCCACCATATTAGTAGCCAACCAAACCAGATAACCCAACAGCCAACCATGTTTGCCACCAACCCAATGCCACCCAACCTTGCCCTTATGTCACCATCTACTTGTTTTTCTAATGATCATTCTGCAGGAATAATGTAACAGTCCGACTGTACGATCGATCATTGTTAAAAGTTCCCAACACA
>Ga0307517_10004818_pt1 | contig 20568 bp, 26 predicted proteins | sample 23_EM_MG_FD_194515 | JGI IMG/M metagenome (GOLD analysis project Ga0307517, IMG submission 194515) | Populus trichocarpa ectomycorrhiza microbial communities from riparian zone in the Pacific Northwest, United States - 23_EM | ecosystem: Host-associated > Plants > Roots > Unclassified | place...
GACAAAACACCCGGCGACCTGGAGAAGGCGGGCAAACAAAGATTCATTTTATTCGTCGGTGAGTAAACCTTGCATGTTTTTGACGAAGAAAGTTATCGAAATCTTCCAGGTAATCTCAAATACACCACGACGCTACAAGCTATCCAAGCCCACTTCGCAGCTTGCGGTCAGTCGCATGGGTTTATTTCTCATTTATCTCCGCGACTAACAATGTCCTACAGACCCGCCGCCATCAGTCCGCCTCCTCACTCCCAAAGTCGTGCCTGGGGCACCGGCACAGAGACCCAAGTCAAAAGGCTGTGCATTCCTGGAGTTCACACATCGAAATGCACTACAGCAAGGGCTCAAACTGCACCAGTCTATGCTGGACGGACGTATGATTAATGTCGAGCTCACAGCAGGTGGAGGAGGGAAAAGTGAATCACGTTTGACGAAAGTACGAGAACGCAACAAGGCATTACTTGGTCAACGCGTAAGTTTTCTTCGACCAATGCTGCCCTTGTGGTTTCACCGGTTTCATTTTTTTTAGGAGGAGCGCATCGAGAAAGAGGCGTCAGCAGATTCCTTCCCAAACCTACCCACAAGGCCCCAACGATATTCAGCTACATCCGGAATCGAACAGCAGCCCAATACGAAGAGGACATGGACAGTCGGGAACGTCCAAGAAGTCGAAACTCGCAGGGGAGGAGAGCGGCATCGGAAAAGGGCAAAATCTACGGGCAAGACCTGGGGCACTGGTGTCAATGCAATTCCTGTGGGTTAGTTTAGTGATATATATATTCTTATGATTTGGTGTGGGTGAATATGGATATCGAATTAAATGTGTGACTTGTAATAAGGAAAGTCCTGGAAATATGAAGGATGTGTTGTCCACAACAAGATCATGAAACAAGAATAAAGATAAGGAACTGTCAAGAAATGAATCAGAGTTGGTGCCACAATGAAAAGGAGATAAAACCTCACGAAAACAATAAGAACCCCGAATATCTTAAGGATCAACCACCTATTGCTCGAGACGCTGTTGTAAAATATCAACAATTCTCTTTGGGCCCCAGTTACATTATCCATTATATCGTGTGTATCGGAATCGATGCGTTGAACAGTTTCTCGTTGCTCGGCCACCATGTTTGCCAGTTGGGTGAAGATTTGCCCAAGCTCTGCGATCGTTGTCTCGATAGATTCAATGGCCGTCGACCTTTGTTGAATGTAGGAGTCCTGGAAAAGGCATTATGGGAATTCTGGAGGGTTTAAGGAGAGTATGTGAATCAATACCTGTTGTTCAACAAGCTGCATTTGCATGAAACCATTGCTCGCGTGCCCACCACCTTCCTCCGCAGCGTTCAGATCAAGCGAGAGAACATCGCCATTTTGTGCTCGACCTTTTCCCTTCTGGTCGTAAGGATTTAGGCTTCCGTCACCCATTGGATCACTCCGTTGTTGGGGGTTGTATAGCACTGTATGAAATTAGCGACCGACTCGGGTAGTATATTATAATAGAAACGCACGAGAAGGAGCTTGGTTGGCCGCTGTCTGTGTGGTATACATGAATTGCTCAGTCCGGGTCTTAGATTCCTTCATGTTCTGTTGAGAGATGCGTTGAGTTAGAATGCCCCCAAAAACGGTAAAAACGGCAAGTATACCTGTGTTCGGAGTTCAAGAACGTCTTTGAACGTCATACTTGCGGTCGCCAATTTACCTTGCAGCATCATTACGATGTTATGGTTGTGCTCGTCAACCATCTTGGATTCTGCAGAAGTCGATGTTCCCTGTCGTTGCTTGTGGTAAGATTGGAGACCTGCTATCTGCTTGTTGATGTTGGCAATGTCTTGCTTAATGATGAAAGTGAGTTCCTGCGAGGTAGATGAGCGAAACAGGTCGCAAAGCCGAATGAATCAAAGACAGACGCTGATTTCAACTGGCCGGTCGTCGAACAATGTTTTCCGTTTCGCCACTGTTGCAGGTTAAGTGAGTGTTAATACGACAAGGTGTTATTAGCCTACGTTGTCCCAACTTGTTCAGCTTGATGGTTGTGCTGCTGATGTCTTTGCCAATCGACGACGCCATCCGCGAGAATTCAGATTTTGAAGGTTTTCCATTGGTCTGGATGAGGCGTTGTTTGGCCTCGGCGCCACGGGGACCGAGTGCAGTTCTGCTGCGTATTGAATCGACGCAAGACTTGAATTCGTGTGTGCGATCTTGTAATGACATTAGAAGGATGGATAGAAAGAATATATGTATAGCGACAATGGATTGTAACGTGGCGCACGTGATCGAACGCGTATTTGAATGACCGATTTGAATGACCGAGGCGCAGTGCCAGAAACGTGAAAAGCATAGCATGGCCCCTTAATGTTCAAAATCCGGATCTCTTTCCAACGGTCATCTTTCTTCGCGAGACGCTTTACGTCCATGGTTTACTCAAAGCCTCAGCCTGCCCACAATTCCAAGGTCCTCATCTTCGGGGCCGGAAACTTTGGATCTTGCCTCGCCTCACACCTCGGAGACTCCCAACACGATGTATACATGTGGGCTCGTGAGGAAAATATCGTCAAGTACTTCAACCTTCACCATCGTAATCCCGTCTATCTTGTGGACCATGTTTTCCCTTCGACCATCACCGCCGTTGGGCCAGAGATGCCTGATCGGGAGTTCATAAATAATGTCGATGTGCTCCTCTTTGCGATCCCCACACAATTTTTGCGGTAAGGCTTCTGTTTCTATGAAGAGTCACGCGAGTGCTTAGGCATATTTTGCAGCACAACCCTCCAAACGCTGCGCCCATCCCTTAATCTCGACAATCTCCCGATGCTGATATTTGTCAACAAAGGTATTGAGGTTGGAACGAATGCCTTGACGCTGGAGATTATTGCGGATACATGTGGCCCCGAGATTGCGAAGGCAGCGACATTCATTGTGTGCATTTTTAGTAACTCCACCTCCCCAAAGATCTGATCCCCAAATTTCAGTCAGGACCTTCTTTTGCAAAAGAGAGTACGTCCCAACATTGATGCGCTTTTTATGCCAATGGGGACTGACCACTGCAAACTTCAGTCGTCCAACGGCAACCGACCTCGGTCTCAGTCGCATCGTTGACGGAGGAAGAGGCACTGAAGGCTTCAACCCTTTTCCATCAGCCTCACTTCCGCTGGTAGGCCTGGCTGGGTTCACCACGGAAGGAGACATTCTTGATTTTTTTCCCTAGCTACACAGGTGTTGACCCCATTGGCATCGAACTTTCTGGCGCGTTGAAGAATGTTTATGCGATTGCTTCAGGCATGTCAGATGGTCTGGGTTATCAAAACAACACGCGAGCCAGTCAGTGTCGTTCGCATCTATTTATGTTTGGACATTGACATGAAATGAAGTGATCATCACTCGAGGCCTGTCTGAAATGACGTGTATTGGAACGGCGTATGGAGCCTCGCCATTGACATTCTTGGGACTGTCTGGGGTCGGAGACTTGTTCCTAACTTGCAGCTCCTCGAACAGCCGGAATTACACTGTCGGCTATCGTCTCGGACAAGGAGAGAAATTGGATGTGATCATGAAGACACTAGGAAGCGTTGCAGAGGGTGTGCCCACCACAAAAGGCGTAAAAAAGATCACTGAAGAGCTCGGAATCAACGCACCAATTGCAAACTCGGTGAGTTTTTCCTGATTGAAACATGTTGCTCGATTGTGCCCAGCTAAATTCTGCAGGTTTACGAGGTTCTATTCAACGGTAAGCCTTACGTCTTAACTCCGTCAGGACACATCTAATGCCCTGCACCAGGCAAAGACACGCGACAGGCGGTCAGGGAATTGATGGAGCTCCCGCCGTCGCGAGAGTTAGAACTCCCCCCGACGGCCGGAGGGCCTGCGCGACGATTGCTGATGAAGTTGGGACTAGCTTCGAAGGCAGAGGCGATGGCGGAAACGATGCACCCGAGTCTGTAAATAGTTGCCAAAGTAGGACATTAGCCAGGAATGGAAATGGTCACGTCGCAAGATCGATCTGAAGTGCCAACGGATTTTTTTCATTTGAATTTATTTTTCTCTCTTTTCCCTTGACTTTTGCATTTCTCTCAAAATGGTGTCTGCTCTCTGGAAGGCTTGCGCTGACGGTGATCTCCAAAGGACAAGTGAACTCCTTGCGGACGCCACCGCTCTCGACGTCGAGCTCAAGGGTTTGACTCGTCCGTCCCTGTTCTACACACAACTCATATATCCTCCAGATCACACCGGGGTCACCCCCCTCATCGAGGCAGTTAGGAATGGCCATGTCGATGTCGTCCGAGCTTTGTTGGACAAGGGTCAGTCTGCTTTCCTAGCCATTGGATGTTCGGTTTTGACTTTGCTGTCGTCCAGGTGCCGATCCTATGAACGCTTCCAGCCAAGGTCCGCCGGAAAAGTACACTTCAGACCCGGCCATCATCGAGCTTTTGCAAGCTGCACAAGCCAAAAGTGGTTCCGCTCAACAACCCGTCTATACTAACGATGACCAGGACAAGCGTTTCTACGGACCACCACCCCCTGAATCCTACCCATACTACCCCACCATTAATCCGTCGCTTTCCACTGTCAATGAGGCCGGCTATTATTCCGCTGCCCAACCGACAGATGCCAATGGGATAGGAAACCTTCCACCCCCAGACATCGCCAGGTTAATACCCTGCCGGTACTTCCCTGCCTGCCGTTATGGCGCGCAGTGTATGTTCGCTCATCCCCAGACGCCCTATTTCCAAGGCCCCATGCCTTCTGTCCAATATCCTCCTTATGACCCCATGGGAAATGGCTATGTACCTCAATATTACCCTCCACCCTCCTTTCAACAGCAGTCCAGCGGTCACCCGATGACACCCATGTCCCCTCCTCCCGGGCCGCTGATTATGCACGCTCGCACACCTTCAGAAGCCGTCTCACCTTCATTAGGTCACTTTAGCCCTAACGGTGCTCCTCCGCCTCCGCCCGCTCCTTATGGCCCCTTGTCTCCTTCGGTCTTTCCACACCCCGGCCAGGTGCCCATTCCAATGTCATCTATTCCACCCCTGCACCCTCACCCCCAGTCTGGATCTCAACCTCACCCTAACTTATATAATTCAACATCTACCTCACCTGTACCACCTTTCCCCATGCATCAAGATCCCTCTGGCCCATATCCAATTCCCCCACCCCCTTCCAACATTAATTACGAAGATAATTCCGGAGGCCCTAAACCATCACCTGACGATCACCCGGCAGAAAATTATAATACCCACCCGACCCACCGCGAGGGGATGAACCATCATCGCCGTGGTGCCGGACGCCGTCCCTCCTTCAATTCCCGAAAACCGCCGTGTCTTTTCTTCCCATCCGGAAGATGCAAAAACGGGTAAGAATCTCTGAGCCACGAACTGATCCGGTATCTGACTTTTCTTGTAGCGATGACTGTCGTTTCCCACATGTACTAGCTGAAAATGGGGCCAATCCCATTCATCCTCAGTTCCCTCTTGTCAGGCCAGGTCCTCCCCGACCTCGACCTCAGCACAACGGGGTCAATGGATTTGGACACATCGAAACCAAGTTCGGCAACATGGCCATTCGTGATGTGAGTATTTATTTTCCTTGGGAATCGTCAACTTTTTTTAAACAAATAAAATTAGGAACCACCTCGCCAGAAAAATGGCGTGGACGGATCGAGTCGCTCTCATTCCAGTGAGGCTGGAAACCGTCCCAAATTCCAACAAGGCGGCAAGCATCCTCACAATGGCCCCACTGGCCAAGCCCAGAAAAAGGCGGCTACATTTAGGCACCAACAGCGCGTGCCGAACGCCGATGAGTTCCCTGTTCTGGCAGGCTCAACGACTCCCCCCAGCCGCCCCAACGGTCTAAACGGCCATATGTTCAACGGTAATGGACAACACGGACCTACCGCTGCTCAGGTCCTCCAGGCACCAGCGCCTCCCCGCAAAGACGGAAGCAAGGAGTCCAGCACTCGCGGGACTTCCCCAGAACCCACTCGAGGTAACTCCTTGAAGGTAAGGATCCATCATTTCCAAATTAACGATCTATTAATGGTATAACTTTTATCCTCAGGAGGCGAAGGCGGAACCCAACGGAATTGCTCATGAAACGCCTGTACCTGTTCAGCAGGAGCCAGTCGTCAACAATGTCAATAAAGTTCCAATCATGTCCTTCGCAGCGGTTGCCACCTCCGGAACCACCGATGTTTCCAAAGAGGTTTCTGTCTCCGCGTAAAAGTATCCTCCACACCAGGCCCACCCATGGGTCGGTGTCATGGCCCCACAGACTGCCCTTGATTTCTATTACATTCGCTCTTTTGGGTTATTTTTGACTTCTCAGCTTGACTTATATATATATTCTCATCTGCTTTTCCGTCTCTGGTTGTATATTTGCATTTACAATGTTTGCTATCCTTCTGACTCATCCAGCATAAAAGTTCACCAGGCACCCCCCATCAGTGTTTCTTTTTTCTCTGTAGACACATAAGAGGGCTATCTTCGTTTCGCTTCTACATCATCGCTTTCTACATTGACTCTGATAAGTACAGCAAAACCATAAATTCCCTATCTCTATCTCCATCATCGTTGTCTTCTTTTATTCCATAGCACTGCTATGCTGCAATACTGTATGTGTCTCCATGCTAATCATGCTACCATGCCAATACATTCCTCACCTCCACTCCTGGTGTTTCGGTGACCTCTCCAATACGATACACGGCAGATGGGCCGATTTGCAGCATCTTGACGACTTCCTCGACTTCAGCGGCGCCGACAATGAGAACCACGCCAATACCATTGTTAAACGTCCTCGCCATCTCCATTGGCTCGATGTTGCCATGCTTCATCAAGAATTGGAAAACAGGAGGTAAGGCCCATGTTGATGCATCCACATAGCATCCGAGGTGTTTCGGAAGGACTCTTGGGATGTTCTCGATGAAACCGCCGCCAGTGATGTGTGACATGCCTTTCAAAAGACCGCGCTTGGCGACTGGGAGAATTTGGGAAACATAGATTTGGGTAGGTTCAATGAGCACACGTCCAAGTTCCATGTCCGGCTGCCATGGGCAAGGCGAAGAATAGGAAATGCCAGCCGAAGAGATGATTTTGCGGACTAATGAGAAGCCATTCGAGTGAAGCCCAGACGATGCGACACCCAGGAGGACATCTCCACTAGTAATGTCCGCGCGGGGAAGAAGTTGGTTTCGTTCCACCGCACCTACAGCAAAGCCTGCGAGATCGTAGTCACCTAGGCTATAAATTTAATGTCGACAAGGACATAGAGCGCATTGCAAGGAATACCTTCTTGATACATCCCAGGCATTTCAGCCGTCTCTCCGCCGATAAGAGCACAACCGGCTTGCTTGCAGCCTTCAGCAATTCCTGTCACAACCTGTGTCGCCACAGGTACATCGAGTTTGCCGCAGCCATAGTAGTCCAAAAAGTATAGCGGCTCAGCACCTTGCACCAGAAGGTCATTCACGGACATTGCGACAAGATCAATACCTAGAAACAAATTCAGTAAGTATTGTTGAGGAAAAAAATGGGAAAGTGGAAACCCACCGACAAAATCATGAATGCCAACATCTATTGCAAGTCTTAGTTTTGTTCCAACGCCATCTGTCCCGCTCACTAGGACGGGGTCTTTGAACCCTGTCGCTTTCAGATCGAAGACACCGCCAAAACCGCCGATTTCCACATCAGCGCCTGGTCTCGATGTTGCGCGAACAAGAGGTTTTATCGCATCTACCAGTGCGTTCCCAGCATCGATGGAGACACCAGCTTGGGCATACGTCATTCCAGCAGGTTTCTCAGGTTGGGAATTCATAGCACTAAATTCGCGTTAATAACCTCTAATCAATGACAAATAAAATGGCAACTGACCGATAGGCAATATCACGTCGGTAAGTCTTGCCCTCGAAGCTCACCTGGTCTACTCCCGCGTACACGGCGTTCAAAGCTTCCTGGAGCGTCGGGGCATATGCTGTGATGGCCAGAACTCGGCCTCCAGCAGTGACGACATCCTCGCCAGCCCGTTTAGTACCAGCATGAAAAACCATAACACCTAGTACCCTTCAACAGAAGCTCAAAATGCAAAGAACTAAATGATCACACACCGGAAGGTAAGTCCCCAAATGTTATTTTCTTTCCCTTCTCATACGTCCCTGGGTATCCTTGGGCCGCCAGAATTACAGTAACGGCGGCGCCTTCTTTGAAGGTCACTGGAACCGAATCCAGACGGTGTTCAGCACAAGCCTTGTATAGACATGAGAAAGGTATCTATGTCGCAATTTTTTCTGACAGGCACGTACGAGCAACAAGGCAGCAAAATCTACATCGTCGGCCAGCAAAAGCATAAGCGCCTCTGTTTCGGGATCTCCAAAACGGACATTATATTCCAAAACCTTGGGACCAGATTGTGTCAACATGAAACCAGTGAAAAGCATTCCTAAGAATGGGAAGCCTAGTTGGAGAAAAATATTAGCAATACAAGTCTCGACTAATTTCCTGATGTAAATACCTTCTTTCCTCATCCCGTCAATTGTCGGGCGCAATGTCTCCCTCATTATTCTGTCCAAAACATCTTTTGTTGCTATGGGTGCTGGGGCGTAAGCTCCCATTCCACCCGTGTTCAGTCCGGTGTCGCCTTCTCCGACTCGCTTATGGTCCTGGGCGGCGGGAAGGGCAACAATGGAGTATCCATCGGAAATGGCCAGGACGGAGATTTCGGGACCGATCAACAGCTCTTCAATGACCACCTCATTTCCTGTTCTCGTCAATGGGTTATAGTATTAGATTGCAAATAAATCAGACGAACCTGCATCCCCAAAGACATTGGCAACCATAATTTCGTTCAATCCTGCAATCGCTTCTTCCGTAGTTTCCGGAATAATGACACCCTTTCCACCGGCTAGTCCACTTGCTTTCAGAACAACGCGATGCCCACAAGTTTTGATGTAATCGATGGCTGAATCCATTTCAGATGTTTTGAAAGTTTTGTACACGGCAGTTGGGATATTGTGGCGGGCCATGAAGTCCTTAGAAAATGCCTTGGACCCTTCCATCCTAGCAGCAAGAGCAGTTGGTCCAAACACAGGGATCCCGACTGGAAAAATCAATCCATGAAATGATGTCGAAGGTGGTAGGATATGCATACCCTTGCGGAAAAAAGCTTCGACTCCATCTACTAGTGGTTGTTCCGGTCCAGGAACCACAAGAGTGATCTAAAATCGATTGAGCGAAAGTAGGAAAGAATTGGATGCAATCGGCGAACCTCATGCTTTAGAGCGAAAGTCACCAGGCCGGGAAAGTCATTGGGGGGAATATTGTCAATATTCGAGGTCTTTGGAACCTGATTCGTTCCTGCATTGCCAGGACAAACATAAATATGGTCGAGTAGAGGTGACTGGGAGAGTTTCCATGCAAGAGCGTGCTCCCTTCCACCACCTCCAAGAATCAGAACTCGGATGGACATGAAAATATTGAGGAAAGCCCGATTGGGCAATCCCGATCACTCGCTGCAAGGGTCCTCACATTGAGTTGTTGTGCATACTTAGGAAGTCGAGGGCAATAAGAATGTACGCGGTTCTGGATTTATATGACTTGGACAAGCCAAAAACAAAAAGAAGAAAGAAGGAAAAAAACGAGGCATGGCACGCGTGGACAACACGCGACGTGGTGTGGGGCAGTATCGCCAATCGAATATGGTGGGGCATTGAATGAAATGTGATGCATTTGCCCTTGTATCGTTGCTGTCGCTGTTGGAAACGCAAGGTCGATGGGCGCTGTGTCTGGCGGTGTTCATCACAATAGTTCGTGCTGAAGACTGGTTGGCCGCAGGCAGTTGCAGGCGGGCACGTGGTCAAAGTTCGGAACGAACTTTGGGTTCAGTTCAACTTGTCAAGATCCCTTTCCCTTATTTCCCCTCATCCATATCAGACACTCTAGGGGATATAGGCTTGGGGGATGGCGTACAATCCCAACCCTCTGCTGGTTGTGGAGCCCTATGAAGAGGTCAGTTTACTCCAGCCTGACCTGTCTCTCAACCTAAACTCAGATCACCCCGCATCTGTATGTCCGTAGTCGCAAGGCCCTGAGTCCCCCATAGAAACCTCCCCGGAAGAGTTAAAGGCGTTTTATGAAGATATGGAGCGGAGGGAGATCCTAGAACGCAAACTTTCCAAACGAAAGTCCAACTCTGGGACGTCTGTCTGGTCTCGTAAATCCGTCAAACGTTCAACAACGGCTCCCCCCGTCCAGTCAACTCCAAAGGAGCCACCGCGACATACATCCAGAGTCGATCTACAAGAAAAGGGCGCCGAAGTAGGAGTGGCTCAAATAGACGATCGTCTGGACAGAGATGACAGTGGCCCTCATCTGACCACCTCGCGATCAGTCATTGCCGACGCACGAGATAACGCAGCCTGGGAGGAGAACGATGCATGGGCTGCGGTTCCACTTCCTACCTTCACAGTCAAATATAAACTTCATAACCCTCTTGGACCGCGTAGGTATAGAAATCACCACCTAATTCCTCCCTCCCACAAACGACCTTCCATGCGACCTCCTACGTTCTTCTCGCCGTCTTTTCCTCCGATGCACACTTCCTCTACGCCTGAAGATACGGAGGATACCCCAGGTCTTAGTAGGACGCCCTCAAATTCCCCTTTACCCACCCCGACCTCTTCACAGACTCGCGTCATGGATGGCGGAAAGCCAAGGTCCCGCAAGACCTCGCAAACAACGCCCGATACCGTCGATTTGTTAGACTTGACAGATCCGTGGGGAACAAATTGGCATCATCAGTCACCATACGACATCGGACAAACTACTACTGTGGCTGATAACTCCGAGGTATGTTCTTAGACATTAGTATCTGCATCAATGCCGAACAATATTGCAGATACCAAACCGGGCAAGGCGTGCCAGCATGACTGCAATGCAAGGCCGTCACCAATCCGTTACTCCATCACCTCTATCCCAGTCCACATCTGCGGTCCATCTGCACCCCGCTCAGCCAGAAATCCAAATTCCTCGGAAACTCAGTAAACGTCATACACCGGCTGTTGGCAGTATCTTTCCTTCTCAACCAGATGAACCCGAACGCAAGGCGACATCTGCTCCTACCACTCCTGTGGATATGATGTACATATCACCGTCTCGAGATGCGGGACCTCCGAATTCAACGTCATTACCGAAGAGAATGTCCGTTGCCCCACCACCAGTGCAACCCTTGACTTCGAAAAAAGAGAAGAGAGGAAGTATGCTAAATAGACTGGTGAAGAAATTTAGCATATTGAGAAAGCCAACGGAGGGTGCTGGGTCTGGATCTGAATGGTGGCATATTGACAGCCTAGAGGCTAAAAAATATCTGAACGGGCAAACCACCTTCGAAAAAGGTAGATCATCTTCGCCCGAAAAACCCCATCTGGATTCTGTGAAGCGAGTTCCTCCGCCGCCCATAGAACCGCAAGCTGAGCCGCCTCCTATGGAATCATCTCGTGAGGCAAATAGGATATCTTTATCACCCGTTGAACCCCCCTATTCAATGGGCAGACTTACTATTGCCAACCCTGACATTCCTGATTCCGATAAAGAGACTCCAGTGACAAGCGAGGGCCCTCTACTCCCAGAAAAACATAAAGACCTCCCTCGCAGCCCTCTGGATACACAAACACAGGAACATCTTCCTATCCAATCGCCGCCGCAGCCTTCGACGGTCCCTGTGTTCCCCACTGAACCACGCACGCGTCTTGATAAACCGTTGCCTCCTCCGCAAATACCTACACCCCAATTTTCTCAGCTCGGACTACCTGACCTGAACACTCCTGTAATTTCCGAGCAATCCTTACCCCCCATACCCTCACAACAATCATCTCCTCAGCGATCCCATGCACATTCTCCTCCCCCTCAGACTCAGATCACACCCGAGCCCCCAAAGCGAGTACCTTCTCAGTTACGCACAACTCTGCCATCTCCTCAGAATAGTTCTGTGCCCACCAATGCTGTTCTGGGTGAACGTACTCGGACGCAGTCCCCCCCTATCGATCCTCCAGTCGTGCAAGAAACTCCAAAAAGGTCACCCTCTCAGCTCAAAACCACTGCTGGATTGGGTAAGGATTCAGCTGCACCTCCAGACAAAGTTACGATCGACCCCCCTACTCATACAGAGCCATCTGTTCAGACTCATAATGAAACTCCAAAGAAGCCACAGTCCCATGCCCAAGAATCGTCCTCTCCAAATGTTATAGTCTCATCAGATACAACGCCTACACGCAAGAACCTTGTCCAGGAGCATCCATCAAGTGGGCGTACTCCTTCCTCACATCAGACAAGCCAAATTCGCGAACGACCTGCGGAAGGTTCCTCTTCGAAGCGACACTCTACCAGGCAGACCCGATCACAGTCTCGCTCGGAGTCGGTTCCTGCTCCTGTTCTTGTTCCTTTTCCGACTATTCAACAAGAGATACCTAATCATCAATTGGGGTCCTACGAATCCTACGAGGCTTACGAGGCTTCGCCACTTTCGGCATCTTCGATGCTTGCGAATCCTCCAACTCCTTATGATCACCGTTCGTCGTTGGCTCTATCTTCTGAACCCCCAACGTTGCCGCCGAAGAGCATATATGAAGGCAAGACCCCTCACAATGTCACGCCAACCGACCCTTCGCGAAGTCGGCAGAATGAGTTGCCACCGAAGAGCATATATGAAGGCAAGACCTCTCACAATGTCACGCCAACCGACCCTTCGCGAAGTCGGCAGACTGAGACCTTCAAACTTGTTCGAAGTTCTTCGGGAAATGTGTATGCATCGAGCCAGACGATCACAGCAGCAGGGCAACAGTGGGAAGTTGTAGAATCTGTGGAAGCTAGGGGCTACAGAGAGAAGGCGACATCTAGGGCCAAGGACCAAGAACATCGTTCTCGGGATCATGAACATAAGTCACGTGCTAGGGATCAAGAACAGAAATCCAGGGAATCCGAACACAGGGCGAAAGATCCGGAATACAGATCGAAGGACTATGATCACCGATCAAGGGACTACGAACGGTCTTCAAGGGATTATGAGCACAGGTCAAAGGGTTATGATCGCAGGACAAAGGAATACGAACCCAGGTACGAGTCAAGGTCCAAGGAATACGAACCCAAGTCCCAGGATCATGAACTGCGGTCGAAGAATTATGAGTCTAGAGATTATGAACAAAGGCACAAGGAGCACCAACCCAAGGGATCTGAGCGCCGATCGAAAGACTATGACCATAAATCGAGGGACTACGAACATGATAGTCGGAGGGGGTCAAAATTCAAGCCCAATATTGATAATACGGATTACCATAAATCATCACATCGATCTTCCAAACAACCCGTTCAGCAAGAGGGATCCACGAAAGGCCGCTCCAATGGCAGAGGTGGATCTCGGCACCACGAGGACCGTCCCCGACATGAAGAGACCAAAAGGTCAAGCCGGCAACGCGATGAATATCGAGAGCGTCGGTCAGAACGGCGCGCTACAGACACACGGTCCTCATCCCACCAGCACAGTACCCAACAATATCCTGTTCCAACTCAACCCTCCGATCTTCCTCCTCCTCCTATTCGATTAGAACGCAACCCATCTTTAACCGCAAGACCTACCTCTGAAATGCCATCTGCAGCTGACATGAACGCCATGCGAGCCAAAGAATCCTGGGAAATGGAGCGCCTTTGGAAGGCTCGTAGCATGTATGGGCTGGAGCCCAACGCACCGACAACTAATTTCATTCCTGGACCTGGTTCAACGAGTTCTAAGAGCGACGATGCTCCAACCCAAGGCGCCGTGCATGGTTCCAGCCACACCGCATACATGGTTCAAACACCATTTCAGAGTGGTCGTGGAACACAGATCTATCACTCAATGCCAACAGGACCACCACCGATTATCTATTCCTCACCTGCATCTATACCCAGCATCCCTGATTCCATTTCTTCTTACGAACCTTACGAGCATGTCTATCGTCCCTATCCACCTACCACAGTTGATTACAGATCACCCCCGTCAGTGCCACGACCTCATCTCAATAATCCCCTTCCCGAACCACCCAGAGAATCCCCATACGACCCTATGACTTTAACCTCCACAAGAGGCGGTAAGAGGCAATCTAACGACTATTGGACAAAGTATAACGGAATTACTACCGCCCGTTGATTTTTTTTTACTTCCTTTGTCCAACGTTATAATACCCTTATTATACCTACCTACATTTATATCTACTATAGTAACGTACAACATGGACTTCCCTTTCTGCTGTTTGTTTACTTTTCGGATGATTCTATCTCATGGGCCATAGCTACACATTAGGCATATTAGTGATGTTTATTCGAAAACTGAAGATATACAACTACACTACTTCTGTTCGAGAGGAAAAGAGGTGTCGGGATAATCATTCCACACACGATCGGCGTCCAGGAAACGTCGAAGTCTGGCAACTTGCGACGAAAGAAACATGATGATAATCTGCATCTTGAGCTCCTCCATTTTGAGTGCCAAGATGTCCTCACACGACTTCAACGCCTGCGTCCTTGTCGTTATGAACATGTTTCCTGAGACGCCTAGCGTCTTGAGACCGTCAATGAGTTCGCCGAATTCAGAACACCACCCAAGGACTCCCAGCTAAGTCAGGGCATGAATATCGATTCGAGAATTGTTTTTTTGAAAAGGAACACCTCCTACCTGTCCATATTGCATGTATCGTTGATAAAGTACGTTGGGTGCAGCGGAGAGAGCGAATTCGAAATTTTCATTTGCGCGAATGGTATCAAGCGATGGCGTATATGGTGTAATTGGCGCTTGTTCTACGGGCGGTTGCTGGGATACGTCAGCAAGGCGGATCCCATCCAGCGAGATGACTTACTCGGGTTCTTGGAGGTGGGTCCTGAAACCATTTCACGTCGGAATAATCTGTCTCCCCCCCAAAATCAACTACATCTGTTCTTTTCCCACTGTACATGACGATGAATGTAAATTGCTCGAATCCTTATGATCTGGATTTCAGAGATGATAGAAATGACGGAATGCGAAATAGATCCCTTGCTCGCGACTTAATTCGCTGGAGGGTGACAATGCTGCCTGGATAAACCTCTGAGATAGGTGATGTAAAAGGTGATGTCGTATCGGGATGTGTTATTACACGGCTAGTAGATGTGCCTGTCGGATCTGATGAAGGATTCTTAGAAGAGAAAAATAGAACCACAAAAAAAAGGGAGAACATACATGTGGGTGGACTGACAATAGGTATATAGGATGGTGGTAGGGGAAAGCTCGAAGTAAGATGAGCAAATTCAGCGAAGGTAGGGGTGGGGCTGTCGGAAGTTGTTATCGTCGATGCGCGCAAGGTATCTGAAATCACCAGAGGCGAGAGGGAGGAATAAGGGTCTGCAGGTGGCCTGGGTGGGATAGCCTCCTTCTCGATCGAAAGTTGGCCAACGCCGCGAGTCGATGTTGCGGAGATCGCAGAAGCAGTGGGGAATAGCGAGAAGCTAGGCACGTCAATATCCTCTGCAGTGACGAGGTGAAAGTCGTCGACCCAATCTTCTCTTGGAGAAGGTTCCTTCGATGAAGCGCTTTTCTTGGGAAAGATCCGGCGACCTAAATCGCCACTGTGGGGGCTTTTCCGAGTCAAGCTGCGCAGAGAACCGCGAAGGGTCTGGACGAACTTGGACGGAGAGGTGTTACTTTGAGTAGACGTTGGGAGGAAGACGAGTTCTTCAGCTGAACCTGTCGAGGGGTATGAACTCGTAAGAATGCAAGTTTTTGATACAGCGGCTGGATGGCAAGCTCGTGTTCGTCCTCGAGGACGTCATGGACTTGCCGTAAACAGGTGACTTCCTTATCAGATTACATTCTGTCACTAACTAATACAACGAACACAAGAAATGCCTTCTTTGCGCTTCAATCTCAAAGCTGTATCAATGGTCTCGCTCGACCACCACGCAACCTCCGAAAGTATGCCATACCAGTACGGCCACCGTGGCGAATGAATGGCAAGGGGTTACCTCCCGACACGAGGCCTGGGGCGGCCACCAAAATCCAGGAAAAAATCAAAAAACAGTCTCCGAAGACGGCGAAAAAGGATCGACGAGAGTCAAAAGGATACTGAACACCAATTGTCCGGATAAATGAACCCGGTCCAACTTGCGTCACCTCATCGAATCCCCCGCCTCCTACGCCGCTTACACCCCCCTCACCACCATCGCACCATAGAACCATGCTGTCCAATTCATTGGCTCGTTGTCTAGCTTGGAGCCACATCGCATTTCCAACCGTAGGATCCCACGTTCGTGCAGGGGCGAGGATGAGAGCAGGTCTTTCCTCCAATTCCGCAAATGGAGTAGGACTGGCGAAGTCAAGGCAAATGGAGGAGGTCAGTTGAATTGGTCGCGTGTTACCACCCCATTGGTCTTTAGGAACCTCCTTGGGACGAGGTATCGGGGCCTCAAAAATGCTTGGAGGTAATGCTGAATGCCGCAGACGGTATGATTCTGCCACTGGAACCAAGTCAATGGTTCAGCAAAGACAAAGACTCATGTAAGAAAATGACTTACCAGGAACAAGGTGTCGTTTGTAGTAGATTTGATGTGGTTCCGCAGAATTATGAGACAAAATAGCTAGACCCGTCCTTGTTAATGATTTCCTTCCAGTCGGATCGGCTGGGTCACTGATCGTTTCCTCGAAGGACACCCCAACGTAAGGCCCTCTAATTCTCTGGGTTATTTCTCTGAAGGCATCTTGCCTTTCAGTGGTCGAGTGAAATACTACAGCGCCTTCAGGCCAAAGAATAATTTTGGCACCAAAACTCCGAATCTTGTCCGATTCGCGGATGTAGTCATCAAGCGTCAGAACATGGTTGTTATATCTCTGGTATGTGGGTAGTGCACACCCCACAGTAAGGGGTGTTGATTTATCGATCGCAGAAATTGGAAGAGGCAAGCTTGGGAAGATGAAAGATGGGATAGTGAGGAAGACTAAAAATAATGCGAGGGCACTCGTTATCGTGGAATTGTTGTGGGCGTTACGTTGGGTTGTGTGAACATCCAAGAGGTCTTCGTCATCTTCAGGACCGATGTACCAGCGCCCAATCGCCTGGGAAACGACGATTGCCCAAGCTCCGGTGATCCAGTCTTTTCCAGTCGGCCCAAGAAGGGGAGCGATCCAACCGTATGCGTCCGTGTTATCCGCTACACTCCACGTAGACAGGTGACCCACTGGGCTGATGTATGAGATCGTGCACCAGAGAGTGGCCCAAACGGCGGGGAATATGGTCGCTTGAGAGATTGGGGAGGTAACCCGGGTGCTAATTTTTGTTGAAATGTATAGGGCGGACACAGTGAATGAGGAAAGGACGAGGGACGAGCACAGCAACGCCGTAATCGAGGCTCCTGGTGTTGAAAGGGCCTCTTGAGAGGCTCGCAATCTGGGTAGGGAGGTCCCAACAGCTAGAGATGTGGTGGTGAGGGCAATACGGAAAATACGATTGTTATCATGGCGGAATAAAAATGGGCTGTATACCAAAAGCAGGGATAAAGTGGCAACGATGGGAAGGATCGTTGAATCTGGACGCAGCGCAAAACCAGACAAAATTGCTGCAGAAGTGATGAAGAATACCTCTTGATGGTCATGAAACACAAATTGTCGAACATTCATCTTTAAGTTGCAGGACTTGAAAGAACTTGGCACCAGTCGTGATGAAAGTTCTGTGAAGTACTCGTCAAGGTTTGGCGCCCATTGCCATTCGAACTTTATAGCTCGTGGGCTTCCCACGAAATTTGAAAATTCTCATGCCACTTTCCGCAGGTCTCTGCGCACGGTCAATTACTTATTAAATAATGGCACTGTAAACAACAAAGGTCTTTCCAAATCAAAGGTCTTGTTTTCATCTGCCACAAATGAACTGAATGCCAGGTAGGCAGTGAAAGCAAGGGTGAACGCAAAATAACACACCCTTCCAAACGACACATATTGGTGCAAGGAATCGAATCCTCTGCTCAGTGATAAACCACCTATGCCGTGTCCGCGAATGGGTCAATATTATCTTCCATCAAAGGACCTCCAATCAACCCATCTGGGCCGTCTAATTGTGAGAGATCGTGTGTACTTTCGAGCTGCAGGCCATCGGGTCCTAGTCCAGACATATCCAACTCAAGACCTTCAACTCCAGGTCCTTCCTTGTCGATATCTATTGGTTTTAGGGATGAGTCCAATTCTGTGGGATCTTGAGTTTCATCGTCAACAGAGGGCTGTAGCATCATTAGTTGGGGCTTTGGAGACGGCAGTTTGGATGGTGGATCATCCAGGTTCGTATCCATATCGGCAAGGTCTTTCGCTTGACCTGCATCGTTTCTTGTTTCATCCTGTTCGAGGTCTTCATCTCCATCCACAACTTCGGGTTCATCAGGAAGAGGAGCCAATGGCTCGTCAACTTCACCTTCGTCGTCGCTGAATTGCTGAGAGAGGGTCAGTAATCTTGAAGCTTCCATTTAGGCTGGCTGCTGTACTGACCTGCACTTTCTCTGTCTTGACCCATTTATAAACCTTAAGGGTTGAAGAACCAGGCGTGATGGAATTGGGAGCAATCCAGACTTTTTCCCAACAAGGAACAGGCTGCATAAGTTGTCGTCTAGCAGCTTCGGTTGTCGCAGCGCTAACTCCAATTCTTCGCCTGGTCGCCATAATTAAGCAGGGATACGTGTCAGATTTGAGGAGAAAAGGTTTATTGGATATTCTGTGGGCGCTGGGAGAACTTAGAAGGATACAGTGTCTTTCATAGCCGTTTGCACAGGTAAATTTTAAATTGCGTATTTGTGTTTGTTATAGTTCCTGAGAATGCTGTCATGCATTAGCCCAAAATGGATGAGTTGATCTTGAGATCTTGCGAAGGCTGGATCCTAAGGCTTCACTAACTCTAGCGCTCATGGCGCTCTGCTGAAATGGGTACTCGCATTCGTCTGGCATGAAGAAAAACAACCTTCTCCCCAAAGAAATTGCTAGATCTGGATCGGAGTCAGCGGATCGTAACAACAATCCCTGACTGGGTGACAGCTCAGTATACAGATACAAATAGAAATTCACAATTCGCCTGTGCAAACGGCTATGAAAGACACTGTAGCCCGTTGGAAGTGGTGGTTTAAAAGACATCCGTTGACCCTGACACGTCGCGGTCCTCCCAGGGTCCCTTTCGGTCGAGAGACTTGAATGTTTACCTAAATTCTTGAAAAACTGGAGCTGGAGCTGGTGCCAGTTGTTGCTCCTCTCGCTCACTGTAATCAGAGTGTAATCAGATCTCCCCAAGTTTCATTCGGGCTGCGCCATTTCCATCGATTCTGGACAGTCCTCTACTTATTTGTAACTGAGTTCATCACCACTCCACCTTGGATATATTCGTCAATTTTGAACGATGAAATCAGCCGGTACAAAAATTCTTAGAGTTTTTCCCAACTTGTTTTTCCCTACATATCTCACTTTTCAGACCAAGGGTGATCATACGTATTTCCTTCATGAGAGGATATGAATTACTCAAAGGGAAGCGCACCTGGAGACACACCTCACGTACGGCGTATTGTATTACCCAGGAAAGCAGTGACTGGGCAACGCTGCAAACCACTATATTCAATTGCACGCCAAGTACGTCGTCCAGTACTCAATAGATCAAGACAAGCCAATTTTTCGTAGTGCGGGGCTGCCGGTGACGAGATATTCGATGGTTCACATTTTACGTCGCGGTGAGTTCCAAGTGCAGTGGGTTGCTTCTCCAATGCTAATGCGCCGAAGGAGGACGGCAGACAGACAAAGGATGATTTGTTTCGAAATGGCGGTCGGACACTTGGAATATCAACTCCAGCATTAACAAACTAGGTACTGAACTTCATTGTTCCTTAGCCCTCCGTTGCACAACAGGTATAACTACGCAACCCCAAGTCTCGACCCGCTGTTCCAGCTCGAGGAGCTGACTACGACCACCCCTTAATCTAAGTGGTGGATGTTGAGAGGCTTTGGACAAATCAACTGGCAAACTTGGAGTTTGGGATGGATCAATCGATGAAGTTGGAACGTTGGGGTCAACCGACAAAGTTGTAATGTTAGATAGATCAACCGACGAAGTTGCAATTTTGGATAGATCAACCGGCGAAGTTGGAAAGAAGCATTTTAAAAATCCAACATCCACGTCCTGGCCATCGAGAATGGAATATTTATGACTTCTTCTGTGCCTGAAACCGAAACCCAAGTTCAGAGTACCTCCATCCCTTGGCAGAGGTGAGTCGACTTGGAACTGGGATGGACCTCCAGATCCGAAATATTGTGCTGCAGGTTGAGGTTAGACCAAGGCATATATTTAAATACCGAGACAACGCACTAATACTCAATTCGCTGTTATTAAAGTAAAAGATGCTAGGGTAAACGTCCCATGGTGAGGTGTTGGTGATTCGGATGCCGAATACGTCGTTGACGCCATCATGAAGGCATAAGGTGATTACGCCATCCTTCAGAAGGTTTTCGCCAGAAGGACGTCTCAATAGTCGAAAGGTGCCCTCGTCGAGCTGGCCGGTAAATTCAAGC
>Ga0307517_10004819_pt1 | contig 20566 bp, 13 predicted proteins | sample 23_EM_MG_FD_194515 | JGI IMG/M metagenome (GOLD analysis project Ga0307517, IMG submission 194515) | Populus trichocarpa ectomycorrhiza microbial communities from riparian zone in the Pacific Northwest, United States - 23_EM | ecosystem: Host-associated > Plants > Roots > Unclassified | place...
TTATTTAAAAAATTAAAATAAAAAAAAAACAATAAAAAATATTAAAAAAAAAAAACAACAACAATAATAAAAATGAGTATCATATTTGATATAAAAAAAACAAAATAAAATATAAAATGATGAAATTGAAAAAAAAATTAAAAATAATCCAAAACGAAGAAAAACCAATCAAAACAAAGAGGATCCTAATTTAAAGACAAAATAGATAAGAGGACAACCCTGATTTTTGGCTAACCTAACATGAATTTCAAGGAGTGGGGAGAGAAAATAGAGGCAGGAGAAAAAAAGTCAACTGCCACCAAACCGTCATGATTTGAGAAACATGTGTTGCCCATAAGCTTTGTCTCCACTAGATGTTTTGGATGGCACAACAATTGACAAATTTTGGTCACACGACACTACACGTGCCATCCAAAGCGTGCGGGCAGTAAAAGCATGAGTTGCCTATTTTTTCTTTTTTATTATTATTTTTATTTATGAAAATAATAATTTTTCCATAATCCAAATAGAGTATAGCAAAAAAACCACAAGAAAAATACTAAAATACCCTTTGACCCATCTTTTAATTTTCTTGACTTTAAGGACAATGAAGTAAATATATTATTTCTAAAGAAAAAAAATTATGCAAAAGCTCTCTTAGCCTTTCATTTTTTTCTTGCATTTTAAAGGCATCTATGTAATTTAAAGGAGAAGTTTTCCAATAATTAATTCAAAAAGAATCTTTTTGTAAAATAATCATTTAAATGAAGCTTAATTTGGCATTTAATCAATAATTTTTCTTCTGTAACTTTATAGAAATTGGATAAAGATTTATTAATGGACTGGATAAAATAATTTTTGCACTTTTATAATCTTGAAAACAAAAGAACATATCTGATAATATAACAAAAAAAAATTATAAAAAAGAAGCAACATGGTTGGGCCGAGGTCCAACCGAGTCCCATAAGACTTGTTTGGATAGTTGCCCAACCGAACTTCATCTTTCTCCATTTTTCTCTCATCGCTTAACCCGGTATAGTCTTCGTTGTTATTCATGAATAATGTTTACTATGCAAAGCTCCTTTACAATGAGTCCCGAATCCACATACTAACTCAAACCAAGCTCCACCCCCTTCTCTCTCTCTCTCTCTCTCTCTTACCTTGGCTTGGTTTGGCCAACCTAATTTGTCTCATATCATTTTACTATTCATGAATAGTACTATTTACATTGTATTGTTCATTACAATTCATGAATAATATCTTTTCTTAGATTTTTTATAGATATTTTCAAGATATTTTTCAAATATATATTCTTTGATTTGGAAAGAGGGAGAGAGAGATCTAAAAGATTATTCATCCAAGAATCGATTGGTTTTAGAGTTTTTTATAATAATGTTGATTTTATCAAAAATTCTTTTCAAAATAATTTTTTATTTAGTGTGTGTATATATGTTTTTACACACCAAAAAATATTAAGTTATGTTGCACGTGTGCGCGTGGGGTTGTGGCATTAGGATCAAAGAATCACTACCTAATTGTTTGATTTAGGATCACTAGGAGACTTGGGTGGATTGGTCTTATATTAAATTCTAAGGTAAAAGACTGGTTGTGGCTATGAAAGGTATTAGCACCACTAGCGTACCGTACCTAAGATAAGCTGCATTGCGTAGTCTAAATGTGACTTAAAGATATTGATGGGTTCTTAACCAATGGTTTGTCTATAGTTTAGAATAAAGATTTATTCTCATGAATAAATATGATGTTTTGAATTCTTTAGGGGCTCGTATGCCCAAATAAAATTTATGGAACATGTTGATTGGGGACAAGATAATGGAGATTTCTATGGAAGAATTGGGGTGTAAATGTCCAATTTCATGGGCATAAGATTGTAGAGGGAGTGTTTCTCATTTGAATGATGGTGGTTACAGCCCTTGAAGTGGTCGGAGGCACCACATTTATTTGCTTAAACATGCTCACTTGATCATCCAAAATTGTCAAAGAAGGAGATGGACAATGGGTGAATGAAACGTCGTCTAGGTTGAATCCTAGAAATTAGGGTTTTTTATTTTTAGATTTGGCCAATTTCAATTTGGTCCCTCCTCTTCCAATTCCTTTTAATTGCATTGTAATTGCCTCTCAACTTTTAATTGCATGCAATTACACCCTTTTCAAATTAAAATATCAGCCCCAAAGTTTAACACCTTTTACAAACGAGTCCTTGATTTTTAATTTGTTTAATTTCATTATTAATTGACCATCAAAATTTCATTTCCTTTTGATTTTGTCCCCCTGATCTCACCAATTTCTACCCCTGAAATTACATGCCACTTACAGGTTGGTCTTTGGTCTTAGGAAACTGCAATTAAACTCCTTATTTGACCAATTAAACCTTTAAAAGTCTAATTTTAATCTCCAAACTTTAGTTTCTTCCAATTAACACTCAAATTGACTCCAAAAAACTGATTTTTCTTGCAATCAAGACCTCAATAAAAATAATTAAGCCTTTCATAATTCTCATTAAGTCCTTAATTATTCAAAATTGTATTTCTTTACCTAAAAAAAATTCACCAATGAAACCTTTTGTCAGTTAGAATTGGGTTACCAATTTTGATAATCTTATACATTTTGGTACTCCAACTTTTTTACTTGTTATCTTGGTTCTTTATCACCAACTTGAGCAATCTTCTAAAGCTTTCTTCTTGTATTTTTTTTATTTTCTTTTTTCTATTTTTTTGTGGGATCAAAAGTGGGTAACAACAAGTTCTATGAATGAAACCCACAAATTTAAAGGAGTTTTCCAATAGTGAATTCATAAAGAATTTTTTTTTGTAAAATCATCATTATTAATGAAGCTTAATTTGGCATTTAATCAACAATTTTTCTTCTTTACCCTTTTAGAAACTAGATAAAGATTCATTAATAAACCAGATAAGGTAATTTTTGCACTTTTATAATATTGGAAACATAAGAATATATCTGATAATACAACAAAAAAAAGAAATTAAAAAAAAGAAGCAACTCGGTTAGGCCGAGGTCCAATTGAGACCTACAAGACTTATTGGGGTCGTAGCCAAACCGAACTTCATCTCTCTCCATTTCTCTCTCATTGCTTAGCTTGATATTGTCTCACTTACTATTCATGAATAGTATTTACTATTCATGAATAATGTTTACTATGCAAGCTCGTTTAGAATGAGTCTCGAGTCCCCAAACTCAGTCGAACCAAGCTCCACCATCTCCTCTCTTTCTCTTCCTCTTTTTTCTCTCTCTTTTATTGGTTTGGTCTAGTCAAGCTACTTTATCTCACCTAGTTTTACTATTCATGAATAGTACATGATGAAAAGTACTATTTACATGGTACTATTCATTACTATTGATCATGAATAGTACTTTTCTTGATTTTTTATAGATATTTTCCAGATATATATTCTCTAATTTTGAGAGAGAGAGAGAGAGAAAGAGAGAGAGATCTAAATGATTAATCATCCAAGAACACTACATTTACTATCTCTTCACTATACAAAGAACACATTAAACTAGACAAAGAACACATATATCTCGTCTCTGTATAAAAACACCATTTTCATCTTCTTAAATTTGTATCTGCTTGTCACTTTGAAAAATAACTCAAATACTAACTTAAGTATCAGATTGTCTCTCGTTCCTTAAGGGACTTGTTTTATAGTTACAACTCAAGCCTATAATTCCTTAGCCTGGGAAAGTCTATATTTTTCTGTGAATCTTTTTCATGATTTTATCAGTGGCGTCGTTTGTGGAAAACTAAACAAAAAGTCTATTAATTCCCTTTTACCTTTTTTTCAAAAACTTTTCATGGGTGATAAGACTCCAGAATAGAGGAGAGTGATTGTTTTCCCTACAGGGACTCTAGCTCCTCTAGGACTCCAATAGATTTGCAACTAAGTTCAGTTACTCAACGATGTTATTGTAGTGATGGAAATGCATCTTCATATTCTTCCTCCTACACAATAACAAGCCCTTATACATACACCAAGTATATATACACAACTCCACTTCTATAAAGAAATAAGGCAGAATGACATGTAAGGGAGTAACACTCATATTCTTATATTTAAAGGGAGTTACATGCCTTTTCCTCACACGAGACACTCGAAACAATTCAACTTCATCACGTCACTCCACCAGAAAAAGACCTAGGAATGAGACAACCTTAATGACTTCAAAAGTTCATGAGACACAACACAGTGCTCACCAAGAGTCTACACTTCATCGTAGTGTGTTACACACTCAACTCTTTAAAGATTGTGTCTCTATAAAAGTCGGTCTAGATAACTACAAGGGACTCATAGACTATCGGGAACGCATATAAAATGTGAGAAGCCTCTTAAAACTTGTCACATAAGACATTGATGTTATGTGCAAATTTCTTCCAACAACACTTCATCGATCTGCACGTGCATGGTATCACAGTCTAGAGCATGACTTTATTCTCCATTTTCATTATCTTAGGTCCAAACTAATTTCTCGCTTCAGCATAAGCATTCCTACAAAAACAAAAGTGCCACAAAACTCTTCGTAGTCACACAATGAGAAGATAAAAGTACTAGGGCCTATCTCCAACATTTTAATAAAAAAAAAAAGCTCAATATGGAAAGATTTTTTGAACCTATAGCTACAGAACCTCTGATTAATGGAGTATACAACTATTCTTTTTTGGTAAAGTTATACACCATCCTTGATAAAGATCTCCTCGAAGTGAAACATGCAATAGAAAACCACATCAGGGTGGAAGAAGCTAGCGTGACCAAACAATGTCACTTATATTTCTACGCATCTTCACCATGCCATTAGTCTTCAACAAGAGCATCTAAAAGAAACACCAAGAGGCACATCCATGATCATTTGACGTTCTTTGAGCTCATAACCACACATTTGACCACCACATAGACAAAGGCGTTAGTTATTATTTAAGGAAAAGACTTTCTATAACATCCACCTCAAAAAAAAAAATGGTTCAAACACAAGGGACCCTAACATGTTTTGTCTTATTTTACCATGAAAACAAGCATGGCATTGAGGAGTGTCATGCACTCAAAAAATAGATAGAACGATTGATCACTAGAGGTTACCTTCACCAGTTTGTGAAATAAAAAACAATCAAAGCTAAGAAAAGAAGTTTGCACGCTTAACAATTACTTTTGATCATATAATCCACTATGGATTATACTAACATATTTGAATCTCCATCTTTTGAGCCTTTTAATAAAATAGTTTTTTTAACTAAGCTTCATAACTCAGTTCTAATATTAATGAATAATGTTATTGATTACTCTTTATGAATAGTATTTTTCAAGGCTCAGTCTAACTAAACTTCATCTCGGTTTACTATTTTATGAATGGTACTAAACTTTTACACTTTAAGTATCCCCCCCTCCTCTTTAGTTGTTTAAAGTCTTCCAAACATGTATGTTTACAAGTCTTTTTTTTGTGTTAATAAAACAAAAAAAAATTAGAAAAGAAGCTCGGTTAGGCCAAGGACCAACCGAGTCCTACAAGACTTGATTGGTTCGTGGCCCAACCGAGTCTAACACACTCGGTTAGACCATGACCTAACTTAACTTCATATCCCACTATTTATCTCTCATTCCTTAGCTCGGTATAGACTTGTTTACTATTTATAAATGGTGTTTACCATGCAAAGCTGATTCAGAATAAGTCCTGAGTCCCTAGACTTGATCAGACCAAGCTCCACCCCCTCATCTCTCTCTCGTACATTGCTCTTTTATCCTTTAGCTCGGTATAGTCTAATTTACTATTCATTAATAATATTTACTATTCATTAATTGTGTTTATCTTGCAAAGCTCGTTCAAGACGAGTTTGAGTCCCTAGACTCGGTCAAACTGATCTCCACCACTCTCTCATTCTTTTCTCTCTCTTCCCATGGCTTGGTTTGGTCGAGCTACCTTGTTTTATTATTCATGAATAATACTTGATTACTAGTACTATTTACATGGTACTATTCATGAATAGTATATTTTCTCAGATATTTTTATAGATATTTTCCAATTTATTTATTCTCTGACTTTGAGAAAGAGAAAGAGAGAGAGAGAGAGATCCAGATGATTATTCATTCAAGAACACTATATTTACCATCTTCTCATTACACAGATAACACATTTAATGAGACAGGCAGTGGCGGAGGGAGGGGGGCTGGCAGGGGCTGGGGCCTCTGCAAGAAAATGCCCCTCCCTTATAAATATTTATAATTTTAATAAAAATAATTGAATTTTTTTCTGTCCCCTCTAATTTATAATTTGGCCCCTCCTAACTATTTTTTCTTGCTCCACCCCTGGAGACAGGAACACACAAATCTTTTTTTTATATAAAATATCATTTTTATTTTCTTGAATTTACACTTGCTTGTCACTTAAAAAAAAAAAAACTCAAATATTAACTTAAACATCAGAATATTTTTGGTTTCATTAAAAACTTATTTAATAGATATAACTTAGAACTTCTCATTTAACAAAAGTTTACATTTTTCTACAAAGCGACTTTGATTACAATATCATACTGTCTATTCCAAATTCTTTGATTACAATAGAGGGCTGGAAGGTTCAAAATTGAACTTGTCAATGTCCCCTGTCAAATCATGGTCCAAAAGATTCTGTTAATCAGTCGTTTAACTTAAACATACCCTTATACAAAGAAGTTGGCCACCTCCCTCTATAACAGACATGCATGCATATTTAGCTCTCGTGCACAGATACTTAGCAGGCACTTCGCACGAAACAACAAGCGTCTTGATGTTGAGCACATAGTTCCCAAGAGCCTACAAAGATGGTTCACTACACGAACTTTATACCTAATTAACATTTATTTGGAAAACTTTTACCAAGTTTTATACTAAGGGAAGATGGCTTTTACATGATATTATATTCACTGTAGACGATACCAAACTCTCTTTCATCTTCCATGAAATAAAAAGGCAAAATCCCAACAAACAAGCAAAGCAGTCCATGGACGTAGGGCAGTAAATGATACTTCAAACCGAAACGACAATAGATTAGGCCTAAGATCTGTTGTTCTGCTCCATTGAGGTCAACTGGATTGGACAGTATATTTACAGGCCTACTCAAGCCACAACTTTCTGTTCAAGCACCTAAACAACTGAAAGTTCTACAAATTTGCTCTGACATCAAACATTTAAGTACCACAAACCACAGCCACAGATCATCCGAATTGAAAAGGGCGTTACTTGATAGAGTTTACCAATCCAGAAATGACTAAACATCAAATGTCTATCTAATTTCATGCAGATGGTATCTTATAGTTAAGGATGGTTCATAAGTCCACCATCTTCGAGAACTCGGAATACTGTAACTTTCAGCACGACATCCCTGGATTTCAGCAGCTCGAAGACACACACATCACCTTCCCCTAAATTATTTTCCAACGTGAATTCATACCATCCCTGGCTAAATTTAGCTCTGCCTCCTCTGTAAAGGCAACGAACTGGCCACTGTTTCCCATCAGGTAACTGAAGTTTCATAAACCCCGAAAGTCCATTTAGATTCTTCTCTGCAAAGCCAGATGGCAAATACTACAAAAAGAAAAGGAACTGCATCATTATGCAAAGCAAAGTATGCTGTGGATTGCAAATTTAGCATGGCAGATCAGTTAATAACTCACCATAATGCAACCCCTGTATAAGTATGATGGTCGTAGGACAACCCTACAATAAGGATTATCAGGTGCATATGCTTTAGCTGCATTCATTGCTCTTTCTCGTTCCTCAGCAGTGACAGTTCTCTTTCTTGCAGAAGCACTTTCATAAAATCTAAAGCTCATTTCACCATCATCTTCGTTTGGAGATGACAGCTGCTGCTCATCTGCAGTTTCATTGAGTAGCTCAAAAAATGAGAACTTTCAATACTAATGGCATAGCAAGATGAAAAGAGGATCTGAGTTAAAAGAACTCACTGGGATCAACTTTCAGCCTTTTCCTTCCACGTTTTTTCAGTTTTGGTGTTTCTCCATCTGGGCTGTAGAGTTTCACTTCTTCTTGAGAATTCTTATGCTCGTTGTATTGAGCAAATACATTTCGTGCCGATTCATTGGCCACTTGTGAAACATTAGCACTCTTTGTTAAGTGCATATTCTCTTCACCACCCCAATTTAAGCAATTATTAAGTTTAGATCCACTGAGCAAATTCTGCAAGGCAGGAGGATTGTAACTTTTGTTGACTATCAGTTGTGTGGTGGGGATGCCTGAGCTTGCAGCACTGTCATCATCTTCCAATTCTTCAAATGCAAGATATATTTTCCCACTAAGAGAGTTGGAGTGATAATTTATCTCAGAAGTGGGCAAATTGAATATATGAACATTAAAAATTGCATTCCCTTCATATTGAAAGATCAAAAAGTATCCAATGTGTATAGCGAAGCGTTCGACAAATTGCTGCCAACCATCATGAAACCATAATTTTTCATCAGCTTTGATTAATCCTATGCGAGACACATGACCACCGGGAACAATGAGTCTCGCAAAACCCAATAAGTCATGTCCAAATTTCTTGACAAAATTATCTGGGATCCTCTGCAGAAAACCAAACCAAGTTAGGCTCCATTTTCCCCAAAGGAGAATCAAATATTTTGTTCCCATAATGTAGTGTTGCAGATGACGATAATGTGTATAAGCTCAACTCAATAAAAGATTTGCATAAGGTTGGAACGTCCCATTTCCTTATAGTTGACAGCAACTCTACAATGAAATGTAAGAAATTGCCTCCAAGTAGGCTAAAAATTTTAGAACACACGAACATAAGCTTTGTTTTGTGAGCAAACAATAAAGAAGAATACCAAGAGGTCCAAAAGCACATTCATCTCCAAAGACCCAAGCATGATGGTGTTTTATGATTGCTAATTTCATGAGCCACTCAAACCACAAAGCACAGTAGCAACTGCAGGCTACAGTTGATCCTGGTGAAACTAATTGTTTTTGTTTTAATTGAAAATGAATGTTTTTCTCAATGCCACCACTTGTTTCCATACATGACATCTTCTAATGATCCTACACATCAGGTTTGGAAAGATAAACCATCAGACAAATTTAATGCACAGTATACAACAGAACCTGCAAGCTCCTTTTCTAGATATCATCAAAATAAATAGGAAATGAAATCTAGAAGTTTATGCTTTTTCTAGAGGACATAATCAGTGAGCTAAAGAAAGCTTTTCAAATCTCTAGAATGATTGAAAGCAAAGTAGATTCATTAAAAACAATTCCATGCTTCATTTTGTCCAATTTTACTAAGCAATCTTAGAATAAAGTGACAATCCAGTACACCAAAACAAATCGAGACGTCATCTATTATCATGCTTCTTTAATTTCCAAGAAACCTTATGAAGATAAACTAAAACTTCCATGTTGTGGTGGAATGTTCTGTAATGCAAGAAGGAAATGCTATTCTAATTCCATTCCCTTGCAGTGAATTGTCATACATACTGTAGTTGTAAGCTAACGCTTTGTTTTCTTTTTTCTTTCTGCAAAACTATAACCAATTTAAATTAGCTGTATCATAGTATCCTAAACTTTTTTTGTAAATAATTTTCAACAAACCAGTAACCACCTTGTTTGATTGAATCAGAAACAAACCTAAACAAAACTCTACAAGCTGAACAAAGGATTTCTTCCAACAATAACTAAGCAAACATTTTTTTTCTGACATAATTCCATTCATGGACTCTCGATTGAATTATCAATTCTTAGTATCTCAAAATATATTTTTTTCAAAAGATATTTTCCAGAGAAAAATCCCGCTGTACAAAAAACTGAGCTAAACAGAAAGCTACGAAAGCAAGAGAATAAAAACCCAATTCCAGTTGGCCTTCCTTCACATAGTCCACTCCTAATCAAAGAAAAAATAGGGTTCTTGTCAAAACCAAGAAAAAGAACACAACAAAGAAGAACGAAAGAAACAAAATCTAGACAGCTTTGACAAAACGAAGAAAAAGAACACAACAAAGAAACATGAAAGAAACAAAATCTAAACAACTTTGACAAACCCTTTTCTCTCTGGTATCACTCTGAATATCTTATCATCGAAAGAAGTTCTGGATTTTTATCATTTCACAAATTATATCACCAAGTTTCAAACTTTATGTAAACCAAGAAAACACATCAACGAAGCAAGACACAAGCAAAATCTAAACAAAACCCTTTTACTTAACTATCACTCCATTCAATCTCATCCACCGCAATCATTTCACAATTTAATTCATAAAGTTTAAACCTTTATCAAAACCTCACCTGAGAAGCAATAATACAAGCATGTAAAATAAGAGAAGGAAAGGTTTTTATATACCAGTCTCTTTTCTCTGATAGTGCCAGGGAGAATTAGCTTCTGAAAAAAAGGTCTAGGCATTTTTATTTGAGATTTTGGGTATGGTAAGACAGGGATGGAGTGAGGGAGTGAGTGAGGGAGACAATTTACATAATGATAAAGATCTGATTGAAAGATGAGTTTCTTTGATTTCAGATCTGTTCCTTTTCTTACACAACACTAAGTGTTCCTAGTCAAATTCTTTTAAACCTTTAAAAAAAGAAAAAAAAAACCTTGATCTAAAGGTGAACGAGTTGTGTGTTGTTTCCGTGACTCATTGAATTGGACATGTTCTGACTCGAAAGCCTGACCCAGGTAAGAAGTGCTAATAATAGGTTAATTTTTTTAGTTGTCTTTTTCCTTTTTTGGACAATACGGGACGGACAATCATTAAAGCGTAGAGAGAAGGATCCTCTGCTTTGTACTTTGTTGTACTTGTTTAATCTCCACCGTTCGATTTGTTGACCAATCTGCTCTTTCTTCCTCTGGAAAAAAAATGGAAATTAATGCTTATACTTGGGAGTATGGGTTAAAAAAGCATCACTCCTTAAAACAAAAATTTATATTCTTTACGGAATCTAAATATACAAAAACAAAATCTATGTTCTTATAAAAGTGGAGCAGAGATGCGTAAGAACATTCAACTTATTTGATGAATCTATATATACAAAAGCAATTTATATTCTTTACCTTAATTAATCTTGTTTGATGGATTTAGATTATTTTGTTTTTTCTATGGTTTATATTCTCTATTTAGTGCCTCTTTGGGATTGTGGTTGGTGTTGTTTTTTAAAGTGTTTTTCGTTCTGAAATGCATTAAAATGATATTTTTTTTATTTTTTAAAAATTATTTTTAAAATTAACGCATCAAAACGATCCAACACATATAAAAATATAATTTTTTTTAAAAAAAATAAAAATTATTTTATTTTCTATGAGGTTATCACTCGAAGTCTAGACCGGTTGATTCAAGTTTTTTATCTTTTTTTTAGCTGATTTTTTTAAAATTTTATTTTTAATATTAAATTGATTGGAAATTAAACTTTATAATTTTTTATATGAAATTATCCGGTCTTATAACCCTCTATAATTTATATATTTGACATGTTTAGATTTTTAGGTTAATTTTAGATCACCGGGGTTAATATATTAACCTCAAAATAATATAGTTTTGAATTAAAAAAATATTTTTTAAAATAATAATATCAAGTTTTATAAAGGTTTGACCAGTTATAAAGTCATCAATTTAACCCATTAATATCCAAAATAATTAAAAAAAAAACTCAAACTACACCAAGCTTTAAATCAAAAAGTTACCAAATCAATTTACCGAATAAAATAAGATTTAATAACTATGTGATAGCAACATCGAACATTGAACAGATTGTCATACGTGGAGTGGCAACAGCAATGTGTACTTTGACAACTGCCTAATGTGCATTTACCAACCGACGGAAGATGGATGTCGTGGCTAGTGGCTTTGCCTTCGTATTCCATTCCCCTTCCTTCCGATTCTTAATTATTATTATTATTATTATTTTTATTAAAAAATAAATTTAATAATTTATTTATTTATTTTTTATAAAGTTATTAAAATTTTATACTCTAACTCAGTTTGATTCAAATCGATTTAATATGTTATTATTTTAATATTTTAAAAAAAATATTATTATGTTTTTTTTAAATCAAATTATATTTTTACCGGTTATTCAGATTATCTTTAAATCTGTTAAGTTCATCAGGTCATATTAGATTAATTTTCATATAATTTAATTTGTTTTTTTACTAAAAAAACTTAATAACAATGCCTAGATAATCATTTTTTATATTTTTTTAAAATTAATCCTACCTACAAGGGCGTGGAATGATTTATGGACCAAACTAATGAGAAATGAAGCCCCATCAACCACCCACCTCCATTGCTTTGGTGGGAGCTCTTAACAATAAATAAAGGCATGGTATTGGCTTCCCTCAAGAAATCTTCCGAATTTTCTTTTTAACCACTGCATATAAAAGCTGAGCAAGTTGGGTCCATTGCAAAATTTATTTTCGAGAACGGAGAAAAAGACTTGTTTCCATTCCGTTTTGGTGTCAGAGAGGTAAAGTGACTCGGTTTGGATTTGTAGTTGACTCGGTAGAATCAGAGAGCAAAAACTGAGTCAAGAATGACCCCATAAATTTCACCATCGGAAAAACCTTCATTTCATGACGGGGTTTCTGTACACGTGTCAATCAAGGGTGAGTAGGGGACCATCAGGGGCCTGCCCTCTTCCAAGTATTGGAGAGAGTTCACCTCAGTTCCTTGTGGGTGGGGAGTTGGTGGAGAAAAGATTACTTTACATCAATTACACTTGGACAAATTGAGAGCGCTGGGGTCCAACGATTAAAAATTTGTTTGAACATTTTTTTTTATTAAATTTACTTTTCAAATTTGATATCCAACATTAATTTAGTACACTGATAATTTTTTTATTTAGATTACCCGTCTATTTGGAAGTATGATTATAGTTGCTTTTCAAAATATTTTTCATGCTGAAATACATTAAAATAATATTTTTTTTTTGTTTTTTTAAATTATTTTTAAGATCAGCACATCGAAACAATTTAAAACATAAAAAAAAATTAATTTTGAACAAATTTTTTTTTTGAAATTTTTGGAAAAGCAGGTTGGCCCGCGTTTCCAAACACTCTCTACATCATAACTAGATGCTATGCCCGCGCGATGCCGCGGGCTTGTGGCATGTTTGTCCGTTATCGTGGATTTATGGAAAAAAAAATTATATGGAAAAAAACTATTGCAATCCATAATGTTTTCAAGGAAAAAACTACAAAGCTAAATTCTTAACCAGATTAATATTTAAAAAATAAAATGAACAAAGAAAATTTTGGAAAAAATAATAACAAAAAAAATGAAAGGAAAAAAAAACCATGCAGAGAAACACTGTAGCAATCAATAGTGTTTCATAAGGAAATCTACAGTTGTAATTCTCAACCAGCTCAATATTAAAAAATAATAAAATCAACAAAGATAATTCTGGAAAACAAAAAAAATCATAAAAAAATGAAAAAAAAACCATGTGGGGAAATACCGTAGCAATCCACATTGTTTTAAAGGAAAAAAACTACAAAGCTAAATTTTCAACCAGCTTCATATTAAAAAAATAAAATCAACAAAAACAATTCTGAAAAAAAAAACACAAAAACTTGAAAAAAAAAGAAGAAGAAGAAGACAATTTTGAAAAAAAAAGCAAAACAAATGAAAAAAAAATGGAAAAAAAACATGTGGGGAAAGTTAAAGCTGAATTCTCAACCAGCTCAATATTAAAAAAAAATCCGACAAAGATAATTTTAGAAAAAAAACATGTGGGGAAACACTGTAGCAAACAAAAACTATGTGGGGAAATATTGTAACAATCCACAGTGTTTTAAAGAAAAAAAACTACGAAGTAAAATCGACAAAGACCATTTTGAAGAAAAAAAAGATGAAAATTCATTAAAAAAATCAAAAAAACCATGTAGGGAAACATTGTAGTAATCCATAATATTTTAAAGAAAAAAACTACAGAACTAAATTTTCATCCAGTTTCATATTAAAAAAATCGACAAAGATAATTTAAAAAAAACACAAAAACAAAAAAGAAAAAAAAAAGAAGAAGACAATTTTGGAAAAAAAAAAAGAAAAAAAAACATGTAAAGCCAAAAAAAAAGGAAAAAAAAATATATGAAAGGAAAAATGAAAAAAAAAAAAAATTTGAAGTGGGGAAAGCTACAGTACTTTCCCCACACCTTTTAGAGTATTGTTAATATTTTAATCCTATTTATTTTTTATTTATTTTCAAATTCACATGTGGATAGATATGGCAATTTGTATAATTATAAAATTTCTAGGAATTGATCTCCAAGTTTATTTTATGCAATTAATTTCTTATTTGTGACATATTCACAACCTTAATTTCAATTTAGATGTGAGTAATTTCATATCTAAACTAATTTAATCTCACACTTGTATATAATTTAATTTTAAAGTGTTCATCTAGATTTCAAAAAATACCAACTTAAAAGTGCTTTTTATCCACGTAAGCAAAAACTAGCTCGATCAACAAATTAATTAAAAAATCAAAGAGTTAAGGTCTACCTAGAGTTAGATTTGAAATGAAATTTATTAAAAATTTATGTAATATATTCGATCAGTCTAAATTGACCTAACAAGTTTATATGTAATCAAATTAAACTTTCAAATTAAAAAAATTATCAAAATAATATCTTTTTAATTATAATACTTATTAAAAATATATTTTACTCTAAAATAAAACGAAGAAAAAGTAATCTATGAATTCTCGAATGAAACTTGAGATTCTCAAATTTGATCCCTAATAGACAACTCTACTAGATGACAATAATTTTTATATTTTGTCTATGATATTTGGACTCTTATACATATACACTATCCTCATGAATATTTCACGGTATTTACAAGAAAGCAATCCGTCTGATCCTGAAGACCAGTAGACTCAAATGACTTGGAAACCTTACTCACGAGTGTTTTTAAAAAAACCCGGTTTGGTGATTGATCTGGTCTAAGGTCCGGGTTAATTTTAATTTTTTTTATAAATCAAAACGACGTCGTTTTGGTAAAAAAAAAAAAATAAACAATAGGTTATAACCGGGTCTTGTCGGGTCAATAGAGTTTTTAACTATCCTTATTTTTTATAAACTCGGCTCAATTCTAATTTTAGATTAGCTGGGTTTCAAATCAACTCGCCGGAGCATCAGGCTGGATTTTAAAACTATATTAGTGACCAACCAAAAACAACTGAAAAGGAAAATGGATAACTGATTAACCGGCCAGTCGTTTATCGGAACCCACTTGTAGAAAAAATAGAGACAGGAAAAAACTTGAACTTGCTTCTAATAACGGTTAAGGGGCAAGATCCACCTGGTTCGCCTGTATAACCGCCTGGCGCGTTTTTTGAAGTCTCCTATGTAACATTGAAAGAAACCCATCAAATATTTTCCCACGTTAAACTTTGCAACATATAATCCCATCTGTGTCCTGTCTTCTTTTCCATGTTCAATTGGTGACCGTTTATCCTCGAACCACGAAGACAAAAATTTGATCAAAGGAATCCTATTGAACCAAGAACACCATTGTCTTTGTTTCGAGGATCATTCATTCGGACCATGGTAGGTCTCCGTTTTTATCTTGAATCTATTTATTTATAATCTTTTGCATATTACGAAATCACATCGTGATAGTTTTTAATGATTGAATTTAGTTTCAGAATTCAATGTATAAGATTTTTGAGGGGGGGTGATTTCGGAAACAATATTCGGTGAAAGTAGTATTTGATCTCATTAGCTGTTAGTTTGCGTTCATGATTGTAACATTGCTTGGTTCGTGTATCCGATTTAATTATATCTCTAGTGATTTCGCATGTCATGCTGTTCTTTCTTCTTCTTCTTCTTCTTTTCTGCCTTGTTATTACCGTATTGAATTTTTGGTTATTGTCAATGTTGAATTTAGCAGGTCTGTATTTTGTTTTTTCTTTGTTAATTTCTGAGTGCACTTTACTGTTTAATCGTGCAGATGATAAAGACCATGTTGAGGCACAAGATAGCAACACAGATGATAGTTAAAGTGATGGTGATGTTGATGATGATGATGATGATGATGATTGCTATAAATGCTGCTGATACCAATGAAGTTTTCGACCCTTGTTCAGATGCTATGGTACAAAAGTTCGATGGTTTCACATTCGGTCTAGCATTTTCAGATAAGGATTCTTTCTTTTCCAATCAGGTTCAACTTTCTCCCTGTGATAGTCGTCTAGCCCTGAGTAAAAAAGCACAGCTCGCTGTGTTTAGGCCTCAGGTTGATGAGATTTCCCTGCTTACCATCAACAGCAGTCCTTCCGACCCGGTATGTAATAAGGGGTCTTTGTTTCTGCTGCTACGAATTAGTAATAGTTCTTGAAATTCATGATTGTGCTCCGATTCTTTCATTGAAACTGCAAGAAAGAAACTTCAATGTTATTTCATATGTGAACTGCAAGAAATGAACAATACGCACAAACTTTTCAGGGCGCGCCTGGACCGCTCGGTAGCTATATGGTAGCATTTGCTGGGAGGAAGCATGCAGCACGATCATTTCCAGTGATGATTTCTGACAATAATACGATCATCACCAGTTTTACTTTGGTAAACTGATTAAACATACTTGTGGCTTTTCCTCTCTGTTATTTTCTGCGCTGCAATAGCAATATTGACATCAGAAAAGTATTGTGTCTCAGGTCCTTGAATTCCAGAAGGGTACCCTTCAAACCTTGTATTGGAAGAAATTTGGATGCCAATCATGCTCCAAGGACTTTGTTTGCCTCGGTGGTGAAGACTGTGCATTACCAATCTCAAAGTGTAAGAGTAACGGTGGTGCTCATGATTGTAATCTGAGCATACAATTAACGTTCTCAGGCACTGACAAGAATCTTCAAGCGCTTAATTCGTGGTATGAGGTGTCTAATCTCCGGCAGTACTCGCTGTATGGTCTATATTCCAACCTTCGGGACTCTGTCGTTGGCCACTTTGACGGGCTCTTTTAAGCGCCTATTCCAAGCTAATAGGTTACAGCCATCTTATGTAATGATGGGCTGTCAGTGATTCAATGTAAGAGAAACATACTACTGTTTTTCATATGTTCATCTATGCAGTATCATATTCATAAGTGAGCAACACAGATTTGGCTAGTTTTATATTCAATAGAAACTTGAGTTTTTCTTGTTCGAGATCTTTAGGAGAACAAGTTTAGCAGGTATGGTTTCGCAATCTAAACTGTATTTTGGGTGTTAGTGTTGGATTAGCCGGAAAAATTAGGTATTCCCGTGCATTGCTCCCTCGCGAAAAAATAAGATGCACCTTTACAACCAATGTGGTGTGGACGGTGTCGAATGATGAATGATGATAGAGTGTTTTTTTAGAATGAGGATGGTTTGAATATGTTGAGATTAATTATAAAATTATAATTGGAAGAATTATGAAGTCATTAAAAACCTACTGGTCTGCAAGAGTTTAGATAAAAGGATTAGTTGTGTACAAGAAAGACACATCACTCCTTGTACACCTTATCTATAGTAAACTGCATTATTGATTGATTGTTTTTTATTCTAAGTTACGTTTATATTTGTTGGTCTATCTAAAGTTCAAGAAAAGTCTTCCTTGATAAGAAGGTCTTTATCTTATGGATTTGAAGTAGAACCTTCCCGGTAAGGAGTTTTCTACTTTATCAGGTTAAAACTCAATAATTCTAAGGATTAAATTTTAATGATGTATTTATTTTTATTTTTGTCTTTAATACATGTAGATATACTTTACGATGTAATTTTATACTCTAAATATTTAAGTCTACAATTAATTCCTAACATTTTATTTTTTTTCAATTCATTTAATTTAATATTAGGAATATGTATTACATTGTAAAATTCATATCCCAGATACTAATTAAACAAATTATTTTTTGTGATGTTTTTGAAATTTTGGTCAAATCATAATGGATAATCACAAACTTGTTATGATATTCATTAATTAATTTTGTGTATTTTTCAATATTTTATAAAATATGCATGAAGATTTCTAGAATTTGACGCATGCACATAAATAAAACATGTTTTTTGTATTTTTTTAATAAGGAATTTTGGATTATTTGTGTTTGTATTTTCTTGAAATTTCAAAGAAAAGCAGGTATATTTAATACCGAGTCAATATATTATAATGTAAGTTTACAGTCCAAATATTAAATGAAATAGTTGAAAAACATGTGAGGGACCCATAAATAATTTTAAAATGATCCCTAAATATTTTCAAAAAAAATTAGAAATCATTTGGGGCTTATTTGGCAAAACAAGAAAAAAATCATCAAAAAAACTGTCAATAATTCATTAAAACGTGTTTGTCAAATACATTCTAAAAACAAAAAAGTATATTTTTTCTTTGTAAAATCTTGCACAACCAAACAATGCCTTAAGCGTAAAATGAGCTTAGTTTAGCAACATGAACTAGGCTTTGTGGTCTAAAGCACAGACCAAAAAACTAGACCAAAATCAAAAACAAAGAAATAAAGATTAAAAGAAACAAAAACATGAAGAACACTCTCATGAACCTAGAAATTGAAGTATCATTACATACCAGATCACATCAAATTGAAGACAAAAGAAGGATTCTACATGGAAAACTAATGCATAATTAAGCACGAACAACCACAAGAAATTCTGATTTTCAACAAATCAAACCCGATATCAAAGAGCCTCACGCAGATATTCAAGTCTGCTAAGTAACAATTGATACAAAATAAACTTCAAAGAGTTAAAATAATGGTATAGAACAAGTTTATATGAATCTGAGTCTCAACTTAAAACCACAAGTAAAGCTAAAACATTAAAATATGAGAAAACAAAAAAAAAAAGACTTGAGAACAGACAAAAACCCATAAATTCATTCCAGACCTGGAAAAGAGCAGAAAACTAGAAATTGCATTCAAACCAAGAAAAATAAAACCTAAGCCTTGCAACCATAACTTCAACATATTTGCCCTAACTTGCTTGAACCATCCAAAATGACAAGAAACAAGAATCAGAAGAAAAACAAGAAGCAAATCTATCACCCACACGAAAACCAAAATTGCATAACATTGTTTCATTGATTATTCCTTCTTATAACCACAAACATCATGTTTATAACTCAAATAAGCCCAGCCAACCACCAAAATAGTCTAAGATCAGCAAAATTTTTAACTCAACTTGATCTTCTTTTCAGAACCGCCTGCTAAGGAACGACGACTCTCAATGTCATCCCCTGTAGAGGTAATGTCCTATCACTATATCGCTTTCTTACTGCTTCAATGCATGCTCAGTGCTCCACAGAACAAGGCTTAACTCCATTGAACATGGTAATGGCAATAGTCTGGTTCAGCCACAAATAATTTTTCTCTGTTCTCAATCTTTGCTGCCATTTTTTTTCCAAGTCATTCATGTTCCATCCACAATTTACTGTTGTTTTCCTTCTCTTTTCCTTTTTGGAATAAGGTTGTGACTTCTTGACTATGAAAACATGCAATTTCCCCACTGACTCACCAAAAGAGTCACTTGCCGTGATTTCCCACTTGATTAATTGGCCTAGCACGGATAAACCTCTTCTGCCAGTGCTCAGAATGGCTAAGCTGCTTCCTTTTTATTTCTATGTTGCTTCTAATTTCTCTTCTCTATGATTGATTTTATGTTGTTTCAAGGTGTCTCTTCACTCTCAATTATCAGCTCCTGTGATTAAAGTTCAGCTCTTTCCCCCAAACCTTTGCGCACCACTTTATGCGTTGCTGCTGGCTTATTTATTCTGTGTTTTTCACAGCTGCTTGTCTTGCTTATTTTTTTTTAGTTTTTCCCATCTCTTCCCACCATTGTTAGAAATGTTTTATATTCTTCTCACTGCATTTTCCTTAGCGGGCAACACTTAGCTAATGTGGGCACATGCGTGTGAAGGAGAAGAGGAGATAAATTTTATTGACTCGCAATCACGTGACACGGGGGAGGACCAATTTGGGGTAAAATAATCTATCACAAAAAATCAATTGCAAGATCTGCGACAGCACAAAATTCCCGTGACAAGGGGTACTGCTTGAATTAGCAGGAAACTATACACAAAAAAGCATCACCATCCTCTATACAAGCTCTAATTTTCAACTTCTGTGCAATTTGATTATTCGAGGGGTACAGCTAATGGCCACGGTCCAAGAGAATTCAATATATCACTAGTCCTGTTTGGCATTCGTAATACCTCACCTGATTGTTCTTGCGAACAAAATGAATATGATGGGCAAACCGAATGGAATCATGTAATCTGGTAATCCTTGGAAGTGGCTGTGATATTTTTAATTTCATCATAGCTGGTACGAATAATCAACCGGCTTCGTAGCGATGAAGCCAAGAATGTGCTATGCGGTGGAGCATGGCTTAGTAGTGATTAAACCAAGAATTTGCTATGCGGGTGGAGCACGCATCTTCTCGTTGAGACCCAGCAAAACATCCCGGAGCTCAGGGAAAACTGATATAACTAATAGTTCAAGTATTCCATATGCAAGCTGCTTCACACAGATAGTAGACTGCAACTCAAAAAAAAATTATATCAGTCAGTTCAGAATAGCATGACAGCAAACAAAATTCATGGGGGGGGGGGGGGGGGT
>Ga0307517_10004820_pt1 | contig 20565 bp, 15 predicted proteins | sample 23_EM_MG_FD_194515 | JGI IMG/M metagenome (GOLD analysis project Ga0307517, IMG submission 194515) | Populus trichocarpa ectomycorrhiza microbial communities from riparian zone in the Pacific Northwest, United States - 23_EM | ecosystem: Host-associated > Plants > Roots > Unclassified | place...
CAAATCTCAGGTTTTACGGGGTAACCTGGTTTAAAGGGTTAACCCAATTAATTCAATTTTTTTTCTTTTTCTTCATTAGTTTTTTTCTTTCTGTTGATTTTTTTCTTTGTTTTTTTTAATTACTCTATTTAATTATCACACTTTTATTACACAACCTTATAGCCAGACCCACATCCAATATTCTTGGGTCTGGTGTTACTGGGTCATGTAAGTTTAATTTTATTATTAATATTATAAATATTACTCTTAGGTCAGACGTTGCAGCCACCCAAGATTCTTTGGTATAACTTTGCAGAAAAATCCAAGATTTTTCAATTTTTATTTTTTAAAATATTTTTTATAAAAAAAAATAACCCGCGGCATCGCGCGGGTATCAAAGCTAGTCGATACTATAACTCGTAACAAATAGCAGTGCAGCAGAAGAAGGCAACAGCTATCGACACCCTTCTCTTGAAAGGATTAAGCTGTCGGTTTATATGTTTAGTTACTCTTATCTGTTCCAAAGAAATCGTCCTTTCTGAGTGCAAGTCTCTGAAAGGAAACCTGTGGCCATAGAATCTTTTCAAACAAAAACAGAGAGCTAGAAAATTTGTCTCACTCTGAGGGGGTATTGGTTAATTTATCTGTGTTTTCGAGCCATAAGATGAGAGACCGAGAGATTCTTCGACCATTCAACCAATCATGCATCAAAATTGCAATTACCTCTCAAAATTATTGCCAACAAAAAATCCCAACTCGGCAGATTCTTTGACCATTAGGATGCTGATTGATTTCACCTAGTTGCCCTCAAGGATTAGCCCTTAATTAGCCAAAACGCGTATTAGGGCTTTATTGGACCACACGCCACTTTCAAGAGCAAGTCAGGTCTCATTTTAATCATGGCAAGGAACATGATAACTTCAATATAACTGGTGGCATGACATGTTTCCTGTCAAAAGAATAGCTAAAAAGGTACAAAAGGAAGACTCTTTTTCTTCTTCTTTTTCAAGTCACAAATTAACTTGTAGCTTGGGGCACGATATTTGCTTTGATTTTACCTTTTGTTATAGAAAAAACAAAACAAATGGTGTGAAAAGGCTATTTACCACTGGCTTGCTCCTAAACACTATATAACGTAGAGTCTCCCATCATTATGTGGGATCAATATTAATTAAAGGTTTGATTAGCACTAACCCTCATCCATTGGAAGACTCAAATCGAGATATTGAATGGGAAAAAGGAATGTCTATACCACAACACCAAACAGTTGTAATCTCATTACTTTAGTTAGTTCCAATCTCTATCCTAGCCACTTGATCGAATGCTTGTTGATGAATTCCCGTACCTATACAGTATGAGCTAGGCTACTAGTTTCCACAGCCATTTCTACAGCAAATGAAGCAAGAACCGTGACTATGCCATTGCACGAGAGACGCCAGCTCTAAATTAACAAACTCGAACTCGAAAGAGACATTCTTAAGTTTTCTCGTATCGACTGTCTTGCAGAGCTGTAATTTAATTACCTCATCACAAGGTAACTGTGACCTTATGATCTCCAATTAAATAAAAGGTATTGACCTCTTCAAAGATGCTTAAAATTTTTCTTCTCTTAAGGGCTCCACTATATGCTAATTAATTTGATAGATCATCACTTCAATGCTTTGACTGGAGGGCATTGCATATACATTTCCGTATCGTATACTTGACGGTCCACTCATCCACTTTATCTTTCCTACGTTCCAGTCTTTAATTATGTGTACATTACTTCTTTTGCAGCAAATCACATTTGTGCCCCATAAAACACTCCATCCTCTATTTGCCTAGCCCATCACCCCCCCTCGGTATAAATACACTCCACCCTTGGTTTCAAATGCCACAAAACATCTCTATTTTCCACAATTACTAGCTACTTTTTTCTGTCTCGAAATGTTTACCTCTTCAATCTCCTATTTAAATGGCATGCTATATGGCACCACAAAAGGCACTAGGGGAAGCGAGGGAACAAATTTGATATATAGAGATGAGTTGAGCAAGAAGATATCACCAAAGAAGATAAAGAAAGGTGGTAATTGCTTGGCAAGTAAAGAAGAAGATGAGAGGAAGAATTTTGAGAAAAGAGGGTATACCAGCAGTGTGCAAGAAAAAGATGTGATCAGAGTGAAAGTTAGGATGACAAAAGAAGAAGCAGCTAGATTAATGGCCAAGTGCAAAGAAGGGGGGCTTCTTGAATTCAAAGATGTCGCACATGAACTTGTCCAACTTCCTGTTAATCGTGTTACTGTTGTGTCCTCTAATGGTGGATATGGTGGTGTGCTTCACAGTATCCCAGAAGAAAAATAGTTTGAACTTTGAACTATGTACCAGTTTCCATAATGGAATCAAAAGCCCTTTATTTATTTAAAGGAATATGTTGAGATGGAAAAGAAGGAATTCTGAAAGTGTGCGCATGAGCTGTATTAAATATTAGATTGATTTTCTAATTAATATAATTAGTTGATGAATCTGGTATTTGTATATATATAAGAACAAACTACTTTCATTTTTATCCTTTTTTTTATTTTTCTATTTTGTCTCCTGATGTTTAGGAGTAATTGTGCCTATATATTGCCTCCTGTTGGAGAAGAATAATAGCAGCGAAGTAATCTACAGAAACTCTATTGTTTTCAGAAAGACCTGCAGTACGTTTATTCAACATCGAATATGTTGTAGCTACTAGCCTACTTGCTGTACAAGTGGTCCATGGTGAAAATGAATAAACTTGCCATCTGCATAGCATAAATATATATATATATATATATATAAAAAGAGGCATAAAAAGGACTGTAAACTGGAACCACAATGCTGAAAAAGTATTTCCATATAACCTTCCACACAAGAAAAAGAAGCCCGTGTTCGGTACATATCCAACAGCGAATTCTCTGATTGATATACCTGGACGTGGAAAACAGCAATCCTAAGAAGTAATTCAACCCCGAAAAACACAACTAATGTTTCTTCTGGCTCAGGCCAGGATTTAGCATAGCTGTACAGTTGACAAAAGCAGGTTTCAGTAATCTACAACCCTAGGTTATTATTGCTAGGTGAAAAACCCGTCGATAAGACACTCCAATTCCCAGAGAGCCATATAACATTCTCAAGACAAGAAGAGAACGAGTCTAATAAGCAAATAGCCTATATACTAAAAACTCAAAAAGTTTGGCTTGTAAACTAGTTCATTGACTTCGTTCAACTTGTTCAAACCACAAGTAGCTAACGTGATTAGGCCACAAAACTGTTCAAAATTCTACTATTTTATTGCTACCAGAACAGCGGCACAACAACAACAGATCTTTGCGTGGAGAAAATTGTTGATTCTACTAAGAACAAGCTTAACTAGGTTCGATAAAGAGCTATTATTGACCAAACCAATAAACAAGTTTGAATAAGAATTATCTAATGAAGGTCCGTCTTTGGCCCAGTTCAAGTTAAACCAAGCCAAGTGTGAATACCTAAAAGCTCATATCAGCTTGTCCATTGCCGAACCAAGGAGCTATAGGTGGTTCGAGGATACAGCAGAATGGTTAACGAGAACTTCAGAGACTAATATTTCAGATTCTAGAAAGATGAGTAATGGCAGACGACCTGAATGGTTCTGTAACCTGACATCCAATGATGTAATAGATAAGTGACTTTGATGGAAGGATTTAAAAAATGAAAACAGTGAAGAGTGGTTTAGAGAGGAGCAATGCCATAGAAAACGCAGCACCATAGAAGGAGTAAGCTGCTGGTATAAATCTCTTATATCCATTGTCTATAGGGCCGGACTTTTGAATCTGCAATTCAATTTTCAAAAACCCACGGATTAACATTAGCAGCTATGGCACAAAAAGACACCATACCTATTCAAGTCTCAACAAATTATACTACTGTCAGTATTGCTGAGCTTAGCATGTTTGTAGATCAATTTGATTAAAGTTGGCTAGATTCAAGCTATTTTGCCATTTATTTTCCCCTGTTTGACTATAACTTCATCTAGTAGCATGGGAAACATATGAAAAGATGTACGGAGTACATGTTACATTGTTTGCCTCAACTAATTGTAAGTTAACAAGATCCCAAGCAACCACCTATTAGGCAACGAAAGGCAAAAAAATACAGCAGAGATCAAAGAAGGTATGCAGGTTTCACAAGAACAGGAACATAAGATTATGAAGACAGGCGTGACAGGTCACTGCAGAAGCCTGCAGTCTAATCAATTGGAAATTCACAAATTAAGGATATATGTAATTCAAAATTTTAACTTCAAAAACTAATAATTATTTTGGACACTTCTATAACATGATAGATATACACTTGTAAATTATCAAATGAACTTTTGGCACCATCCAAAAATCTTCAATGTTTGCTCAGTTAAATCTTTGTAGGTGGATTTTGCACCTTCCTAAAAGCATTAGAATTATTCTTTTCCCTCTGAATTTCCAAGGGAATTAAATTGAAAAGTTCACAATAATGGTTAAGAAGGGGTTCCAAACAAAAGGTGTCATAAGAAATGCTGACCATGAAGTAAGAGAAGAAAATTAGTTACCTGCTTTGATGGGGATAAGCTTGTATAACCAAGTCTTTGGTACTCGTCTTGAACTGGAAAACCCCGCAAACATCTACAACCTTGAAAGATGTGGAATAGAGTCCCTTCAACACATATAGTTATGAACTGAAAACTTAAAAAATGGAGGAAACCAGAATTCACATGCATATTCATCATAATCAAATAACATACTTTCTTATCCGTTGACATGTTCTCAAAAAATATGGGCTTATCATGTAAAACTGCCCTTGAACATCATCTGGCACATATGGTATCCAGTTCCAATTTAGTTGATGCTAGTGCTTTTGTGTGCAGGAACCCAACCATGAGGATCCCCTCAATCAAGATGCTGCGGCTGTCTTAAGAGATAACCCCAAATTGTTTGAATCCAATGTGAGAAAGGCAATGGCTGGTGGGTATGTGGGACAAGCCTTCTTCCCTCGCTCAATCGCTGTATCTAGTTGCTGCCTGTCGATGGAAAGTGTCAACTTCAGTGCATGAAGGTTCAGGAGATTGTAACTTTGGTCATATATCTCTCCTGATGGGTGTTGATCCTAGTTCTCAAAATATTGCAGTATCGTTGTGACGTGTCTGTGATAATCCCTGGGGTTTTACTACTCTATTCCATGATGTGAATCGATCCTGCAGCATTGATCTTCATAGACTAGTCATGTATAAATTTTTCTTGATGTTGGCAAGGAATGATACTTTCTTTGTAATTCAGTCTTGAGAAACAAGTAATGTGTTCGTATCTTTTAAGTACTGTCTTGTGTTTGCCAGACAATATCTGAAATACCACAGCTGCAACAATTTGAGTTCTTGCTTTAAATACATGGCAGTGTCAATAAAAAAAGCAGTGCTGCTGATCTTACTACTAGGAGCTCTCTTCAGACTTTTGCATTTTGAATTAAGATACAAGGAACCCTTGTCGATTTCGTTAAAAAAAAAACAGAGCAGAGTTTTGATCAGGGCACGAAACTGTTCAAAATTCTACTATTTTATTAGAACGCAGCCCAGTGATGGTGACTCATTTAAAACTACTCTTTCTATCTGCTCAGGGTGGCTAATGATTAAGGGAATCAAATTTGATCAACGGTTCATATATAGGGTAAATAGCAAGTCGTTCACATTGCAAGACTCAGCAAAATGCTTAAGATAGAAAACACAGGCAAGTCATAAGCAAAAGGTGGGCTAAGGAACACAACCTCACAATTGTTATTGATCAACGATCAATTTGGTTGGACAATCAAATGGTTCATCTGAAGAAAAAACGATGCAATCAAATGGAAACTCCAAACCATGTAGAAGGATCTAACACTCCGAAGAAACGGGGAGCCAGAATCTGGGAACCAGTGAAGAATGGGCACGGAGTAATGTTAAGCTACTACAGAATAAGCTCTTAAGTCCTAAGCTGTCTAAAATCTATACACACGTGATACTATTCAAACACGAGAGAGAGCATGCACGAGATCAACATATAAAAAAGGTGGACAATAGAGATGCAAATGAATATTGGTTTTAGCAGCACTAGTTGTGTTTTTCACCAGGCGCCAGTGAAAAGGGCCTTGCAAATCTTTTAACTACTGTAGCCATGTATTTTCCCTGGTGCTCTGCAAGAGCTAGTTCTGTTGCACTTGGCTCTCTTGTGCCATCTCCAGAAAGGACTCCTGCACCATAGGGAGATCCTCCTCTAATGGAATCCATTCTGAACATTCCAGCTCCAAAGGTGTAACCGATAGGGACAAAGACCATCCCATGATGGACTAACTGAGTGATTGCTGTCCAGCTGCAAAATGAACAAAAGAAATCAATTTGACGAGAATTATAAATTTTCACACTTCAAAAAGGTAAGTTTCCCTAAAATAAGTGCATACTATTTATTCTGACTGCATGTCCTTTTTGAATGTAATTGAAAGTGAAGTAGGAAACTGGGAAGTGCAAAATCCCATTTAGGGACCTGATATCAAGTCATCAGGAGGACATTTCTATGGAATTGGATCAAGGGTACTTCCTAAGCACCTATAAATGCAAATGCAGTTCCTTAGCGAGACATTCTTGTGGCACCTGGTTTCTGCTATATTTGGCAAGCTAACAATCTAAGACCTATGAGAAATCCCTTCATTGCCGGTATAAAAATATTTGACAGAATGATGTTTGGGAAAGCTAATCAAACTTTAACTATCCGTCTCCCCACCAAACGAGCTATAAATCAATAAAGAATTTATTGAAAATCACTAGTCAATTAGGGAATAAAGTCCATATATAAGCTGCATCACCAAAATTTCTCATAAAATCACTCCTGAATTATCCAGAACATTTTAAGGCCTGCAAGAGTAAATCTTCCTACAAACACCCTTTTTTTTCTCAAAATCACTTCTACCATACAACTTTCTTTGAGCTATTAGCAATACTTTCCCAATCAGTTCCTGGAATTGAAAGTCCCCTGATTCCAAATGACTTCTTTCTGATAATTTGCAGATAATAATTTCAGGATCAATTTACTGACCCATGCATATGTTCATGATCCTATACCATCACAAGTATTTGTAGGCCATACTCAATTATAGATTACTCTAAGCAGAAACTTTCAATAAAATCCCATATTTTCTTATTTATATATATAAGATTTATGTCTAATGTGCCATCCTTAAAAACCTTATCCACTCCTAAATATATCCCATTTCTCCACACCATAATGAACGTTTTGTAAAGAATATTGATTGTAATCTTTCCAAACTAATACACCAACTTGATCTCATCAAATTATACAAAACAAAAGCCATTATCTCTCATTAAATAACCCAAAAATCTAGCATTAGCCAAGATAACACAATCAAATCAAGCATTTACTTACGCAGTGGTCTCCTGCCCACCACCCTGTGTGCCGGTGCTCACAAAGAACCCGGCAGGCACACCTGCAAGCTTCTGCTTCATCCATAACTCATGAGTCGAGTCAAAAAAAGCCTTCATTTGAGCTGCCATGGACCCAAATCTTGTAGGAAATCCAAACAAGAAGCCATCAGCATTAACCAACTCATCAACTTTTATCAAAGGCACATCATTTCCTCTCTGGGGTACCTTCATTTGCTCTAAAGTACCCTGTAGCAACGTCTCTGGGACCCTATACAAAACCCCTTCAACCCCTTCAATGGAATCCACGCCTTTCTTTATTCTTCTTGCCATTAACTCCACATGAGCATACATTGAGTAAAAAATAATAAAAATCTTGCACTTTTTAACTGCTAGTGTGGGATTATATTGAACTGGGATCGTTGTGTTTGTGGATGTGATTTGGTTTTGTGAGGAAATAGCAGAGTTTGTTTCTTGGAGAGAAGGTTCTTGATCAGGTACCTCAATAGGAGGTCTTCTCTTGCTTGGTACACACCCACCACCTTTACCCATATCATAAAATTCAATAAAGAACCTGAATTTCTGATCAAGAATTTAGAATTCTTGATTTCTTTGTTTCTTTGTGTGTTTCTTGAAATCTTAAACTGGTCAAAAGATTGGATAGTTGCTAAAGTTAAGAGAATAATTAACTTTTTGTATCGCCCTGATTAATGTACAGCATAAACAGGAATATAAACGACAAAGATGATGAATTTGTATGTCTGGGTCTTGGTCTTTGACTTTATTCTTTTCTTAGCTGATCTTGCTGGCATTTTCATTTCTGTCAATATAATATGTGCTTCATGAAACGTTGTCGTAGGATTCTGAAAGTAACAGCAAAGAGCACAGTTTTTTTTCCTCTCGGCTCGCTCCACCCTTCTTTCGTTTTCTTTCAATTTTCTCATTCCTCTGTCCTTAACGCATAGTTTATATTACTTTATTTTAGGATGTCTTGAGATGATAACCCTTCGCCTTTCTTTGAAATGGGTTAGATCCCATGTTTAGTTCTGTTTGGTCTACTTGAATTACTTCGTTTTTCAGTCAAGTGTCCCATTTTAATTGGTTAGGTTACACGCCCCGTAGACCTGGAGGCCATAGAGTAATAAGTATGGTTCATCTTTAACTTATTTTATTAATTATTAATCTCTCTGGAAATCTTGCTATTTTCGAGTCTTTCTAGTTGGGATTTTGCTCGGTTGAACAGAAAGCAACTTAAGTTGTAAAATAATGAGAACGAAATTTAAGGGCAATCAGCACCAATCGAGAATACAAGAGGAAACTTTTAGCCACAAAAATAGCACAAGTAGCCAAAGTCAGCAAGAGGCCAAGAGCCTGAAAATGAAGAGCTCAATGTAATTCGTGGACAACTGAAAAATCCACATCAGTTCTCCGCCAATGCAAACAGGCTTTGCATAACATCGGAATACAATCTTAGAAGAGAACGAGAAAAGTCCTGGGAGGCAGCCCCGCAGAAATAGGATAAGAGGTGTAAAGTCATCTATTGTAGCGTTCAAAAACAACAAACTAGCACGTATTTACTTTCCGAGAGAGTTGTGGGTAATAGAGAGATGTTGATATCCCCAAATGCCCACAATTGCAAAGCCACAACTGGTTATCTTTCTGTGGAGCAGACTCCCTTTTATCCTTCCTTAATCGAACCCTTTCTGGACCTCTTCAGCTCCCATGGTGGTAGGCAGCCTTTGTAGTGGGAGTGTAGAAACAATGAAGACATGGACACTTCCCTTTGGGGCATTGATATTGATGAAAAGCAACTGAAGGAACTTCTTAGCCTCTTCTTTTCGCTTTCACGTTCTTGATAATTGGGGTCATGTTGTACTTTAGTGGCTTTAAGGGCCTCTGGGAGTATACAGTTGCAGAGTGAACCTAGAGAAAGAAGTTAACGAGTGAAAATAGGTTCAGTGTATGCAATAGATTATATGGAGAAACAGTCACGAGGAAGGAAGCACGGTGTATGACCACCCAGCTCGCGTAAATAATCTCTGATAAATATGATTAAACTTTTGTTTCTTGTTGCTGTTAAAAGCTACATGAGATTACCTTCATTTAATACTGAAGATAGGGCAAGGAGATGAGAAGGGAACGTACATAAAATGATAAAAATGCAGCATGAGTGTTTGGGTGGGTTCAATTATCCACAACAATCAACTGATGAGAAGTATTTAAACCTCATGCAAAAAAAGGCACAAGGGGTATCATAAAGGAAAGGTACTCATCCAATACCTATTCTTGCTAGTCGATTCACCCATTTTGGTATTCGGTTCCCAGTCAATTTGTAACATGTATCCTCACAGAAGTGGTTGCAGTTCTTAACAATCAAATGGTATGTATCACCATTGTAATTTGCAGATTGGAGCTCCATGAACTCTCTAACTTGTTTGGGATCTAAGATTGTTGTCCCCATGAATATTGATTTCCTAAACTTGAAACCAGGGCACTGTCGGGGTTCAACCTCAAAGACACCGCTTGATGAGTAGTCATGGGCTCCGAAGGCATATTCAACACCATGGACTGTAAGCATGCATAAAGACACCAATGATTCATTGCATTTTATTAAATATGTGATCTATTCGAAGAGAAGGCATCAACAGCAATGTGTAGTAAGTCCTGCTAACCTTCCACCCCAGAGTGATAGATACCAAAGCCTGCCCAGTAGGCATAGCCATTAATGTCTGTCAAGTCATACACATTCAGGTAGACAGGCGTGTTTCCTGGGCTATAACCTGATGATTTAACTTTTGGGAAGATGCAAAATCCTGTGACTGCTTTGCCCCTGAAACAAAGGGGCATAAGAGAGTGCCACCCATTCTTTGGTCGTGATATCATGTTTTAAGGATGAAACCAGGAAGTCTGCCTATTTCTGATCTGCAAATGTGCACTCACAGACATTAACCATTCCATATTAAGGAAAAGATGGAAAGAACTGAAAAGAATACAGTAACCAAACACAGTGCAATTAATCTTTTGGATAGGGGGTGAATGATGAAACCTCATGGTATTGACGGAGCAGAAAAGAAAACTGCTGTAATTTACCAATAAATAACTAATTGGCTATATCCTCTCTCAGACAAAATTAGGGTCGGAAATGAGTATCTATTTAGATAGACAGAACTTGACTAATCGGGATACACGAGTATTGGATGACTGCATTGATCAATACAATTTTATTTGGTTCTTCATCCTAAGTTATGGCATTAACCTGCGAGTCAGATATGAACAATAGATTCCCTACACCAGAGGATCCCAGATCCTATGAGTAAACCTAAAGTGCTGCGATTCATTAGCAATGACACAAGTCAAAAATCACTCATAGAGTAGTAGACATTTATCATTCCCGAATTGTGACAAAAAGAAAGGACAAATGGGCAATAGGATGCTTCCCAACAAAAAGATTGCAGTACTGAAAAATCAACTAAGTGGATCTGCTACACATAATTCTCAAAGAAAATGGCTCTTTCAAGGACACAGATCAGGTCAACAAACTCAAAAAGGAAAAGCCAGGTACACAAACCACCATTGTTAACAAAAGAAGAAAACATTGACCGTGAACACTACAAAACAAATCACGAAATTCAGAACTGGAAAGAACACACCAGACTCATTAAAGGAATAAAATGGAAATCCAAGAAATCAAAATCATAGTGAAGAATTATGAATCAAAGACACTAACTTTCCTTACTAAAGAAAAACAAAACAAGAACTCACAATCCGCAAAAGAAAAGCAAACACAAACTTCTCAGAATTCCACGAAAATAATGCAAACCCATCAGAGAAAAGTTGGGAATCGTAGGCACATTGCAAGAACAAAGCAAACCCGTGATAGAAAACTGAAAAACAAAGAGACCCACTTTACCTGACTTTAGAGGTTATCCATTCAAGAACCATAGCATCTGTTGACAAGGGAATGCCATAAGAACACTGCCATTTGTTTTATTTTAAGGGTCAGAAATTGAACAAAATTTACTGGGAATGCAGCGGTGGTGAAGCAGTGTGTGTCAGAGACCCATACATTTGTTCCCCTTTTGTTCTTGTCCTGGAACTGACAGAAATGAAAGCTGGAGTCAGCACAGAAACTGCTGTCCTTTCTTGCAAGTCCAGTGAGGAAAGAGAGAAGAGTCAATAAAGAAAAGAAGAAGAAAACAATGATAATTGATTCAAATTTACTGATAAAGGCAAAGGTAAAAGCAGATGGGATGGGACATGAGGGTTGACTGCGTTGCTTTTGGAAATCAGACGAGACTTCTCTATTTTCTCCAGCGTTAGATGTCTGATTTATTAGTTAAAAGTAATTAATTACTGGAAAATAAGTATTATGGTGATAGCATTTTTTTTTGTATTTATTAGTACCTGAAAAATTCTCAATATTACTTACTTGAGGTTCTTTATTATTTTATTTCTTAAATTCTTAATAACGTAACGCCACGCTGAATTCTCTTTAGTTTAAAAAATTCATAACGTTTTTTTTTACTGTTATTTATTTTATAATTTAGTACTATTTATATTTTTTTACTTTCACATTTATTTTTTATATTTTTAAAAATTACATGATCTAAATTATATAATAATTTAGATTAAACTATAAAACTCAATAAAAAAAAATCACCACAAAAAGTAATCGATAAAAAATGAAAACAAAATTTTAATTGAGTTTATTGCGTTCTTGCCATGAGGGTTAAATTCACAAATGCCTGCCAACTTTCACTAAAACTCCTATCTTTCAATGCCTACCAGAAGACCAAATATTTTTATTATTTTTTTCTTTCTTTCGTGGACCACTTTAGATGAGTATTATTCATTTGTTTGATAGCACATTTACAATATATGGATTTTTTTATTAAAAAAAAATATTGATGTTAGAATTTCATTATAAACTTTAATTGAAAGTTATTTTACTCTATGGTTTTAAATATATTAGATGTAAATTAATTTTTTATGTGATATGTGATGACTTGAATAGCATACTGTAATAGCAACTTGACAAAACTTATTAAAAAATATAATTGTGCACAAATTATATTAATTGAATTTTAGAGTTAGTTTGTATACTGTTGTTTTTTAAATTATTTTTTATTTAAAAATATATTAAAATAATATTTTTATTTTTAAAAAATTATTTTTAATATTAGTATATTAAAATAATCTAAAAACACAAAAATATATTAATTTAAAATAAATAAATAAAATAATTTTTTTTATTTTTTTAAAATATTTTTAAAACTTAAAAATAAAAACAAACAAAAATTTAATATTGTCAGAATTGTAGTGAAAAGCTTCTGTGCTTGTAATTCTAGCTTTTGGGTACGTGGTACTAGTAGCGCCTGCACCCAATTTTTTTTAGACTCGGTCTAGAGCTGAATTCATTTTCATCGGATTTTTTTAATATTCAAAGTTTATTTAAGCTTATTAAATTTAGGTTTATTATTATAAATTAAAAAAAAAACAGCCAAAATAAAATATTGTGTATAATGTAAAACACCAATAAATCACGAGTCGATGTCTTGAGTTGAGAGAGAGAGAGAGAGAGTGAGTTAGGAGACCAAATTCTAGGAAAAAAAGGGATGAAACCAAAAGAAAAAATTGTATAATATAATCACATTATTAATTATAAACCTATAGTATTATCTTTTTTTATCATGAGTTATATTACTATCTTAAAACTCATACAAAAACGGTAAAATTTATTAAAGGAGACCTGTCCTCATCATAACTCAGATCAATTGTTCAAGTAGCCCAAAAAATTAGAAATTCTTCGATGAAAATTTTAAACCCGCAAAATTATATATAGGCAGATGAAGAATAAACAGAGTTTACGGAAGTCATTAGAAATTTATATGATTGTTAATTTTAAAACTCGTGAAATTAGTTAGGATATACGTAAGCTAACTTAGGATGCCCATATTAATAATAAAAAAAATATAAACAGAAAAAAATATATATATCATGGGTTTCTTAGTAGAATCCATTTTTCTTTGAATAGACACAACCACAAGTAAACTAGGGGTGAACCGCAATTAGCTAAAAATTAACAGTGGGTGACTAATTCATAGCTACTCTTCCCAGGAAACCATTCATGGCCAAGAACTGGTCCTCTACCTGACATTTTTTTCATTTTTTCATTTTTTCAAAATTATCTATTAATTTGCTTTGGTTAACCGGTGTCTGTTCGAAATCAACCGAGGTCAGGTTTGTTTTCATGTTCTGTAATGGAATTTGCTTTTCGTACTTTTTTATAGTTTATGTGATGTTTGCTACTGTTATATCGGCCAAGAACATCGTCATTACAATCTTGAAGCAATAATCTTATTCTTGGTGCAGATAATCAAATTGCTAACCATAATGACAGAACTTGTCGAAGAAACAAGCCATGAAGAAACGAGGGATGACGGTGCCTCTGCCTATTTAGCAGAGGCAAACCCGAATTTTCTACTTGAGCTCAACCTCCTTATAATGGTTCTTTCCTTGGTAAACTCATTATCATCGGAAGATTGCTTAAATTATGCAGAGAGAGAGACAGGAAATTTCAGAGATCAAGAAGAGCAGCAGGCCTGCATGTCAAGATTGCACTCGAGAAGACATGACATAAACGAATTCAAGCTTGCAGGAAGGCGAGCACAAAGATTTCAACAAATGATAAAGGATTGCAGGTAGGAAAATGGCATTAAACTTGATTATTTTCTGTAATGTCATCCTTCTTCTTCTTTTTTCCTTGGCCCTCCAAAATAAAGATACCAGGTTATTCCTGACATCAGGAGTTTGATGAGGCATTCCTCATGTGTGCAGGCATGGCAGAAGGATGTGAGGGCCTGGAATATTATCAGAAGAAAGGGGTGGCAAGCCCCCAACAACAATGGAAGGAACTCCTTCCTTAATTTTCTTCAAACTAATTACCGTTCTCCTGATATTGCTGTTAAGATTACCTCTACTGCAGCATACACAATTTTCTTGTAACAATTTTGATCTCATAAATGAATGATTGTATAACTATCAGATAATATTAATGATCAATACACAATTTCCTTAATATTAATGATGCGTTTCCTAGTTCCTCATTAAATTTATCATTATCAGTTTTTCTCTATTTAAATGATACATCAACAATATTTTTTATGTTAATCGTGATGTTTGGGTTGGTTTGAAAAACAAATCTATGATTTATAAAAAAATAATAATTTAAAAGATGCAACTAAAAAACATAATAATATATAAATGTACAATGAAAAGTCATGGCGACTATTAATGAGATAGAGTTGTAATATTTAACAGCAATATTTTAAATTCGTAACTCCAATTAAAAAAAAATACAGTGCTCTTGATGCAAGAGATATAATAATTTATAAAAGAGCATGAGAATGTGAGGATGTGTTATTTGTAATTTTTATTTATTTATTAACGTGGGTGTCTAGGTCAACTTACATGCATCTTAATTAATCTTACGGGTCCTGAAATTAACAATCATATAAATCTTCAATAGCCATTATATGATACGATGTTATGTGATTCTTCATTAAAAAAAACAAAAACAAGAGGAGGAGAAGGACGAAGTGTATGATTTATAAACAATATTAATTTAAAACATGCAACTAAAAGTTATAATATTTTATTGAATATGCAATGAAAAGTCATAATGGTCATTGTTTGTGAGGAAAAGTTGTGATTTTTCACAATTGTTAATTTTTTATTATTATTTAAAAAAAAATACATTGCTTGTGATATAAGAGATAAGCTTGTTCATAGGAACATTATTTATACGTTTAATACCTTTATATATATTGTAGTAATGTGGTCACACAAACTCATAATAAAAATGACAATAAATTTTAAAAAACCGAAACATGTTTAATAGGAGTATAACACAATAGAAACATGTTCTAATACACCATCATTGTTGGAATAAGAACCCTCCACTCTATAAATATCAATTCATAAATAGAAAGTATAAGAAATATGCTACGAAACCAGTTAATCTTTAATAAGACAGTTTACTTTGTTAGGGAACCAACGAATACGAAAATCTCTCTTACACAAGCTGAATAAATTCGGTAGCAATAGTATTATCCAATCTGAATATTTTATCCTTACAAAAAATATTTATACTCTTGAAAATAAAAATCCTAATGAATCTATCATTGTGGGTAAAATTGACTTACTTACAAAACTGACCAAAATCCTATACTAATACACATGAAAATATAGACTCCAACAAGCCTTCGAACATAAGTTAAAAACTAATTAATAATTAATTTCATATAAACCTTGAGTCTTAGCTGATTAATCAAACTCAAAGGCATAAATTAAGAACAAAAAACTACATGATCAGATCTCTCTAAGTTGCTAGAACTTAAAGATGGACAAAATATATAAAAGATAATTGAAACTAAAATATTTATAGAGCTAATAGTCACCACACGTATTACAGGAAAATATAAATTTCAATTCTTTAATGAATTCAAACCACATTAAAAACCCTTGTAGTCTAAGCTCATGCATAAGTTTAGACCCTAAATAAGTTTTATTTAATCTTTATTTGCTATTCAAAATTAACTCATTACAGGTCTAGATTGATTGGGCTAAAAATACCCAAGAAAGAACACTTTGTTGGCAAATCTGTCAAAACAGTAAAAACAACTTCAACCAATTTAAATAATATGTTTCTGAACTTTGATTGACCTGATATTTTACAAAAAAATATTTACATATGTCTAGTATTTTTTTGTAACATTTCAATACAATATGATGTATAATTTAAAAAATATACTCGATCTTGTAAAAGTGAACAATAAATATTTTAAGATAAAATTTGAATTTAACTTGTTTATTATAACGATGTATAATATATAAACATTATTAATTTAAAATGTGTAGCTAAATCACACAATTTTCACATATGTCCAAATAAATGACTAGTGATGGAGTAAATTCATATTTTTTTTGCAATATTTGCATTCTTTAAAATTGTAATTCTAATGAAAAATGTATAACTTTTTTTTATATAAGAAACATGATTGTTCGTATGAAACATCAAAATGCGAAGATGTATAATTTATAAACATAATTAATTTAAAAATATGATTGAAAGATACTTAAATTATAATGAAAGAATATAAAATTTAAATAATATATTGTTATCAAATATAAATAAAATTTCTGAACAAATTTTAAATAATATATAATGTATTTAACATGTACGAATATACATAGATTTTTTTTTTCATTATATCTAAAAATTTACAAAATAGAAGGGGGTGATTTTAGGAGTTCACAATAAATATATATTTTTTCTAATTTTAAAAACTATGAAAAACAAACTATAAAATAAAAAAAATCAAATAAATACTTATTTAAAGTATAAAAATTTTAAAATCATAATTATATTTTAAAATACTTTTGTAACAAAAAATACATTATTTAAATATTTAACAAGTCTATTAGTCTGCGCTCTAGCGCTAGTCAAGCTGAAAGTTTTTTAAAAGTAAAAAATAAATGTCAAGATCATGTGGGATTTTTTTTGGCTATGTTATTAAACCCGGTCAAGCATGCAAATTTTGAAATCTCATGTCTTAACTCCTTGCATAGCTCGAGTTTCAAATTAAACTGTATGGAAGTTGCCTCGACATGAATCGATTGACTTCACATATCCGAAGACAATTCTAATAATTTATAAAAACATGGTTAGCTTTAAAAAAAAATAATTCAAGATGATAACTTCTTTAGAAAATTTTGAGACGATGACATATTGGATGTCAACCTGCGTCCTGAGTTTTGGACTCGACTAGGTTTAATAACTTTATTTAAAAAAAATTAATTTTATTTAATTACATGATATAAAAATAAATACTCGCAAAATCAAGAACCAGCACAATGCCTAGATGTTTGTTTGAGACCACGATAACCCCATATATAAAAAAATAAAATAAATTATAAAGTCAGATCCCCAACCAAATTAATATTGAAAAATGAAATAAAAAAAGAAATTAACATACCAAACTTGCAAACCGGGTCAACTCTAGTTAATCCGCCAAACTCATGAACTGATTCATGAACTCTCTGAAGTTTAATAACATGGTTTTTTCCAAAACTATTTTTTTAACTATATGATAAAAAAAAACATGATCACAAAATCAAGTTCAATTAAATAAAAAAAAATATCCTTCCAAACATGAACTAAGGCAACCCAGATTACCTCATCAAACCTGCAAACTAAGTCATGGATTCCACAAAGTTAAATAAGTTGATTTTTGAACCATTTTTCATTTAACTATATGTTAAAAAAATAAACGATCACAAAATCAAGCATCAACTTAATGTCAAGTTGTTGTTTTTTTTAAATGTGAAAACAATGTAAAAACCAAAATAAAATGAAACAAATTATGAAATTCAATTCTCAATCAATTCAATATTGAAGGATGAGATTGAAAAAAAGTAAAAAATTCATTAAAAAATATATATGGCTAAATCTAAGAGATTTTAAAAATTAAGGGACTAAATTGAAAGAAGAAAGAAGTGCCCTGCATGAAGGAAACATGCCCCTTGGTGTGAAGAAGGCCTACAGCCTCTGTGCGGTGCATGAGAATTACTTTGAGCTCCAATTGATTTTGTCTAAGAATCATCACAACATCTTCTTTTTTATAAGGTGGTGTATGTTGGAAGAGGAGGTTTGGTATGACTTCAACAACCCATTCTTCTTTCCTTTCTCTTTCTCTTTTTTTTTTGACCTTTCTCATTGCCTCGGGTTTCATGACTAGCTTATGCTATTCTTCCTTGTGCACTTCAATGTTTTTCCATTCTTTAATTTTAGTCCATTTACTCTTTATCTTTAGAAAAATAAAGAACCCAAAAAACAATATCTTGCAAAATCAATCACTAACTCGATACCAGGACAATTATTTAATATAGTGGTAAGCATATAAAAAGCAGATCAAAACAAATTATATATAAAAAATCCTAATCAATACAACATCAAAAGATTAAATAATTGTTTATTAGTCATCGAGTTTTTTTATTTCAATTTTGATTAGGATTTTCCTCGGCGACTAATAAAAAATGGAGGACCAGACTTGGAAACACTTTTTTTGAAAAAAACAAAAACAAAAGGATTGTTCTTTTGTCTTTTTTTTTTAATTTTGGTCCCTTAATTTTAAATTTCATCCCAACAATAAATGTTTTTTTTGTGAAATCAAGGATCAACCCAATGCTAGAATATTTTTTCAATATCAAGATAAACATATAAAAAACAAATTAAAATAAATTATAAAATGTAAATCCTAATAAGCATATAAATTATGGACTAATTTGAAAAGAAATAAAAGATCAAAACGAAATAAAATCCAGAGTGTTATAGATGTGGATTAACAGTATTTCTCCACGCACTTTAGTTTTTTTTCTTAATCTTAATTAATTAATTAATTAATTAATGTGACTTAGGAACCTAGATGCGGGGAGTAATTTGGGATGTTCCCCATCGTAGATATTATAATTAAACCAATCGCAACCGTCAACAGTTTTAGAGAGCATCCGAACTCTAGATTGGAAAGGAACAATCGTAAATACCCGTTCTACCCCCCTCACCGTCCTCTTTCGCGCGCTCTCACTCTCTCACGAGTCACGTCTCTCTCTCCCTCTCTATTTAACTCTGATAATAACCTCAGTTTTTTGTATTTCAATTAATTTTATTCTCCTTAATCCACTCTTTCACACTGTTTTCTTGGTCGCTTCAGTTTATTTTAATATGCTAATGCGAGCTTGCTTCTGTTAATTAATTTTATTTTTCTTTAGCTTGTTTTGCAACCACGCTGTGAAGGTAACCAAATTGTTTTGCTAAAAACCTACATTATTTATTTATTTTTTAATTGTTTGAGATCTGTTTATGACATTCTAAATTATACAAATCTTGATAAATATATTAATACTATTTAATGGTAGTTTGGGAGATTCTGATTTTTTTCTTCACATAGGATAGATTTAGGTTTATGGGTTCATATTAAGGAATTGATTAAGGTAGTATAATAATCTATGTAGTTTCTGTTCATTATTGGCAATACTAGTTTATCTAGCAGCTATTCTTGGTCTAAATAGTTTTTTTTTTCCTGTTTCTGTTTCCAGGAAGTAAATTGGGCTCTTATGCGATTGAGGAAAGGAACAAGCTAAATAATATTGTTATTGCTAAGCCTTTAAATCAATGGATTCTAAGGGTATCAAGAAACCTGCTAAGTGTTCCAAATCAACTTCTTTATCTCAGGTTCGTGTTCATGAAACCATTCTTAGTTTAATTTTGAATGAAATAGTCTAACAATGAGATGATTTATCCATGAATAATTTCTAACATGTATACATAATACACACTCATGAACGTGTAGATTCATATGGTTCAACCATTTAGGGGTTTCCGTTAAGGACCATGTTTAAGTGTGTGTTTGTTAATGCGGTGCACCGTTAACGGCCTAAATGGTCTGAACGTGGTGGTTGTCGACGAATGAATAGGCGTGTCTTGTAGCTGGAGATGCTTCCACCCATGTTTTCAGCATAAAATGCTTGATCTTCTTTAGACTTCTCTTCGAATTTAAGTGATCTTTTTGTGGTGGTTTAGTTGCGTCAGTCTATGACAAAGGAGAAACGATTAAATTGCTTTCTCTTGATGGTGTTCGAGTCAACCGCGTTGGAACTTCACTTAATATACAGGGGACTTCGTTTCATATCCCTATCATCATCTACACATTCCTTTTGTTTATAGGAACACTACTGGTCACATGGCTGTTCTGTATGTTTTATCATGGATGGGCTTAGGGTGGATGTCATCTTCTATGCTATCTTGTAAAACTATTGGCTCCTCGTCTCATCTTGTTCTCAGCTTCAAGCAGGGTGGAGTGGATTTGGGTCCCAGAGCCCTGTCCCTGCAAGAGTTGCAGGCCTGCTGTATAAAATCCATGCACCACTGGCAGATTATTGACCTCGTTATCAGTCAAAATCTCTTGCCTCGCTTATTTCAATTAGTATCTAAACTTTCTTCTTTCATATGTCACATCATGTGGATGTCAGGCACATGAAAAAATTCCAGACCCAAGGGGGAGGTGGCTTTTTATGTTGGCTTCTTACGTTATCTGCTAACAATGTTCAGTACA
>Ga0307517_10004821_pt1 | contig 20565 bp, 28 predicted proteins | sample 23_EM_MG_FD_194515 | JGI IMG/M metagenome (GOLD analysis project Ga0307517, IMG submission 194515) | Populus trichocarpa ectomycorrhiza microbial communities from riparian zone in the Pacific Northwest, United States - 23_EM | ecosystem: Host-associated > Plants > Roots > Unclassified | place...
TCGCCATCCACTGAGACGGGGAGTTCCCCGCGTCAATGTTGTTTGTGGTGGGGCAGTTCCGACACCCAGAAACCCATCCAGCCCGAACATTTGAATCCTTCCTGTCGAATCTAGTTCCATCCCCCCCCCAATTGTTCTGTTCCCGCCCCCCGATTGGCCGTTCCTGGAAGAAGCAAACCCTGGATCATATCCGCCGATTATGAAGATCTTGCGGTTCTCGTCAAATGCGGTGTTTCGCTCCGGGCAACTGAAAAGCGGTGTTGTTAGGGGAATCGTGTGTTCGAAGGAGGGCGACAGTTGAGGAACCCCACATCTTTTTTTTAATCATTATGACTAGCATACCAATCGAGTTATTTATTATGCACGATTTCGGCAATACATTTGCCAATTAATGAAAATATACGAGAACCGAATACGAACTAGAGGGATCTGCAGACACGACGCATGTTGACACGGCCTTGGCATGACCCGGTGTGGTGCGGAATTGAATCCGTAAGTTATAACGTTATATTATAAAGATAGGTAGGAAGAACAATCCAAGAGAAAAAAGGTTAACTATGGTTTGAATATATAAATTTATTAAATTATGATGACAATGGCTGCCCCCGGGTAATGAACTAAAAAGTCTATGTTATGCCGAGAGAATCACGGCGCGAAGAACGAAAATGGTCTATAGAGATATAAATGACATGTTACCGCATGGTGCACAACGTTTTTCCAACCCGAATACGAAAGAAAAGAGAAAAAAAAAAGAAAGCCTATCTGCAGATCACCTGGACGCCTTTGTTCTTGAGTTCAAGGAACATGTCAGAGAGCTTTGCCGGGTCGACGTCACGTTCCCGAATGGTCTTTACCGATATTTGAAATGACTTCAGGACCGGGAAGGCGGTAGAAGATAAGATGGAGTCGAGGATGTTCCAGTCGGAATACCGGAGCTCGGCGCGTCGATAGTCTGAGTCAATGCAGTTGATACCCACGAAGACGGGTTTGGGTTTGAGAACGGTCACCATGAGTTGGACACGTTCGATTGGAAGGGATTGATCTGGGGGAGTGAGAAAGAGTGAGGAGAGGTGCTCTGTTGGGCAGAGAGTGGGTGTCCATTGCAGCCCTGATATGCGGAGGTGTTGCAGACGTGGGCAGTTGGATAGGATGGCAGATAATGTGGATTGCGTCTGCTTGGCTGGAAGCGTATGAGCATAATCTGCCTGGACTTGGGGGGAAAAGTAGGGCTTACAGGGAGTGAGACGCATATCGAGGGATTCCAAGGAATGACCGGCTTTTTGAAGGAATTCGACGACCCCGGCCGAGTCATTGACACTGCCCAAATATAGTCGGCGCAGGTTGAGGAAGTTTATTGAGAAAGGACGGATGCCGAAGATGCTGTGAAGCAGACAGGAGTCGGGAGAACCGTCGATCGCCAAGCTGTGCAATAAACTCGTACAGGGTTCTGTGGGGAGAACTGTGACGGGGTTGTCCCCGGGTATCGCGGAGGGCGAGGGTTTGGAGTCTTCGATATCGATGTCGGCAGTGAGTAGCCTGAAATAGCTTAAACGAAGGCTCTTGACGTTTCTGGAGGCCCCGAGAAAGTCAAGAAGGGCGGAGGTGGTAGGCATCTGACAATTCCAAATTTCGATACGTTCGAGTGTACGTGTATTGCAAATTTGGAGAATGGAAGACAGGAATGAAGGGGCGAGGCAGGCCCAATTCATCTCCCTGAACAGGACGCCTGACAGATGGGCAAAGTGACGGAGGATGGAGGATAGAAGGACAGCATACGTGTCCTGCTGTTCTGGGTGGGTGGTGGTGGTGGACCTCCCAAGGGAGACCTCGCGAACACAGTCGGAGATGTTGTGGCTGGTTTCGAGGAGAGAGAGGAGGGAGGTGAACTTGTGGATGCCTCTGTACCTGCCCCTGCGAGGATGGAAATGGGCGGCTGAGGTCGCTTTGGAGGTCGGGGACGGTTCAATCAAGAGGTCGAGGGAACGGAAGAGGTGAGCACGGGCAGCGGTATTCCAGGCATGGCTGACGAGACGGACGGTGGCGAGGGTGGGGTGGTCGTCGTGGGCAAAGTCGACGATGTAGTCGAAGAGCTCTTGGGGGAAGCCGAGCATGAGAGGGGACACGGGAGGAGTCTAATTGTCCTGCACATTATATAGGCCAAATATGGATGTCAAACTCTAGAAAGCCTAGTTAGGGAATTTGACCCGACAGGAGATCTCGATAGCCGGGCCGAGTGTTCATCTGCACCCACATTAACTTACATCTAACAGACATGAAACAAGGTTCTGCCCAATGGCATGCTGCTCTCCCCCCTCTCGGTGCTCCTACACTCTCAATCTCCCCCTCTCTGTTGTCTACTCTCTCTGCGAAAGCCGCCCTGCTCCATCAAAACGACACTCGCTCGTCTTCCCCGCCAGGCTCAGAAGCAAGTTTTCTGTCAAAAATTATACATTCAGGCACTCTTTCCGACAGGTTGAGCGCGCTCACCCTACTGGTCCAGAGCAGTCCCCTGCACAATACCAAGCCTCTCGAGTCACTAAAAGCCATGGCAGAAAGAGGGAAAGGAAAAGGTGGCAGGGAGGAGAGCTTGAAGGCTTTGAGATGCATCGTCGATTGGTGGGTCGGAGGTGGGGCTCCAGATAGGAAACTCAAGTATGCCCTCTTTATGCCATCCCCCCTTCAGACCCTTTCATCCGTTCACTTAGGTCTTTCCGTGATCAGCCCCTCCTTCATCCAGATGTCACCGACGAGTATCTACTCCTTTGGTACTTTGAAGATTGGCTCAAGAAGTACTTTTTCTCCATCCTACAAATACTAGAGGCAGGTTCCCTACGTGTTCCCTTCGTGCTTTCTGACACTATCCTTAGACCCTCTCACTCGATCCACTCCCCTACATAAGAACGCAAACGATATCTCTCATATTCACCCTTCTCCGAGACAGGCCCGAACAAGAACAAAACCTTCTCCGCCTCCTCGTGAACAAGCTCGGAGACACGGATAAATCTCTGTGTTCGCGTGCTTCGTATCACATTTTACAACTTCTGCAAACACACCCGTCGATGAAAACGGTCGTCGTGCGCGAAATTATGGCTCTTGTCCTGAAACCTCCCGTTGCTGCGTCCGTTCCCCAACGGGGCGAGAAGGACAAGAAAGGAGGCAACGCGCACGCGAAATACTATGCTGCCGTTACGCTCAATCAGATTGTGTTGACGCCGTCCGACAGAGGCGTTGCGGTGACCCTACTCGATGTCTATTTTCAGATGTTTCAGGAAATCTTGGGTGAGAAAGAGGAAGGGGAAGGAGAGAAGGGGGGTGAGTCCGAGGACGGTGAGGTTGTTGATGTGAAGATGGATAAGAAGGGTAGGGTGCTCGATCACAAGAAGGGAAAAAAGGGACACAAGGCTTCGAACCATTTCAAGGGTTCGGCAGGGTTTATGGAGGTGGGAGACTCGAGTTCAAAGTTAATATCTGCCGTTCTGACGGGTATCAACCGCGCCTTGCCGTTTGCCAACATAGGCGCTGACGACTCTGTGTGAGTTCTACCCCATTCATTTCGTGTCAAATGATTAATTTTATTTCTTCTAGGCTGAACAAGCATATAGATACGCTATTCTTCATTACCCACACATCAACATTCAATATCTCTCTTCAAGCGCTACTCCTCATCCAACAAATCGCCGCGTCCCTTTCATCGTCTAACAAGTCGCATCCCTCCTCGACAGTGACGAAATCCATCGCGGACAGGTACTATCGGGCACTTTACGCATCATTACACGACACCCGACTCGCTTCGTCCTCCAAGCAAGCGATGTATCTTAATTTATTTTTCAAGTCTGTCAAGGCGGACGAAAATCACGAAAGGATCAAAGCCCTCGTCAGGAGGTTCACGCAGGTGCTAGTAAGTGGGGGTGGTGGTGCTACCGAATTTGTGGCCGGAGGCTTGTACCTCCTTGGGGAGGTGAGCTGCCTCGTTTTTTTTTTCGTTGTCTTTGTGCTCAGCTTTTTATATTAGTTATTTAGTTGCGTTCCCGGACTGAAGGCGATTTTAAATAACCCATCATCGAAAGACCTGCTGGACCAGGAAAAATACGATCCTAGAAAACGAGACCCACAATATGTCCATGCTGCAACTTCCCCTCTGTGGGAATTGGTATGTTCATTTAAAAAAAAATGTTGTATTGATATTTCGTTTTTGATTTGTTAAAAAAGACTCCCCTTCTCCATCATTACCATCCAGCGATTGCACTCCACGCCCGTCAACTCCTTTCGTCTCAACTCCTGACGGCATCCCCTGATCTCTCACAAAACACGTTATCGCATTTCCTTGATCGGTTTGTTTATAAAAATCCCAAAAAGCTAAAACCAAAGGAGGGAGAGCCCGAAGGGTCACGTCGTCTTGGAAAGGGACCGAGTGCGATGCAACCAGCTGCGAGTGGCGTTGAGGGTATCAAGCTGATCAGGGGCGAAGTTGGGTATATTGGGGAGGAAGTGGTTAACGAAAAGGCGTTTTTGAGGAAGAGACGGGAGAATGTGCCTGTTGATCAGGTTTTCTTTCATGATTATTTCACGAGGAAGTATCAAAAGGAGAGGTCTTTGAAGGAGGTGAAAGAGGGTGGGAGTGTTAAAAGTGATCGAGACGGGGGTGATGATGATGATGATGAAGGCAAGGAAAGTGGTAGTGACTGGGATGAGGATGATGCGCGGGAAGCGGAGATTTGGAAGGTAACTCATCCCCTTGATTTTTTCTCATAACCTTTTTAAAAAAATTATTTCTCTAGGTGATGAGTGCCACAATGCCAAAAGTAGATGAAGACGACGACCTTATGGATGATGATAGTGAAGATGGAGAGGCCCCTTTCGGTGGTGATAGGGACTCGGGCTCTGATCACGAAAACGACCAGGATTCCGATGATTCTACGGAGATCGTGTCTCTGGTGGAGGGTTCTGACGATGAAGATCTTATTCCATTGGACCCAGAAGAGTTGATAGAATATGATGGGTCTGATGCAGGTGACTCTGGGACAGATGGTGCGGTCGACAGAGAGGAGGAATGGGATGGGATTGGGAAGAGGAAGAGAGCCAAGGAGAACGAGAATGAGAATGGGAGAAAGAAAAAGAGATCACTGCCGATGTTTGCCAGCTATGAGGATTACGCCAGGTTGATCGAACAGGGACCTGAGGATGATATTTGATACCCACTTGGGAAAATGCTATTGTCTTTGTCCTCCTCTTGGAGTACTTTTTTATTGGGAGGGTAAAGGGTACATGATGAATGTTAAGCTGTAAGGGGATGTACTTGAGAGGAAATTGATTCCGTCCTCTTTGTTTGTGCTTACCGTTTACGAGGCTAAAGGGGATATTATTGGGTGCCGAATTATTGAACACGTGATTGACCTCTTTGACCTCCAGTGACCATTGCCCAATTCCGATGTCTCTCAGACCTGGCCAATATCTCATTGGAAACGTTTTCTTAAAGTCCGTCTATTCAAGAGCACTCTCATCAAGTCAGCGCCGTCACTCGAGATGGCTGCAGCGCACCACGAGGTGGACGGCATATTCTTTATTAGGGTTGGGTACAGTATACGCAGCTGACAAGACGTGTAATGCGTCTTCCTTGACTAGAACTCTTAGAACTTTCTGGACGGTATGCTTTCTATCACCTCCAATGGATGTTTTTGTCTCATCTTTTCCCAAACGAACAGTGTGCTGTGATCACTTTAGACTACAAATTGAATTTCTCTCCTGAAAAAAGCGATAAAATACCGGAACTGCATGAACGTGTCGCAGAAAGAATTTATAATCTGTTGACTGCAAATGGCGGTCTTTATATTAAAATTGGGTGCGCGACAAGCTAAAGACCATTTGCAATGCTCTCTCAATTGGAACGAACTAAATAAATAAATAAAATCCTATTTTTATTTTTATTTTTATTTCTCTTCTAGACAATCTATAGGCAGCAGTGCTGCTGTACTCCCTCGGCCAATGCAAATCAAATTCGCCAGTCTGTTTGATGACGCACCCCAAGTGCCATACTCCGTTGTTCACGATGTGTTTGTCAAGGAGCTCGGTCGGCCGCCCTGTGGACCCGGTGGCGTCTTTGAAATATTTGAAGAGGAAGCGACTGCTAGTGCGAGTATAGCGCAAGTGCACAAGGCAAAGTTGTGGCCGCGAATTGGACCGGACGGAAAGCCAGAGAAGGAGGAGAGATGGGTTGCTGTCAAGATCCAGAAACCAGACGTTTCGAAGCAGATGGAATGGGACCTTGGTGCTTATAGGGTTGTTATGTGGCTTTTTGAGAACGTGGCCTTTGATTTGCCTGTTTACTTCGTGGTCGGTGAGTTTATTAAAATCCATGTTGAATTCGGGAATGAATTCTTTTTGGGGTAGATTTTGTCTCGGATCATCTTCGTCAGGAACTTGATTTTATTCGCGAAGCTGAAAATGCACGACGGACTGCCGAATTCGTAGCCAAGGAACCACGGCTACGCGACAGGGTCTATATTCCCGAGGTCTACCCTGATTACTCTACCAAGAGAGTGATGACTGCCGAATGGATAGATGGCGTTCGTTTGAGTGACCGCGAGGGAATTTTCCGCCTTATGGGTGAAAACACTCCACCCGTAAATGCGTGGCCAGATCATACATCTGATTCTGCCTCAACTACTACTACTCCGTTTAAACCTCTCAAAGGTGGCGTACGATCTGTGATGCAGACGATGGTTGAACTCTTCTCCGCCCAAATGTTCGAGTGGGGTTGGGTGCATTGTGACCCACATCCGGGCAACATCCTCATTCGTCCGTCACCAACCCATCCATCTCGATCGCAGCTTGTGCTCATCGACCATGGTCTTTATGTCAGCCTGTCGGAAGGTTTTCGTGGAGAATGGGCCAGACTCTGGCGTGCGACACTGGAGGGTGATTATGAGGGAGTGGAGAAGGTTGTGACGGGTTGGGGGATTGGCCTACCGGATCTGATGGCCAGCTTCACATTGTTAAGGCCGACGATTTTGAAGAAGGGCAGGAAAAAAAAGAACGTTGATACAGCTACTCCCGATGGCGCGAAAATCCCGCCGGTGACACATTATGAGAGGAGTGTGATCATGAAGAAGAAATTGAAGGAATTTCTGCTGGATACTGATAGGATGCCCAAGGAGTTGATCTTTTTATCGAAGAATATGAGGATGGTGCAAGGTGGCGTGTGTTCTTATGGGGATTTGTGATCTGAATTATTCATTTCCTTCAGGAAATAATCAAACTTTCCGGTCCCCCGTTAACCGTATCAGAATAACAGGTTACTGGGCTTCTCGATCTCAATTCCGTCGAACGTCTCTCTCTATCCGAGACCGTCTCAATGAGCTTTATAGGCATCTCATCTTCCAGGCTGTCATGTTTTCGATAGATATCGCCTTCTATACCAACAAGTTGAGAAAGACTATGGAGCTCTGGAGAATGAGACTGAGAGCTTGGTTTGGTCTCAGAGCCGATGGGGCGGTCATGAGCCGAGATTTCGAAGAAGAGATGGAGAGACAAGTAAGGATGGCTGCGAAGGACTACTTTGGTGTTGAGATCGGAGAGGATACATTCGTAGGTTAGAAAAATTAATTGCATCATTATTAGAGTTGGTACATGGGGGTGAATATACCTTATTATCACATTCGTTACCTCGTAATGTTTTAATTTAATTTGTAGCTGTCATAACACACTTATGTGACAATCATCGCTCTTTCCATCTCCGTTCATGAGCCATGTGGTACGCAATTGGGCACCTGGTGCTAATATCTCACATTTTCTTCGACTTTTCTGAGGCATTGTATGTTGTAATTTATGCTGATGAATATTGATTTCCTCAACGTTCGCTCAGGCGACCCACGAAGGCACATTCCTCACAGCAGATATTATTCAAGGGAGGTGCAGAAGGTTATTCGTGTCCCTTGTCCCCCATAGCCTTGCCTACGAAGAATGCCACTAGATCCTTCTGGCTTGCCTCCCCTGAAGACAATCCCTTGGCGGAGGAAGGAAGTGAGGGCGATTTAACTGAACATGCGGATGTGTGCATTATCGGTAGTGGCATCACCGGTGTCAGCGCTGCTTGGCATCTCTCGCAGATGATGGGGAATTACGACTTTAAGACGAATGCCGTGGTACTGGAGGCACGGGAATTCTGTGAGTGTGCCAGCCATGATCAGAAAACGAGAATTTAACTTTTTACTGGTTTATAGGTTCTGGTGCCACAGGTACTGTGTATAATTGTCGTGCACAATGCGTTTTGCCAATAAAGTAGTCATCAATCAACAGGACGAAATGGTGGTCACCTGTCTCCCAACACATTTTCATCTTTCGTGGATCGTCAAGCCAAATACAATACCTCCGAAACCGTCAAGTCGTATATCATAGAACGCTACACTGCCGATTCCCTGGTGAAATTCCTCAAATATAGGCGGTTGGAGAATAATGTGGACCTGGTTGAGGGTGGCCACCTTACTTTACTGAGAACTCTGGATGAGGCACGAGCTGCTAAAGCAGACTTCGAAGCAGCTTCCGCAGCGGGACTGAACTTGACCGCTATCAGATGGATTCCAAATCAAATACTCGTAGAGGTGACTTTACTCCCCAACCAAACACTTTATTTTTCTTGATACATTTTTCTGTAGCAATACGGATTAAACTCAGATTTCAACTACACGGGAGTTTGGTGGCCGGGACACAACCTCTGGCCATGCAAACTAGTCACAGAACTCTTTAAGGATGCACAAGCTGGAGGGAATTTCTCAGTCACCCTGCATACGAAAACACCTGTTACCTCTGTAACCCGACAACGAGGGTCCATCCCTGCGCGCTGGGCCTTGCAGACACCACGAGGGAGCATCGTGTGTAATTATGTCCTCCACGCCACAAATGCATATGCAGGTCACCTCTTACCTTTTTTTGCTGGTTCAACGGAAATCCAAGATTCTTCCTTGTCCTTCAATTTGAATGGTGGTGGTGTCGGCGGTAGCAATCATGAATCGGTGCGGGATTTTAGCATCATACCGACTAGGGGACAAGTCGCTGCTGTTCGTACCTCTGTGGCTGCCTCTCACTTTCCGTGGCGCTATGGTTGGCATGGCGGTGGAGGATGGGAGTATTGGTTCCCTCGATTCCAGGGTCTACGTGATGTTGAAAATGACAAACCTCTGGTGATTTTGGGTGGGGGAAGGGAGTTCTCCGGCGGGAATCTTGAAACGGGTGAAAGTGACGACGGAGTGGTGAATGCGAGAGTTACTAAGGTTCTGAAAGACTTTCTACCCCGGTATTTCCCTGCTTTGTTCAAAGAAAGTGAGATGGAAAGTAATTGGGAAATGGAATGGGTAAATCTTTGTTCGATTCTTTGATACATACTCATGAGCTAACGATTCTTAGACTGGAATCATGGGGTTCACTAGGACCCGTGATCCATATGTATGTGTGCTCCAATTTTCCGGTTGTCAACGTTGCTCAAAAAAATCTGTACAGGTTGGTCCTGTAATTCACCCCTCATGGTTCAAGGGAACGATGCGACATAACCCTTATGACGGGCAATATATCTCTGCGGGGTATACAGGACATGGGATAGTTCGAGCGTACGCATGGTTAGTTCTGACTTTGAACTTCTTTTAAAGCAGTTGACCCATTATTATTTTTTTCAGTGCGGAAGCTGTCGCTGGTATGATTAAATCTCGGATTATAGGAGAGAGATGGGTGTTGCCCGAATGGCTCCCAGAACGATATCTGACGTCCGAACTCCTCTCCACCAATTAAATTATGTAAATGGATATTTTGTTTTTACTGGTTCCCCCCTTTCAGATGGCCTGCATAGCGGATCGAATGAGGTGGGATAGATGCCAGGTGTTGACCTGAAAGTACGCAGTATATTAGCCTCAGTGGATTGTAATGCCTTGCAAGTCTGGTCCAAAGCTCATCTGCCGATAATTAGCAATACGACAGGACGAGCGAAAGACTTACTGTACTCAAAGAATATGGATGATAAAGATATGGGCTGGATCTAAAGAAATAAACACAATGAACAAGAGTTGAGTGGGGGAAGTTCACCTCAAGAGAAAGGTATGTGGTTTGTCCACCATTCTTATTCCTAAGTGCAAAGTAAACACCTCCTGCGGTAATACTTTCAAAAAATAACAAGCGAGTGTAAGACGATGGTACTGACCAGGCAACCTCCAGGGATCTTTCATTCTCAGCATCAAAGCAAACAGTGGGAAGTGATGCATGAAGGCTAAAAGTGTCTCGATGACTGCATGAACAAGAAGCGTTGCAAGTCGCAGCTAATATAAGAAGGTATACGATAAGAATGGAAGTCAATCTCAAACCAGATAGGTGGCACTTACCCCTGCAAAGAGCACATAATATACCAATGCTGTTGGGAATAGGAAGACCATGAGGGTAAACAGGACCGTCCCAAAGAGGAGCTGATCAATATCGTAGCTCCATGTATCGGTGCGGTTGCGCAGGACGTTGTGTCTTTTCCCTACGAAAAGTATAAGGGGCGTTGGGCGGATAAAGGGGAGGCAGACTGTACCCCGAAATAAACCCCACAGAAGTCCTCCACCTAGCTTAACACCAGCCGCCCAATATACCAACCGTGTCAGCTCGTAACCTATGCGCAAGTGGGCAGTCAAGAAGAAAGTAATGATATCTGCGAGTAGCGAAAGGAGAAGCGTGCATCCCCCAGTTGAAGCAAAAAAACCCAATGTTGTAAAGAATGCCGGAGAAAGTGGAGGTAAGACAGCTTGTAAACGGTACGTCAAATACTTGAAAGGGGTCATTAAAAAAAGTGCTTACAATACCACGTATCTATCAAGCTGATGAGGGTGATTGCATAGAACCGACTCAATTCTGCGTTCAGTTTGAGGCCAGCAGGCCAGGCATCGAGCCAATAGAGTGCTGTTCGAGGGAAGTGGAATAGGTAGGTCTTCGGGTTTCTATTAGTCGGGATGTATTCTCTAAAATAAGAATTTACCTGGATCCATCGATTGATAGTCATGCTGAGCTCGTTGCTGTTCTCCGACAAGAATGTGCCAAACACAACTCCGAGGCTTACATCGTTCACTATCAGCCAAAATGTATTAAAGAAGCTGCACAATATATATATCCGTCAGTGAACAATCTTTGAAAAAGGTCCGACCAACTTTGTATATCGGACAGAATATGAGGCGACGTCATGTGTGTTTTGCCGTTGAAGACTTGATACTTGGGTGAGGAAAAAGACGGCCTGTTCAAGTCGGACGTCGAACTGTTGGACTGAAATAAGAATGCAAGGTATGAACTCTCTTTACACCCCATAATATCAAATACCTACCCACGGCAGATATATCCTTCAATGGGAGGTACCGAGAAGGACCAAATGTCAAACTAGGTTCAGGAAATACCGGTATCCGCACGAAACTCGCTGCGAGTCTGGAGCACCACAGTAAGATCCGGGTAAAAAGGGTCAACTGGGAAGCGAGAGTTAAGAGGAAGGTCGCTGTTATGGGAAGGAGATTTGGATGCTGTCTCGACTGGACGGCATTTTGAATGATGAAGCTAGCGTTGAGCTATATTGTTGAGAAATCACCAAGATGACGTGAAATACAAAGAATAACTTGCTTGGTTCAGGACTGTGGCACTCAGAGCACGTTGGACACAGATTGGATGGGGCCTCGTGAAGTCGTATTTTGCTATGGAATGAAATAAATCTTTAGAAGAAGACGACGGAGTTGAGCACGCCAGTTTCTGGGGAGGGGTGAGGGAAAAAAAGCGGAGCGAGTTGGGAGCATGTGGATGGTAAAGCACAAAAGAGTACTGTTCCTCATCGCCATCAAATAATTTGAACGACATTGGTACCCATGATCGTCTATTACGGTCGAACCTACATCGGCCAATAAGTGTGGGACTTCCCCCGCACGACTGTTGGAGTGGCCCCCAGAGTGTAGAACGCGCAAGGACAGTGGTCAACAACACGCGATCATCCTACAAAGACTATAATGAGCATTTGGACCGTGTAGTTCTGTAACTGGTTACCTCAAGAACACCAGCAATACAAATTGAAGGGCTCAACCACCCATAGCAAAGTCCATCCTTAGTACATCCTTTAGGCCAGAAGACAGAAGAGGACGTCGCCGGTGTTGTCGATGGAGGCATGTATTGACAAACGGCCACGTGACGATTGATCAACCCGAGTTCGAAATGTCATCCGACTCATTTCACTAAGACTCATTTGCATTATTCCAATGGAGCCACCTGCAGCTGCAGCAACGCGCTCAAGACGCCCAGACATGAAACGAAAGCTAGTCGTTGTGGGTGATGGTGTGTTTGTATTATGGATATACTCCGATGAAGAATTTCATTGCATCTGAATTTGGAACAAACAGGTGGATGCGGTAAAACGTGTTTGCTCATCGTCTATGCCGAGAATCGATTCCCAGAGGTAATGTTCTTTATTCAGGCTGCGATGACTTTTACTGACGCCTGGGCAATAGTCTTATATACCAACCGTTTTTGAAAACTATGTCACCCTCGTGAATTTCGACTCCAAACTTATAGAAATTGCCCTGTGGGACACCGCTGGCCAGGAAGAATACGACAGACTCAGACCACTTAGTTATCCCGAAAGCAATGTCATCCTTATAGTCTTTTCGGTTGATTTCCCAACTAGCCTGGCAAACGTATCAGACAAAGTGAGTCAGGTCCCTCGCCTCATCCCCAAATCTAACCATCTGAATGTTAGTGGCATCCAGAAGTAAGACACTTCTGCCCAAACACGCCTCTACTTCTTGTTGGAACAAAAACCGACTTACGGAGAGATGAAGCGACTCGTCGTTATCTTTCAGCACAGGGTATGAAACCTGTCTCAGAAGAAGAAGGAGCTGAGGTTGCCAAAGAGATCGGTGCAGTATACAAAGAATGCAGTGCAAAGACAGGTGTTGGTGTCAAGGAAGTTTTCGAAGCTGCATTGCGGGAAACGCTTAAAGGATCCTGGGCAAGAAAGACCAGAGACTGTGTCATACTCTAAATTCGCAGACTGATGCAGGACATCGTCGGTCTTTAGGAGGAACAAGTTGGATACCCGAGAACGCGGCATATTTCCATCGTGCATAACCTTTGCTCCATTACTTTCTCTGGTTCGACGTCTCCCAGCGAGTGTTGTACTTTATCTTGCTTCCTCGTCTTCGGTCTTCTTTCCCTTATCAACTATTCTCTGGGACTTGTCCTCGTTTATGACCCTCTACCCCCATGCTTCGATTACTGGCACTCATCAGATCGCACATACAATCTATTTATTGCAAATTCAACTAAGTGATAGAATTGAAGGACCTTGGAGTGTCCAGACGGATGACTCTATAAAATACACGTATAATGAATGGTAAAGGACTTTACCACGAAAGTTGTGATGATGGATGGTATTGGTATTGGATATTGGTGACGAATGCGAAAGTTTAAAGCTGAGCATATAGTGGCAGCTCATCCTCTCCTGGTTTCCTTCTCAGACCATTCAACAAATTCCTCTTCTTCCCATCCCTTAACTGCATCCAAATCCATAATCCACGCTTGATCTCCCTGTCCACTCTCCAGCTTTCTCCTCTTCTCGTCCGGGACACCTTTAACCGCCGAAGCGAGAGCTCCCTCAACCGTTCTTGCAACCGGGTTATCTCTCAAACCTACATACTTCGTCTTCTCCTCAAATGAAATCCCCATCTCCTCCAACTCTCTCAAAACAGGTCTACAAATTTCCATCTCAGAAGGCATCCTCACACCCACCAACCCACTCAATTTTCCCTGCACAATCATCATAGCAGCAATCGCAGCTGGAAAGCCAACCATACGAGCCATAGCAGACGCAGGCCTTTCTCCATGGAATCCCACATGCATCTGGTCGGTCCCGTAAGCGACGAGCGTGGACGTGTGCGCCTTTTCTGGTCCGAATTTAAGGTTAATGCCGGTTGATATGATCTCATGCGAGAGTATCACCATGTCTTTGTCGGTTGCTTGGTACCGCAGTTTGTGAGATAGAAGATAGGCAAAGATGGAGAGAGGTGTGTCTGCTACTATAGGAAGTAGGGGCATCGGTTTGTGGGGTCTATCTTTGTCAATTAAAGGAGTGGCTAAACCGAGCCACTCAAGAGCATCATGCAACGCTGGGAGATTCTCGGCCTCGATCACGTCAACCAGAGACGGTATGGACCCATCTTTGGAGTTATATTCCACTAACATACATTCCCGAACGAAGATGTTCCATCCTGCGGGTGATATCTTTTTCTTGGCATTCAGAAGTCCAAGCTTCTTGAAAGAGTGGAGGAGGGCACTGTATCCGGGATATCTACACACAAGAATTCTCAGCATTGATACCGTTGTAGGGTGAAAAGAGATAACACCTCAAAGTCCCTCGCACAAAAGTCCTCAAACCGCCCAGATGATAAGGCCTCAAGTAACAGAGGGAGTCGCGATTCGGCAATCCCTCGAGTTCTATCCCACGTACGATAGGCAACTTTCCCCAGCCATTCTTCAATAAGTTAAATCCCTCAACAACATGTGTCTAAGGCTCCTCTGTCAGTACATGAACAACCAAAACGACCAAACAGCACTCACGTCACCAAGCAAAGCATACCTTGCATTCTGAAGAGCGGCAAGCAACACTCCCTCAGGTCTCCAACTAAACTTATACTTGAGTGGAACACCCAACGCGTCTTCTGGAGCGGGCAATCCACCACACATCGAAATAAATGAAACCAAATTTCTTCGTGCGTGCTTGAGCTTGTCGATCATACTAACAGCGGAGAGATGGTCGAGTCCTGGATCGAGTCCCATTTCAGTTAAGATGAGAACTCCACGTTGTGTTGCCCTGACAAAGTGTGTGTTTAGAGGTAGGTAGGAGGCTTGGACGGAAGAGAAGAAAACATTACCGAACGTTCAACTTCGCCATTTCGGGCGATGTGTATGAAGCCGTGACGAGAGGTTTTCCAGAAGCAATGCAAACTTCTGCTACCTTGTGGTGCATATGGGCGGGTAACAAGCTAAAATGAAAGGGCGGGATAAATTTGTAAGGAAGGATTCAGATATGAATGAAACTAATTGACCTTATGACCACATCAGCCCCCAAAACGAGAGATTCGTATTTCTTCTGGTCACCAAAGTCGAGACATATCGTCTCAACTGATCCGCCTGCTGCGTAAGGCATCTCGAGGCGCTTCAGCTCGTGGGGGCTGTTACTTGCTGAATAACAAGACAGATATAAGTCACATAACTTAACAACGAAAAACACTAACCAATCGTAACCTCCATTCCACCCTTACACACCAAATAATCCACTACAGGCTGCGCGACCATTCCACTTCCGAGCAAAAGCACCCTCTTCTTACTCAATTTCTGCTTATCTTTGCGGTCCACCCTTTTGGAGAGGGTGATGGGTTGGGTGAATTTATCGAAAGGACTAGGTAGCTCAAGTCTAATATGAGGTTCGACGAGCTTCCTCAACCATTCGTGGTCCTTCATCAACTCTCCTCCTCTTGCGACCGTCGCCCTATCCAAGGCAGAAGAAAGCAAGGAACGAGAACCTTCATCTCCATTCCCATTATTGTCACTCTCTTTCTCAGCTGATGCTAAAACCGAGGGCGGAAAAGAAGATCTAGTATCGTTCCCTCCAAACGAATACTCCTCAATGAGGGTTGTAAGGTATGGCAAAAGAACATCCGAAAAGTGCTTTGACGCGTCAATGGGGATCCCAGAAGGCAGGATATCAACTGCCATCATGCGCAGTTGACCACCTTGTGAGAGTGGGAGGTCGTAAAACGGAGCAGAGAGCGTCGTGGCTTTGGATAAAAATTCGAGACCACCCTAGATCACGAGCAAAATGTAAGAGACTCGACGATTTTCAGGACAGGGGTTCAACATACATTGATATCACAGCTAATATCTGCAACGTTCGTAAATCTAAATCCAGGAAAGTTCGATGCCTTGTGAGTAGCAGCCGAAAGTTGATTCGTCGTCATCAGTCGAGGAAAACTGGGTCCCCAGCCTACGCCGTTGATGAAGAGCGTAAGGTATGGCGCGATCTGGGATTACAGAATGCATGTCAAGAACAACCATGGTATCCAGAGAGGAAATGCAACCTACGTACCTTTTCGTGAAAGAGAGACTTATATCTTTCAGGGTTCTTATAATATCGTGATCTGTCGAATGCTTGGCCATCACCTCCGAAGAGATAGTCTTTTGGTTTAACGTGGACGAGGTAGATCTGCCAAAATATGATAATTAGTCCAGCTGACATTTGATTTTTTGGGAGTTACGGACTGTGTGTTTGTTGTATTGTTGATCTATAACATAAAAAATCGGTTTAGTAAGACAAAATTATAAGTAAAAGCATAAGGAAACCTACTCTCCATCAACGCTTGTAAGTCTTCCGCCTTGATCATTGTTAAGGGTAACTCTTTCAACATGTCCAGCACTCCTTGCGAAACATTCCCTGACCTGTTAATTATGTTAGTAGCTCATTCGGTGGAATCAGGATTGGAGGAAATTGTACTTACCCAGTCAAACCGATGACGAACGGGCCCAACTCGTCAGATAATCCTTGTGAAAGGATAACGGAACCCACGAGCTGCAGATTCTTTCGCACATCTTCGAGCGTGCGTTGGGTGTAGGGCCTGGCTGTATACTTTGTGGATTCAAAGAAAAATGATGATGTAAATTCGACGAAAGAACTAAGGGGAAACATACAAACTCACAAGAAAGGGTGAAGCGACTCCCTGTTCGAGATGAGATTGGGCCATTGACGAGAAAGCTTCTGGAACTCCCGCAGCTGAAATAGTTAAAGTTAAATATTTTATGTACTAAAGAGACCGTGTCTGACCTCCAGCGAACCATCCAAAACCAACTGATCGTTTACCGCTTTGGTTGGTGAGGAGTTCGTAGTCTATCAATGTTGGATAGGCACGGTGTCTGTTTGGGGGACCTGAAGTACCGAGAAATCGCGAGAGGAGAGGCATGTTGTACAGTTGACCCTTGATTGTGTGCGAGAACATGAGGTGGGTTGGGGCTTCGGATTGGGCATCTGAGTTACGGCTTAGTGAATGGTGCAATTGGTCAAGTTCGGCTATTGGGGGTTCTTTGATTCCTAAGATGAAGTTGGGGTTGGAGAGTCGGGGAACAATCCGTGCACCTGCCTAGGTTGCATCAATATTCGGTGCTGTGGTGAGGGAGAGAATAAAGCAAGAAAGTGTTTGTCCATTCAGAATAAGAAAAAGATGCGAATTTGGTGAATCTATATATATACGAAAAAGGAGAGAGTCGGGATTCAGTTGCAGGGCGGACCGGCTAGAAGTGGACGAGACACAAACGAGACAAGCAAAACATAAGAAATCAAAAACCTACCCTCTCATAGTCAGCGTCTGTAAACACCCTCTTGGAACAACTGACAATCTCGACCTGGACACCATTCCTGCCATTGCAAGGAGGTGCAGAGGAGATGAGGTTATGAACCGCGTCTGGTGTGAGTGGTGCGCGACGCTCCCAAATTCGGGTAGGGTCTTCGCGGCTAATTGAGATAAGGTAAGTGTGAATAAGTGTTGCAGGATTCAGGAACGATAATAGGGCAGTGGTTGTTGTGAAGTGAGCTTAGCTGGATTGGTAGAACACGTACCGTATGCCGAGAAGGACAGGTCGAGGGAGTGCGTTGGTCTTCCACATAATGCCTCTATGAATGAAGGATCGAGAGAAGTTGCAGTTACTCGAGATCCGAGCCGTCGTTTGAACAAACAAGACGAGGGGTTTTAACAGTTGTGATGGCCGGGAATCAACTTGAGGCCCGGGCAGGAAACAAATTCCGGTATGAATTGATGTCCACAGGTCGTTTCATGGGAACTTGAATACACTCCATTCGAGCACAGCGGATAATACAAGTGTTTCCCGATGATAACAAGAACGTAGGAGTGTTGACAATTCATCGAAAGTTTATTACTGTTGATGCCCATCTGATTCTAAAAAAAGCTTTCACGAAAAGGCCCTGTGACAGGTTTCTGTAGCCAAAAACAAAAGAAGGTGTTTTACTGTGGCAAAGTGATGATACTTACCATTCAATATGGCCCACAATTGTTCAAGGTGATGTTATCGTCATGCAAATGGGATCAAAGGCAACATATGTGAATCTGCGTAGTGAACACTGAAGATACAAAGCGTACTGATCATGATGGTTGAAGGTTCTATTCTTATTCCTTAGCAGACGTCGTCTTCCCTCGAAAGTCGAGTATCGTAAAAACATAAAATGGCTCCTTGACAATGGGTTAACATGAGGGGATAAACGGCGATAAATTAAAGCCTTGGGAGGGTGTGGATTTAATTTGGGTGCTATAAGCTGAGGAGGCAGGAGGATCGGGATTCGGGAAAATGTAAAGCGGTCACAATTTAAATGAAAGAGGATGGTGTACATGTAGAACAGTACCCTCGGCCATCGGCTGCTTGGCTAAGCCACCAGCCTACTTACGCGAATCCAGATTGCTATAGTTTACAAATAAAGAATAGTTTTATAACAGACACAACCTGCCACACAAATGATGATTTCGCACCTAACGAACAAACAGGTTTTAAGCCAGGTGTTATTACAGAATCGAACATCACGAAGAACATGCGGTGTGAACGTCTTGAGCGATGTGCCGTGCCCGACCACGCACTCAAATGACCAAATTTCTTTTCCTTCGGAACTTTATTGACCACTTCCTCGCGAAAACCGAAGTTTCTGAGCGCAGCTGCAAGTTCTTCACCTGTGTGGTTTCAGCGTTAAGCCAATCAAATTATCAGCTATACTGACCAGTTTCACAACCCTGCTCCCGAAGATTGGGGGATATGGACTTCCAATAGTTAAAAATAGAAGTAATTGCCTTCTTCAACTCTTCGTCGGTGACGCAAACGCGAACCACAGCTTCAGCGACGTCGCGATGGACACCGCAACTGTATAGAGAACAGGTAAGAGAGTGAAGAGAAGCCCATAAAACAACGGACCAAGGATAGCATCGTCTTGTCGCACAGTGATTTGGAGCTGTTTACGTGCTTCGTTATTCACGCTATGCCGTTTACCATCAATGGATAAGTAGTCTTCCTTGCGGATCTTTCAGTGCCGCTCATCGAAGAATGGCGACATGCCTTCACGCAACACCTCCCTGAAAATTTACGAGGCAACATTGATAATCCACTCCAAGTTGGCCGACCTTACCCCCCGTCAATCAAGTTGACTGCATTGTATCTCCAGCCAACTCATATGGCCGTTTGGATGGTGGGTAAGTTGTATATTTCTCTGGTCTCTCTGAGATGGCACTGACTGATTCCTCTTGTGTAGATTTGATTATTTCCTCTCCGAAGTTCTTTTATATAGGACGACAAAACTGTGGGGAGAGGCCCCGGGGCACGTGCTTTCGGGAAAAACACTTATGCAATTGTGACATCGTCAGCGGACAGACTGTGCCAGCCATGGGTCGCACTCACACCAAGACACGTCGAGGGTGGTATTGTGCTGATCACAAGCGTGCTTATTTAACTGGCAAGTCGCAAGTGTCGAAGACAGCCTCACCACTGGCAGGCTGGGATCGAATGATGGCATATAAATTAAAAAAATCCATCGATCGTCCTTCAGTCAACCATACCGTCATGAGTCCCCCGCTAACAATATTGTGGCCTGGCACCTCCCCAACAAAACCTCAGAAACACACCAAAACCGACACTCGTCCAGAACGATCACTTGCTGCTCATGAAGGAAGTGCTGTGGTGACAACAAACTCTTTCCAGACCAACTTCTTCAATTCCCTCGGTGAAGAGGTTATATCAAAAATCACCAAAGCAGTTTCAGAGTGGGTATCCAAAGTCGAAGCCGCCGAAACACAAGTTGCGGGGCATGAAAGCATCCCCGCTCTTCTGAATAAAATCGCCAAACTACTACGTGCGTGTTCCTCCGTAAACTGAAATCTTATACTTATATGCGTATGCAGATAAAGAATATAGCTACTCGTCGGTGGTCCTTTTCTTTGCATCTGCTACACAGCACCCCTACCATCATCCTTGCGGAAACCTAGACACCCCTGATTTTCTTGCGATGGTGCAGAGCAAATACGACCAGCTCGAGGGTGCGATACCTTCTTGGCATTATCTTGTTTCTCTTGGGGAGTGGAAACCTGGCATGACCCTTACGAAGATCGAGTTGTCTCAAACAGGTGCTTATGCGGGGTCTCTTAATCAGGCTAGGCCCGACAACCCTTGCGCGCTTGTTTTTTCTGCCTGTCAGGGCTGCTATGTCATTGGTTACAGCGGCCCCTCGACCTGGACCATGAGCGGACCAATTCCGTGGATGAACTTGGATCCACTCATCGCATACATTCACTCTCTCCACTTGCCCCATGTCAACATCAAAGATAGCACCATCACGCTTGTCGACCAAGGCATTTCAAAATCGCCATACTGGAATATTCGCGATGCTGCATTTGACATCGATCATGACTTCAAAATCATCCATGTTGGTAGGGCGCATTCGCGGATGACTACCGTTTTTCAGTGCATACAAACTCGGGACCCGTT
>Ga0307517_10004822_pt1 | contig 20564 bp, 23 predicted proteins | sample 23_EM_MG_FD_194515 | JGI IMG/M metagenome (GOLD analysis project Ga0307517, IMG submission 194515) | Populus trichocarpa ectomycorrhiza microbial communities from riparian zone in the Pacific Northwest, United States - 23_EM | ecosystem: Host-associated > Plants > Roots > Unclassified | place...
CCCCCCGAACGTTAAATGAAAAAAAAAAAAGAAAAAAAGAAATCGCACCAAAGGCGCGTGTCTCATGATTGACTAGAGTAGATGCAAAAAGAAAAAAATGACAACCTCCGGCGCAATACACTGCCACGGGCGGCTGAACGCTTGCGGCACAAGGGGATAACGTAATGGTGGCGCTCGCTTGGTAGTGAAACCCGGATTCAAAATGACTAGATGGCTAGTTTATGGGGGAGTGTGTGAGGGGGGGGTGGAATTCTGGAATTCTGATTCTTGATGCGGGTTGCAGATGAAATCCAAGATGAGCAAGACGAGCGGTCGGGAGGGAAATAGACTAGTATTGCTTCAACGAGCTGTACGTACGGAGTATGTATGCTATGGGTAATAGCGAATATCACAGAGGTGAGACAGGGATGAGGGGCACAGGTAAGGCCGGGGGGGGGGGATCTCCGTCCGACACCTATAACCCGCACGAAACAACTCGAGAGCCAGAGAAAATGAAGTATGCGGTCCCCAGAGCAGGCAGAGAGACAGCAGCACACTTTATGTAAAACGAAAGGCACAACCAGGCTCGAAGAGAGATAAGGAAGAGAAGATTCCAACATTACAATCCGCCGAGAGGAGGGGGGCCAAAAATCGAAAGGAATTAGAATGTAAAATGGTTTGAAAGCCAGCAACGAACGCACAAAAGACGAGGGAAACGCAACACGACTATTGTTGGGAGATAAGAAAAAAGCTTTAAAACCACTCTTCGCTCTCCCGTACGGGCAATTTCGATAAAAAGATCGATTTCAAAGTGGGAAAAAACACCATTCATGAGTGGATGAGACAAAAACACGAGAGCAGCGAGAGACGACCTGTTCGGATGGGAGGAAGTAGGGGGGGATATCGGATGTGAGAGGGAATCAACGGGGGAGGTAACAAGAAGGGGTGGATGAGATCTACTCAAGAAACCTCGGATCGATATACTTGATGTAGGGCGGAGAGAGAGAATACGGAAGGGAATAAGACACAGCACAGACGATAGAGAGGGAAGAGGACAAGAACTAGATACAACGTAGACTTGGCAGGAAATCCAGAGAGCAGTGAGACGATATGAGGAACAGAGACTTGATGAAAATGGGGAAAATCATATGAGAGGTGAAGAGGGGGAGTGGCTCGGTTCGTCCGTTTGGCACTCGGGCAGGATTCACTGCTGGATGTCGGGACGCTCGGATGGATACGCATGCCATGGATTGCCACCAACCGAAACCGGCTCGTTCGGTGTGTACGGATACTGATGTTGCTGTGAGATGGTCGGAGTGTGCTGTGTATGAGAAGTAACAGGTGAGCACGCCACACACCAGGGGTGACCCGGGTGGGGGAGGGGGGACTAACCAAGTAACCGTCCTCCTCGACCTTGACTTGGGTGTAATGGTCGTTGATGGACGGAAGAGTGTTATGGTGTTGCTGGCCGCCCGAAGATCGAGAGACAATCGGTGACAAATGATGGGGCTAATGAGATCGTCACAGGTATACGTTAGCGAATTTGCCGGTAGAGGAGGATTTGAATGATAGTGCCTTACCGAGTAGGTTGGGCTCGACGAAGTGCTGGTCGGGCTGGTGACCGGGTAGGTCAGAGAACCATTCTGCTGGGGGTAGAGTGCCCGTGATTGCTGCTGCTGCTGTGGCTGGGAATTGTTAGTGTACTGGAGAGCAGGGATGTGCAATGGTGGCGGGGGGTGCATAGAGTTGCGAGAGAGTGTTTGTGGCCTCGCCTGTAGAGGGAAGGTTGATAGAGAGTTCAATGGATGCGTCACGACGAAGGGGACATACCAGCAAGTAGTCTCTGTCGGTGTCGGGGTTGGAGAGCCGACCAGACTTTTTGTAATCGAATTCGGCCCACGCAGCAGTGTTGGCGGCGTTGGAATCAGCGCGATAAGAATCGTTTGGGGAAAAGTCTGAGGTTCGACGACCAATGTCTGGCCGGAGGAACTGGGCGGAACGATCCTCGAGCTCTCTGCGTAGCTCAATGATCTCCTGCCGGAGACGGTTATTCTCTTCCTCGAGCTCGCGCATGCGATTCAAGGAACCCATATCGTCGTTGGGGAGGTTCATCGCTGCTTGGAGCCTCGTGACCGTTTGCTCGAGCTGGGGGAAAGGGGGATAGGGTGTGAAAACGGATGCAAAGGCGGAAACGATCGAGCGGGGAATGTTTGTACCTGTTCAACATAGGCCTTTCTCTTTGCACGGTGGCGGGCCTGGGCCTTTGCGTTCCTGCTCCTCTCGCGATCATTTTGAGAAGGGAAAGAGGCGCGAGAGGTGGTGGTGGAAGCGGAAACTGCGAGAGTTACGTTGTTCGACGGAGGCGACATCATGTACGGCAGTGACGTAAAAAAATGAATCGCTGCGAGTCTGGACTGGATTGGCGGTGTGTGTGTTGGGGGGACGTCAGGGGAGGGGGAAAGAATGGTGACGGGAGGAGGGAGGGGTGACGAATGGGTGGTAGGGTCGAAAAGTTGTGCAGCCAAACGGAGGATTGAAGTCAGACGGAAGGTCAGAGCAGTAGCAGGGGAAAAGAGGAGTCGGACTGGACGCGATTGTTTGTTGATGGTTATATGGGGAGGGACGCCTTCAGAAAATCGTCTAACCTTGATTGTCGATGCCAATAGAAACTGACCCCGTTCTCTCGGCTATACCAGTGATATTGACTTGCTTTTCTTTTTTCTTTTCTTTTTTTTTTCTGAATACACATCAATCCACCGGCCTCCACCCCAACGTTTTTTAAGAAAGCCCATGACCTATGGGAACGTTTTTGTGCCTCGGCATCCTGCCCTCCTCCTTCGCCCTAGAGGGTTTTTGCCCTCGGCACCTTCCGCGCATTTTTTGCAGATGCTTTCAACGCCCTGCGTTACCATATCGGGACATCCCACACATGTGACCACGTGAGGTTCCTTGTCCTTTCCCTCCCCCTCCAATGACCAGTGGTCTACGTGTACAGTTTTCCTAATAATTATAATATTTTGCTCCCCTCCCCACTCGCTTTTAGGCGGATCTCTTTCGATCAACTTTCGGCGGATGTTTCCCGCGGTCCGCTGTTCCTCTCTTTCGTCTGATCGGCCCGAACCAGCCACTCTCCTCACACGAGGCTTTCCGTTCTCCCAGCATGGTCACTTTCTCGGTTTCGTATGTGCATGCACCCCCTCCCATCAGCTAGTTGCAAGCTGCACTACACTCCTTCCACTTTAGGATCCCCACGAGATCACCCGAAAGACAGTTATACACCCCCCGTGACCCCCTGCCAACGACCTTGACTTCTGACGCGTTCTCTCAATAATCGGTGTTTGACCCGAACAAAAAACTTTTGAGCTTGAGCTTCTCTTGTGACGCCGACCGTGCGTGACCCCTTCTGGGTGGAGATGACGATCCCTCCACCAGGATAAAAGGTTAGGCACAACCGCGTCACTTTCCTCTGCACAGCATCGCCCATTGCCCACCGCCGTTCTCTCGTCAGGGACGGAGAACCAGAGGGATTCGATGGGAGGGAGGGAGAACCCTCCCCCGGTCAATTCTTTGTATTGCCGGGGTCGCCTAAGCCCGCTTGGAGCGCATCTCATGACCAAGTTGGGTGACACCGTCTGCTCGGAAACAGGGGACCATCCTGTCTAAAGATTTGCCTCCGCTAACGGTTAGTTGCCTCCGCTGTTGTCCCGACGGTACGAAAAATATTTATCGAGCCTGTCCAATTCTGCGAGGGGAGAACTACGACGGCTCATGTGTTTTCGGGGGAACGGGCCAGAAGACGCGGAGACTAATCTCCTCCTTCCCGCGCCCGGAGTCCCGTCTCCTCCACTGACCGGAGCGATCCAAAATACAAACGAGCCAGCAGCATCTAATCAACTTTACAAACTCCCGCCTGGGGAGAAGTCCTAACAGAGTGCCGTGCCACATGGTGTATACCGCCCCACCGGCGACGGGGCCGTTCGAGTCCTGTGGGCTCGGAGCCCCGGGTTTCCTCCTCCTCGATCTATCAAGATCACCCGGCATCTTCCAGTACGGACCAGACGTACTCATTGAAACCCGTCAGGGACAATGATCCCACGTCGATTTTTTCGACTTCCTCTGTCCTGCCACTCCTTCACCCCAATGGCATTCCTAGACCGACCCGCAGGCTCTCAGTTGCCTTGTTCCGTTCCGTCGGCCCATCCGTCGATCCGCTTTTCCTTCCAAGGTTTCGCCTCGGCACATTGATCATTCTCTCCTGCGCGCCACCCTGTCGGGTCCCCAACTCACTCACACACTACTTGTGCTGGAATTCACTTCACTTGCGTGCGTTTGGGGAAATGGGGGGTTTTTTTTTTCTACATCCAATATCGCCTCCTTCGGCCTCGTGATTTGCCGATGCCTTGGAACTCGAGGTTACAGACCGTGTGTTTGCATTCTTCCTCGGCGGCGTCCTCGGCGCGCGCTGTACGTTCGACGTATCCTGTGTATCCTTGGTTTTCCCCAAACCCTGGAAATCGAAATGCGATTGAGAAGGTTAGATGAGATCAAAACCAGCTACATTCGTTCCTCGATTGTTGATCAAGCTTCAAGTTCCGGCAGTCGCCGCAAGCCGCAGCTAGTTGTCTTGAGTCCCCGAAATCGCCGATATCCTGAAGTAAATTTACCAGCGGAAAACCTAGGAACACGGCCATGCCAACTGGGGCTCCGTCCCACCTCCCCCCTTCTTAACGGGGTAAACGGAGAACCATGAACGAACGAACGGGAACCTACTTCATCTCAACTCATCACGCGCCCGACGTCAGGGGCAGCGCGCCCGGATGAAGGCAAAGAAGCTCAACAACGAACGGTCCCGGTCGTCTTGCGAAGCACCAATAAACTGATTGAAATAGGCGTTGATAGGGAGATAGGGAGTCTAGACGGTGCCCGGTCTAGTGCACGAATCACAAAAACCAGCGAGGGCGTCGCTCGATTGGCAGCTCCTAATTGAACCCAAGAAGTGTCTCAGTTGGGGGGGGGGGGGGCGGAAACAGGGTTTAAAGCTTTCGCCATCTCGATGGTTTTGTCTGGCAAAAATTTTGCGAACGCACAGCGACCGGGGGTGGTTCCCAACAATTCTGTTAGAAACCTCTCTACATACCTGCCAACATATCAATACTCCCCATAACCAAGTCGTGTTTCACATCGCTGGCAAAGAGGCCGCGCGAGACGGACGCCGGTATAACAGTGGCGATAAGAGGCCAGGTACGCTGGTCCGCGGGGGCCTGAGAGCAGGTGAGATATCCGGGGCGAAAAAGCCGTACTATCACCAGCTCGACGATATCGATTTGTTTCGCGGTCGAAAGTGGTGCACGAGGCTTGACGTCACCACATATTCTCCCAATCGCCTTCAGTTGGGTTCACAATCCCCTCCATGTGTACGGACCCGGTGGTGACTGTGGGAGTAGTATACGAAAGCGTGCTTTGGAGAAACAGCGATTCGCGATCAATGTCGCCGCGTCGAGATCGCCTTGCCTTTTCGTAGATTTCACCCTCAGTCTCGTCGAAACGTGGGCGGTCTGAGGTTGTAGGGACAAGCGGTGTTAATGGCAGGCCGTTTGAACGCCTCGACTTCCGCACAGTCGGTAATAGTTATTGACAGTGTTATTATCAGGCCGGTCGATAACTCGGGCACTCCCCACAGCACAGCAGCGAAGAGGCCAAAGACATCATTCCTATGAGGGTTTGCTACGTGTAGACAGAATATATTGGATTGGAAAGGACGTAAACCCTACGTCATCTTCGTCCCTTTCCTCCCTTGGTAAAAGGGGAACGGACGCCATCCTTCGCCAGAGCAATACAACGCCAAGGTTTGAGAAAAGAGCAGACAAACCTATGACACATCTGCGCCGAGAGAACGCTTATTTCAGAACCCACAACTCATCCCACTTTAGATGAATTTGGCAGCCACATGAGGAAGAAGTGGACGACAAAAAAGCCACCGGGAAATGAGCCTACTGATCGACACCTAGGAGGTACATAGACGCCTTGTCGTCGCTCATCTGCCGAAAAAAGGAGCGCAAGCACCAAGGAGGGGGTAAGTCGGACTCGTGGTGTGTGCGTACCACACGTCAAGGACCCAACGTCCTCGATTAACGTTCGGAACGTCGGGGCGCGAAGGGTCAGATATCGGGGAACGGTGTCCTATGACATGGCCTCAAGGCGGGTAAGAGAGATCTATAGATGAAAAAGAGGATGGCGGGAACCGGGTAAGTAACGGCATCAGCCGTGGGGCCAGAGTATCTCAATGTCCCCGGGAGCCTCCGGACGAGAGAGCAGGTGCGACTGAAGATCTCAGATGCACCGCCACGATCCTGGCAAGGCGAACTGGGGGGGCGCTAACAAAGAAAGAAAACCCTATCAGATTCCTTCGAGAAGATCCAAGATGCGATCTCCTAGAAGTAGCAACTGACAGTTCAATTGGGTCGGGGTCAAAAGGGACAGGTGATGGATGGAGCAACAATTGCGTAAAGGTCTTGACTTTTCGGTGGATCGATTGAATTCGGTTGTGGAATGAAAAGTGGGCGAATGGGAAGAGAGAGGGGGCCCGGGAATGGGATGCGTGTTTTCGCTTTCCGAACCCCCCCGGGCAGAATGTCGTTTGAACCTATCCTCCAACAAGAAACAGCCAGTATGTGGAGCCGATGCTGTAAGACCCAAACGTGGGTTGGGCTGCGGGCCACACTGGCGTGAAACCAACGATCAGATCCGCAGGGGAACAACCGGTCGTAGATCATTACGCCAAGTGGGGAACCTGAAAGTCACAGGAGGCCCACGCTGAAAGATGGCCGAGCGTCACTTTGCACGCAATCCCACACACCCATCAGTGGCGCTCTGACCAACAGACTGGCTCATTACGGTACGTTTCATTTCGATAGACCGTTTCCCATAGAATACGGCCACAGCTCGCTGTTTAGCTTTTGATGGTATTGGGGTCCGGAACCCCGGCCTCGCGGCATTGGCCGGTTCGTACATCGACTTCACCAGGTCGGAAACCTGGTTTTCCCATCCACTGTAAGTCGTCAGCGACCCCACGGTTCGCATCGGTGCGAGTGGCATGATAGTGGGAATGAACTGTGCCCAGGGGCATCATGCATCAGGGGATGCCGAGCCTGTATCCCCTGGAAAACGGTTTGTCGAAATGAAAGCTGCTGCGCGAGGTTTGAAACACCGGCAGGACAGGCAGAGCCACTCCCTTCCATCATGGGTTACGTTGGTGGTCGTCGGCATTGGCATTTCCGCTAGAAGCCGCGACGAGTGGGTGTGTAATTTCAGTTATTATGAGCGATATGGGCGAACCGCATATACTCGATCGGGGAGGTACATGTTCGTCGTTGGAAACTTTACTCACTTGGCGGCCGTAAAAAGTTACACGCTTCGGAGCTTGCGAGGAGGATCCGTACCAAAGTCGCGTGGACATATGCTTCGTCGGTGCAGACCCTGCTGCCTGGTGCGATTCATGTTCAAACCGATTGATCGGTTCCGACCTGCTGCCCCCACTCGGGGTCAGGTGATCAGCACGTCTCTTTTCTCCTTGTTACGTGTTGGTAACCTGGGGAGAATACATAAGAATCAAGGAGGGGAAGCGGTCGTGAGAGAGCCAAGGGCGTAATCGACAATCGATGATATCGGAAAATGTTGATCAGCTCTCCATGGGATCTTCCGGGACCCCGTGCCAATCACGACCGCAATCATATCGTCGTAATCATAATATTCCGGACCATCGTGGTGGGTGCTTGAGCCTCGTCGTGCCTTACGCACTCACTCACGCGAAACGTGTGAGCGGGGCAGGAACGGGCGCGCAATTGATAAGCGTATTTGGAGTCCACCCACCATTGCACTAAACACAGATCCAGGTGGTCACGGGTATGATGATGATCCACGAATGCCCTCACCCTTTGCACGATCAATAATGATCTCGTTTGAATAGGTCCTTCAAGTCAAGTGAGCCGTGGGCCCCGTTGTGTGGTCGGAAGGAGAACCGGTGCCGAAGGGCCGTCGCAACCGTAAACTTCAGGTCCCATGTGTTCCTGGGAATTGCGTGCTGCATCTGATCGGGTTTGGTTTGGGGCTAGCACAGTCATCTTGGTTTCGTCACGGGTGCAATATGTGTCCGTGCGTTCGCACAACACGTCCAACGGTACTAAAGAACTATGGAAGCGTCGGATGGTAACTAGTAAGTGGCGTAATTGAAGCTCGTAGCTCTGCTCTCTCCATCGGGCCGATGCAACGGTCGGGCGGTGTCTTTCGTGGTGCGGAAGATCGTCACCGGACGTCTACAAACTAATACTACGTACTCCGCGGTGGGTCTTCAAGGCGACATATTGTATATGGGGTGAGTGAGTTTCACCCAATGTCGACGTCAGACTCACGAATGTATGGGGCGGCTATTGAGTACGATCAACATCTCAATCAAAGAAATAAATCTGATACTGGTTGGGCTGTAGTCAAGAAACGGAGCTCGGTGGGATACTAAGACCGGAAGGAACACCCCGTTCGTTATCCTAATAGTCAATCAGACTGTTCTGCGCAGTGAAGTGAAGTTGTGGATCGGATCAAGGAGGTTAGCGACGAATGGGTAGAACGAACAGTTGTGGCGGCACGCATTCGCACGTCCTTGCGTGCTTGAACCGCGAGGACGGTGCGATGGGAAGGGTGTAGCTGCAGTTGGGTGCAGAATGCTTAAGCGGCTGTAGGAGTGGGGAGGCGGCGCTTCTCTCGTTGTAAAATTTTCCACCCTAAGCCGAAACTGGATTCCGCTGAATGGCTCCCAGAGATGGGAGCTACCAAAGAAAACGGTGACATAGGAATGAAACCAAGAACCAATCGGACAGTTCGCGTTCACCAGAACTGTATTCAATGGAGTACATCGTGTCAGCGGAGTGAAAGAGTGTGAATCAACGGCCTCGTCAGGCCAATCGGATATGACCCACAAACCAACGAGTGTTCGAACATCACGGATCGCATCCAACCGCATCTGAATACACCACATACGAGAGAGACTCTCAGCTCCACAGTGCAAACCCCAGGGTGGAGGATGCCGTCTGTATTCGCCAAACCACTGGAATTGCCGTCGCGTGAAGGGAACCAGCGTGTGAGATGGGACAGGGCAGCGGGTCAATTCCGGGACTAGGAGAAAAGAAAGGGTTATTGGAGACCCACTCGCCTTTTGAAATGAACGAGGGAAACAGAAGGGGGGGCGGGAGTACGCACCACGCCATACACGCGAATTCGGAATTCGGAGGACCCTAATTGGGTAAGATGGAGACGAAGTGGCGTGGATGTCGTTTGTTTGAACTAACGGCGGTGTAAGCCAGTGATCCCTGGGAAAGGTACTCATGTCGTGATACGAACTATACGGCAAAGGCATTGGTGTGGGTGGATCGACAGTGGCTGTTCCGTCGGTCCGATCGTAGAAACGAAGTGGACAAGGGACCCGAAGATGGCGGGCCGCATGGTCCCATGGGAAGGCACGTTTTAGACTGAGCGTCGACCTTCTTCTCAGAATTTTCTCTCCGAGCCGACGGTCTCCGGGAGTTCGAGTGCTCAAACGACTTTCTCAAGGGATGGCTGTACATCTCCCAGGGCTGCGCTTGCGGTTTGAACGTTCTGATAGTCTGTCACGCCCCCCTATGTTCCAATTTCCTCCCCATATGTTTCTTCGGGGACGGTGCATTGGCGTGGGAGAAACGGCGGTCCAGATGGTGTAAGGGTAGCCGCCAGGTCATGCCGCGTCGGGCAAGTGATAGATGAGAACGATGTCACGACAGGCAGCGTGGAGAGGCCAAGAAAACTCTGGGAAAATCCCTGGTGAGAATGACAGAGGTGGGAGAGGTGAAAGAGTGAGAGTATACCACGTGAGACCACGATACGACGACAGTTCGTCGGACGCCCAAGCATTTCGAATTCGAGCGAGCGAATCCCACCTCGAGGAATGATCGACAAGGGCATGTACCCAGAAGTTAGTTCACTGTCAAACGTCTTCAATGCTCGGCACTGCCTCGTGGAAGACAAGGGGTGCCAAAGGTTCGTCAACGTCCATTGCTTCATTGAAACCACTCACTCGATCGGACTTGAAGCTTGAAGGCCTGATCGACGGAGGTGGAAGCTGACGCTTAGAAAGGACACCGAAAAAATAGAATACATTAAAAGCACAGAAAGGAGCAGCATACCGATAACCGAAACGACAAAGTCGGACAAGCGTCATTAGAGGAAGAAGAGAAAGTCATAAGGGGAGGGTAAAGGGGTTCCTGCAGGCGAACCCTGCTCAAACGAGCCAATCAATTGTACCCGTCGATATGCTTTCCGGGCTCCCACACCATACACCACATCGCGAAGCCCGGTTCCGTTGGACTGAAAAAATTCTTCACACTTTGATGTTGGAAGCCCATCTTGTGAAAGAACTGTTTGACGTTCCGCCCACGTCAACATCGTGAACATGCGCACAGAATGGGATGGCGATGACATGATGCGACCATTTGGTCACGATGGCGTGAACCAAATTCCATTTTATGTATTTTCCGAGGAGGGGAGAGGTTTCACATCACGTTATGGAGGGTGCGGGACCGACGCGTTGTGGGGATCGCATCGAGCACCAACAGGACGGCGAATAGAAACGGCAAACAGCGAATGGCGTTGTGGACGTTCGTGGGAAGTTGAGAGTGACCGCGTTGAAACGATGACAGGTACAGAGGAAGCGAGCCAGATGTCGTTTCGTACAGTATTGTGGTTGTCACGGCGCCGGGGATGGGACGGGGGAGAAGAGAGTCAAGGTGGATGATGAGGTGGAGGCGAAACATAGCGTTGGAGGGCGGGTGAGTGCCGAAGGCGTCGGTACGAACGAGGCTACTCTTACCGTGATCTGCGAGTGACAGTCTACCACCACCTTGTGGTTGCTTGCCGTGGCCTGTGAGCACCCAACGGTGAACGAGAACGTGTTAGGAGCGATCGCACTCGACCGGCTGGTTGGGAAAGGGAGTGGGTGCGGGCGTTGGAAGGGGGGCACCCCCGCACGATGATCGCCCTGCCGGTGTACCCGGAACATGGTGCAGTTTCAAGCCCGCCGCGAGAAAGGAGTATTTTGAGAAAGCATTACCTTCTGCTGAACCGCTTCCATCAGCACCCTTCCTAGACCCCTCCGCCTGCACTCTGGTCGAACAGCGACCGCTTTTAACTGCCAGTTATTTATGCTGGCGTTGTACCCCCACGCGCCGAAGGCAGACTTGTACAACTCATCGTATCTGGGTATTGCCTGCGGTGTTCATGCTTGGAGCTCCAAAAGGGTTCGAGTTTCAGAGGTAGAAAAGTGGCGACTTACGTGGTGGGTTATCCAGTCTTTCTTGTCTTGCCGTAACTGAGACAGGAACTCTTCCTCTTCCCTGAGCGAGCCAAGGTAAGGACCTTGCGGGGAGGAAAGGGATACGGGGTACACACCAAGGCAACCAATCGTCGCCTGGAGGACCCCACAACGCCACACCATCGAACTCGTGCGAACCAGGGGGTGATCCAGCAACAAACAGGGCACCGGACTCCACGCATCCATTGAGAAGTAGCCGTAGGTATGTACTTAATGCCGTTGCGGAGCCCCCGGTTGAAACCATAAGAACCATATCTGAGTTCCGGTTCAGTCACGAGCGTAGAGGCACTCTAACAGGACCGTTGTTATTCCGATCAAAGACTTACCATTTGAGAGCGTTTCGTGAAGAATGGAGAACGCTCTTTGTAGGTCTTTCTCTGTTCAGCCCGTCGATCAATCGTAGTGTAAGTTAGCGGACCACCCCGGAACAAGGATCAGGTATGGTGAGGAAATTAAGCTCCGACACTGGGCGGGGGCGGCGTCGAGAAACATCAAAGTAAGGGCCCCACCCAGAGAGAATACTCGGCAGGGGGATAGGGCGAGAAGGCTTACCCGATGGCTCTGTGAGTTGGCGGACGTATGATCGATCAATATCCATATTAGCCATGAGATCCCGCGTGGTTCCTAACGCCAACTGCTCGTGGAAATGGGGTATGGCGAACTACCTCGACGCGGTTTCTGACTCGAGATCAATATAAGAGGAGTAGTTAGCGGCCGAGACCCCGAGCCCAAAATTGGAGGACGGAGGTGGAGCAGGGGGGAACGTTAGGGAGGGGCAAGAACTAGAAAACGGGTGGACAAAACGGAGTCAGAACCTTGAAAAAGTCAACGACCTTAAATATTTACGTCCTACAGAGGGAATTTCATACCTTACGCCAGGGGCCTTGCCTGCGGGCGGGATATCACTGCACGAGGGGAAAGCGTGCCAGGTGGAACAGTGACCGGTGTTGGGGAACCATCCACACCACCGGTCGAGTCCAGGGGGGACTTCCACCGATCTCATGGATCAGAATAGAATGGCGTGTAAAACCCGAGGGTTCCGAGGGAATAACCACATACCCGCCCCCCCGTGGGTTTCCGCATCAGAACGGTCTGTGAAACGCATCCCGGCGCGTCGATGCGGAACACCCTGAGCGGGCAGCCATCGGAATAGAGCAGGGAGGGAGCCAGTTCTCTCCTCCCTCTGTCCCTCGCCATCCATTATGGACGACTGTACAGATCAAGACGGCGCGGGAAAAGGCTTGTGGCTGTACGACCTTCCCCGTTGTGGCTCCATATGATGATCGCCTTACATCCAGAAGCGGTGCTACTCGCTTCGCTCAAACTCGAGGCGAGACATGTCGAGGTCAAGGAAAGCGGTATTCATCGGCTCTGGTGTGATTTTCGGTTCACCAGAACGAAAGAGGCGAACGTGATTTGGTCTGCAGGTCTCGCCCCACCATCATGCCGTAGAGCGATCAGGAGTCGGTATGGGCCCCAAAATTCGCGCAAGTGCGACAACACCCCCTATCGTCATACGCAATGTAATGCGTACTCTATGGACTCTATCCAGGGTGAGAAAATCTGCGGCCCAATCCTCAGGAATCTGGGGCGCGGCCCCTCATGGTTGTGTGTCGTTGACCCTCCGCGGCCCACAGTCACTCGCAGCGACGTCACCCAGCCTCATATTGGAGAGAGATCTCTGGTCTAGCCTCGAAGCATGCACCACATCGGCTGCGGCGGTGACTCTGAGGAGTTGTCCCCTGAAATGCGAAGCCCTCGGCCTGAGGCCTACGCGGGTCCCTCAAACGATTCACAGCCGTACCTCGGGGTACCAATTTGTACAACCCCGTGGACAACCCTTTTGGAGAGGGAACCCAGCGTCGCGCGGGCGGGAGGCAGCCGGTCTGGGGATCCTTAAGTCCGCGGTCGAGGGTTGCCGGTTAATCTTTGATGAGCCTGGGTACGATTGAAGGCGAACATTCATCGTCGCTGCGCGATGATCACCCCGGTCGACGGAAGGGGTAGCTTTCTGTCGCCTCTTTCACCTCACCGAACAAGTCGGGCGAGGTGCATAGAGTGGCCTCCCAACAGGGATCGACCAGAGTGCGTAGGGCCGCGGCGTTCCGTCGCTCCAGTTCATGCTGGAGATATGGAATACAGATTTTTGAGCTCCGATTAGTGGACATGTTGCGCGAGCTACCAGTCGTAGCTGTCCCCCTAGTGTCAGGAATGGGTAGTATTGAAAGAAAGCCTGGTTTGGACCAATAACCCCAGGGTTCCTCGAGACGTTCGGAGGGCTGACGCGTCTTTCATTTGGTCCACTATGACCGTGACCCAGATGGTTGATGGTACTGGTGGAGAGACAAAGGTCGCGTTGGTCACATGACCGTACCATGAATTCAACTATGAAGGCGACAACGATCACTCTGCAATTGGACTTCTGCTGCTGCGCCTCTCTTTCAATATTCAGTCGCCCGAAACAGCCCACGGACAAGCCTGGACTTCTTTTTTACGGTGATGCGTGAGCCAGGAATCACCGAGCTCTCCCTCAATGCTGAAAGAGACGTTCTCACAGGGATAACGGGCCTCTTCATGGCCCGGAGGTAATAGTTCCCCACGGAGAGGCTGGATCCATTTCTCAGCGATTGGATGATCCAAGTTGTTCGGTCCAATATGCTTGAAATTTGAAAGGCTGGCACGTTCGCGGTCCACGATGTAAGGGCACCGTCCCCGTGTTCTACTCACGTGGTATCCGGTCACAGCCTCAATACAAATCGCCTCGTGTTGCTTCGCCGCGAGTCGCACCGAAAACGCGCCTCCCGGTATCTTGCCCTTCCAAATGACTTTGCCTTCCCTCCCAGAGATGGATCCTCCAAGTTGTACGCTTAGAAACTTCGTCTTTCTTGACTCAAGGATTGATTTGCGTCAGACAACTCATGGCGAACGTTACTGGGAGCAGACCGAGCCTCCAACGAGTTCCCACGGTTGGCGATGGAGATTCTTAATGCCCAGAGACGAAGCACCCTTGATGCATCTCAGTTTACCAAGGATGAGGTCACGCAACTGATCGAACTAATCGACACAAGGGTAAGAGATTCATGGTATCATACGTGTTGGATAAGGGTTCAACGATGTGCAGGTTCTCCGGAGTGAGGATTTTCCAAGCGACCTGAAGGGCACTGCTTTCGGGATTATGAGACGGCTTTGTGGAGCATTCCAACAACTACCCAATTCCTGCCTCATCGGTGAAGAGCTGAAGATCAACGGTGGTATACCATTCGCAACGCGTACATATGCGGACCTGCGGAAAGGGAGTTGGAAGGGGGATGGTGTCGCTGTTAAGTTCTTGAGATTCTCTGTCAGTGACGACAGGGCCAAGATCACCAAGGTATCGTCTCCCTCCGGACGGTGCCCCCGCACCCAGCCATTGCTGATGCGTGTTGTACCTTGGTTAGAGGTTTTGTAAAGAGATCGTGCTCTGGAAACAATTGCGCCACAAGAACCTACTTCCGCTCTATGGGGCTTGTATGACCGATCAATTTGGTATGGTGTCCCCATGGTTGAAGAACGGAAACATCGTTAGCTTCACGAGGAAGAACCCAGAGGTCAATCGCCTTCGTCTGGTATGTTGTGGTCAGCAGTCTGCAGCCTGGAGTATTTTTCAACGTTCATCGACAGCTGATTGACGTAGCAAATGGCTTAGAGTATCTGCACCGTGCCGGTGTGCCTCATGGGAATCTCAGAGGAGTACGTCATCTCACCTTGCATAACACGAATGAGGTTCATGGTGAACACTTTTGCAGTCTAATGTACTGATCAGCGACCACGTTTCGCCGCGAGCCGTTCTGTCAGACTATGGTCTCACATCAATTATCTTCGATCCCTTCTCCCTAACAAGAGAGTCGATCAACTGGACCGCTCCAGAGCTTTTATCTGTCGACAACGACGGACATGGGCCTTCTTTTACGAGCGACATCTACGCACTCGCCATGGTCATGTATGAGGTACGCGACCCTTCGCTTTACTGTGTTGTTCCGGAACGAATTTCAGATATGACGCTAGGTGCTGACCAGCGCTCCGCCGTTCGCAAATCGGCAGAAACCGGAAGTGGCATTCGGCGTCGTTCTCGAGGGTAAACGCCCCCCTCGACCAAACAACTCGGAGAGTCTGGGAATTACGAATAAGATTTGGGACTTGTTAGAGCTGTGCTGGGCAAAGGATATCTCTTTACGGCCGACGGTCAACAATGTGGTGCGTTTTCTGGAAGGGGTAGCGAAACGCTGGACAGCGGACGCCACTGCTTTCCTGCTTGCGAGTGAAGCTGGAGTCCAGGAAGTAATGAATATGGAGCGTGAGAAGGCACAGAAGGTTGCGGATGACCTCGATAAGGTGTGCAGGCTTGCGAGTGTCCAGCACAAATGGAGTCCTGATTCATGACCTCAGGCTCTTGTCCGTATCGGGGTAAGTAAAAATACCAGGAAGTACCTCAGGTGCCTACAAAAGTTGTGCGGTGCCTCGGGGGTTCTTCCCCAATCATTTACGCTTACGGGAGAACTGGAGGAATTCGAGAAGGAGCCATTCAACGGAGGTGGTTACTCGTACGTACACAAGGCGACCTACAAGGAACAGACAGTCGTGGTGAAAGTCCTCAGGATAGACTCACATAGGGATCAAAACCTCGCACGCACGGTGTGTATCCCATTCAGATACCCGATCACAACGCCCCCCTCACTCGACGGGATAGAGCCTCGCGAAAGAGGTTGTTGGCTGGAAGTGGCTTCGTCATGACAATGTCCTGCCGTTTCTGGGGATAACTTCGATACCACAGCCATTTAGCATGGTTTCTCCGTGGATGGAAAACGGTAACATCGTGAATTTTCTCAAGAATAACTCAGAAAAAAACCCCTTCGACTTGGTGAGTACTTGCAAGCTCCTGGAATTGCTCGCAGGATCATGACGAGCATATAGCTTGTAGATGTCACGAATGGATTACAATATCTTCACGATCATGATTTCGTTCACGGGGACCTCAAAGGGGTGAGACACATAACCGCAAACTTATGCGGTCCAGAACTGAAAAAGCATCTGCCAGGCTAACATACTTATTGATTCGGAACATCGCGCTCGTTTAGCAGACTTCGGGCTCGCGAGGATCATTGAGGATTCATGTAACAGTTACACCCAGAGTTATCAGAGTGTGGGAACAGTCCGGTGGAGTGCACCAGAATGCTTGCACCCGGAAATGTTTGGGTTTGGAGAGAAGTCTCGGAGGCGGCTACCATCAAAGAGCACGGATATCTATGCGCTGGGAATGACCATATACGAGGCGAGTGGCGATGTCATATCACATTTATCCCGTCGGAGCCTCATGCCCCGGCCGATAGGTTATAACACAACGCCGGCCATTCGACAACCTCGGGAATGATGCCATCCCCATTCACGTTATCAATGGGGGTCGACCTGAGCGACCTGCGGTGGGAATCTCGGATGTGTTATGGGGACTACTGGTACAATCGTGGCACCACGAGCATGAGTCGGCGCTTCCCGGGCGGCCGTCCATCTCCCTATTCCGCGCACAGCTAGAGGAAGACGGTGGGACGTGGGTCTCCGTGACCGGGATATTGAGGGCTCCTACGATAATCGGTTTGTGCTTTCTTTTTTGTTCTTGAGGTAGACATCCCACGATTTACATGCGTTTCAAGTCGATGACTCAACGCCGTCATCCCCAATCAGCGAGACAGAGCCGGCGGACATTCAGACTCTGCTGGGTCAAATTCAAGACTTACTTAGTGATGAGGAGTCAGCCACTCCGCAAATTCCCGTCATCATCCCTCGGACTCTCGCCACCGTTCCCATCCCTGTTGCCGTCCCCTCTTCCGTTCCTCATAAAGCCCCTCCACGAGGGCCCCAGAAGGTGAAAACTGTGATGAGGTGGGGTAGGATTCAAAAGTTCCTAGAAAACTTCAGACGACTATGGGCTAAGTTCAGTCGTGCGAGCCGGGAACCTGTAACGATTTCCGGTGGCCTTGTTCCTGAGCGTGAAGAAAACGCAGAGGTGACAGAGAAGCGTTTTTTAAAGTTGTTCAGTTAGGTGGGAACAATGCGACAGGAGTTTCGCTGCTCAGTATTCAAAAGACATTTGGTTCTTCTCAAATTCGAATTATGCGTCCCCACCCCGAATTCACTTTGGTCCTGAGAGTCAGTTCCACAGCACTCATATCCTAAACTTATGGTATCCGTCGAGGAAATCACGGGTTCGGAAGAGAATGATTTCTACAGGCATGTACATAAATTAGAAAAGCATGGCCGTGGGCGTTTTTTCTGGTCCTGGGTCCGAAGGGGATGGGATAGGCTCCGGCGTACCGATCTTCACGACGTAGTAGCTGAAAAACATCACCTTGAAGAGGAAGGCGACGGCTACGTGGAAAAGAACAATTGGGATGATGAATATCCTGCTCACGCGCGAGTCCGCCTGACGAAATGGCCAATGAGATACTGCCCAAGGCAGAGACGATACTTGGAAGGCGTACCGTTTGGAGGATGGGGTATACGTTTGCACAAATAAAGTACCCGGATATGGTGAAGCCCACCCCCGTGAGTGCCCACCTCAACATCGAGAAAGGGGCGATACAGATAAGCTGAATATGTCAGGGTGATCCCGTAAGTGCATGATACCAGAGATCGGATGGACGGGAACGAACCGATACCGGTATCCATACGAATTGACCGTACCCCCACACAGCGATCGCTTCAATCATGCTCCACTCCCCCAGCCCGTAATACCTCAGCGCAACCCACAAAAGTGCGGGCCATCCCAAACCGTAAGCATAAACGAGCGCGAAAGCGGTACTCAGGAGGCTAAAATCATAATCGATCGGTTCGTCCGAGAGGTAGGATACGATGGAATGGGCAAGAGAGGAGAAAACGTAGAGGCAGAATATGAGAGTCGTTAGCGTCCAGAAGGGACCGTATAGGTCCGCAGCTGGCGTTAGGTGGGCGGAGAGGTATGAGGGAGACCAGGGGAAGAGGGTCGTGTAGCAGCGTTTGAAGACCTGGTCGGGGTGATGTAGGTGATTGATAGGACGAAATCAAGAATATATGCTGACCGTGGATGTATCCACGTCGAAGTACGGTTGGTAGTACTCGAGGTTCCAGAACGCGCCTTTAGCGTTCGCATCTCGAAACCCTAGGCGGAGTCAGAGTCTGATATGTCGAAACATTCAAGTCACCGGACCTGGACCACTTCCTGCCCTTGACGTGTTTGAATCATCCCCAGAGTCCAGGAAAGCTGTGGCGGTATTAACTAGGAGCCAAGGTACGGTAGCGATTGTCTCGTACAAGGGAACTGCAACCTCTCGGGTCCTTCTTCAATCCTCTGCGGACCGAAATCAGAACGGGTTAGTTTTCATAGGAGAATCGACACGAACCTCGTCAGCCTCGATTTGAACGTAAGCCATCAGGAGTGTTATACCCCTTAAGTTGGGAGAGCGGTAAAATGCTGGGGCACAGGAGAGTGAAGTGGTGGTCAGCGGAAGGTGTAGTTGCTGATCGGCCTTGGTAACAATTCGCACACTTGTTCCTCTTCCACGGTCCTCATCACCCCGCCAGAAATCAACCTCATGGACCATAGGGGGCGTATCCTGACTCACACACCTGCTTGACGGATAGCCATCTCGTTCTGATGTCAATGGCTGATCTCGTTCCCACCTCCGTCTGGTCGCAATCGGATCTGAAGGAAAACTATGGTACGAATCTCACAGGTTCAGAGCATTGGTCTGCGGTAAAACTACGACGGAATACGACCTGGCCATGCCTATCGCGAAAGTACGTTACCCCCGGGATGGGTTTAATCAGTCCGTACCGGCACCAAGCGCGATCCCCGCATCCGCACAGGACCACCGGTAGAGGGCGTCTTCGAGGAGACTGTTACCCCCTCGAATGAAGCAACGGAAACGCGGGTGGGGAAAAAGGGAGAGGTGTTCAATTCGCCCTGTGAGTCGGAGAAGCCAGAGGAATACATTAATCACTTCTGAGAGTTGGGTGGGGAGCTCCTAGGCTGGGACGGATGTCTGGTGTTTTGGCGGTCTGGCCTACACTGTTTCCCCCAATTCTCTGCCTTGCCTCACGGAACACACTTCCTGGGCGAAAGTACGGTATAACAGAGAGCAACGCAGGGCGTGTAGACACAAGATGAGCACGGAGGTATTGGCCATCGGTCCAACGTCCACCCACCTGCCATACTGGCTGAGTTATTTCAAATCCTGGACTCAGTGGGGCCAGCCGACCGAAGTGTATAGTCCGACGGACCCACGTTCAACAATCCACGAGGACGTACCAGTAGGCGGGCGATGGTCGCCCAGCGACCAGTCAACAGAAGGTGTCCGTGGTCCCCCCTTCGTCACAATTTGTACACCCACTGGCCCCCAACTCGTACCGTGGGTACCTTCGAATGGATTATTATCAGCCCAGGGCATTGATACATGACAGGACTATGAGGGAACGCAACATCAACAGCTTCGAGCCTGTCCTCGGTGAAAGTACACCTCCCTCCAACACGGGTTTATTCACACGGTGAACCTTGCAGTCCCCTCCCTTGGATGTTTTTGATGCACTCGTTGGGGATCCCGACTCGAGCCGGAGTCATTTTTACTGACACAAAGCAGAACCCTTTGCATCGGTACTTAATTACATCGTGTTTTTGGTGCATATCGCAAGCAGGAAGCACATTGATCAAAAATTATCCAATGAATGACTCGTCTGATACTAGAAGCACAGCTGAGGTGATCTATCATGCCAAGGACACAACTCCGAGTTCATCTACTCGAGCAACTCTGACTCGATAGGGATGGGTGGAGAAGGGAAACGGATATCCAGCACATACGGCACAAAGTCAACGTTCAACATTCAGTGCTCAGACGGAGTCGCAAACAAAGGGTGTCTTTGCAACGATTATCAAAACACTCAAGGGAGAAATAACGTGAGAGAAGAGAAGGAGAGTGAGGGAATGGTGGAGGAGCATCAAGTGGCTACACGAGTTGGAGTATTTTGGCCACACTCCTGGGAGGGGCCCACACCACTAACCGCCGCTCACCAGAAAAATGCGCACACACAAGAGGTGAGATTTAATCAAGGACCCACGCATCGTCAGATGTTCGATGGGCCCATAGCGAGAATAGTGTCTATGCCCACTGGAACCCAGCCCGAAGGGTTA
>Ga0307517_10004825_pt1 | contig 20560 bp, 12 predicted proteins | sample 23_EM_MG_FD_194515 | JGI IMG/M metagenome (GOLD analysis project Ga0307517, IMG submission 194515) | Populus trichocarpa ectomycorrhiza microbial communities from riparian zone in the Pacific Northwest, United States - 23_EM | ecosystem: Host-associated > Plants > Roots > Unclassified | place...
TGTCTTGACTTATCGTCTAAGCGTCTCTAAATCTCCCGTTATGTTCGATTTAATGAACATGTGTTTCTATTTCTCAAATCTGCCCATCTTCCTTCACCCACCAGCTATACCCATCCACCTACCATTGTCACACACCTTTCCTCGCTCACCATCTTTCCGTCTACCATACCATCAGCCCTACCACCCACATCCTCTAACCTTGTTGTCCCCTTATCACCATCTACCTCCATATTTGTTGATCATTTTACAAGTATAAGGTCTGCAACGCCGGCGTTATCTGTGGCAACGTCTCCTCTAGTTGTTGTGTCTCTAGTACGATCATCCAGCTCTTCCTCTCCATCTAGATCATATGTCGTGTCTTCACCAGGTCTGGACCTTTGTGTTGATCTGTCCAGTTATACTCTTCCACGGCAATCGTCCCCTATTCAGACCCCTGCTCCTCTAGCACAGCGACAGCACCCCATGGTGTTGCGTCCTAGACATAATAGGACTATCAACATCACTCCAGTCGCTGCTTCTTCCTCACAGCCTCCAGCTTCACTGGTAATGTCTCCCTCCACTCTCAAACCTCTTACTTTTAAGAAGGCCAACCATTTTATGTGCTGGCATACTACCATGAAGTCTAAAATTACAGCTTTACATACCAATGGTACTTGGTCCTTGGTACCTTTTGATCCCTCCATGAATGTGGTTGGCGGCCAATGAGTGTACAAAATAAAGTGTCGAGTTGATGGTGTTATTGACCACTATAAGACTCGTTTGGTTGCGCGTGGGTTCATTCAATAGGAAGACATTGATTACTCAGAAACCTTCAGTCATGTTGTTAAACCGACTACTATTCGGTTAATTCACACTATTGTCGTGTCTAAATGATGACAGATTCGACAACTTGATGTTCACAATGCCTTCCTCAATGGTTCACTTCGAGAGGTTGTTTACATGGCACAACCCACAGGTTCTGTAGACTTTGCACTGCTAAAACATGTCTGTCTTTTTCACATGTCTCTATATGGTCTAAAACAAGCCCCTCGGGCTTGGTACACTCGCCTGAGTGACTTCCTTCATACTATTAGTTTTTGAGCTTCCAAGGTTGATACCTCTCTCTTTATTCTGACGAGGAATCATGTTATTTGCTATCTGTTTGTCTATGTTGATGACATCTTGCTCACTAGTAACAACTCTTTCTTAATTCATCGTCTTATTACCTTACTGAGTTCAAAATTTAAGCTTCGTGACTTGGGTAATGCTCATTATTTTTTTAGGGTTGGGGTCACATCTACTAATGTGGGACTCATGCTGAGTCAATATAAATATGTTCTTGATATTCTCTGTCATGCTGGTATGTCATCCTAAAAACCTGTTGATGCATCAGCCTCTATTTCCAAGCTTGATTTGTCATCTACTGTGTTATTATCAGATCTCACTCGCTTTCGATAAATTGTTGGTGCTCTTCAGTATCTCACATTTACTAGACCGGACATCTATTATGCTATCAACAAGGTCTGTTAGTTTATGCATGCTCCTACTGAGAGTCAATGGGCTGCTGTTAAACGTATCTTGTGTTACTTGAAAGGTACGTCATCTTATGACACCCACCTTACTCATGGCTCATCTTTATCCTTTCATGGGTTTACTGACGCCAATTTGGTGGGGAGTATTGATGATTGAAAATCTACTAGTGGATATATTATTTTTCTCGGTACCACCCCTGTTTCATGGAAATTTGGGAAGCAACGCATTGTTGCTCGCTCCTCCACTGAAGTAGAGTATAAAGCTTTAGCTGATGGTACTGTTGAGGTTCTTTGGTTACGTTATCTTCTGACAGATCTGTGTTTTTCCCCTAGTTCTGTTACTACTATCTGGTGCAATAATTTGGGTGTTACTTATCTGTTTGCTAATCTGATTTTTCATACTCGAACAAAACATGTTGAAGTTGATTATCACTTTGTTCATGATCGAGTGGCCAAAAAAAAGATTCAGATTTGCTTCATCTCCTCCAAAGATCAATTAGTAGATGTTCTTACAAAGCCACTCTTTTAGTTTACATTTGCTCTTTTACGTTTCAAGCTTCATGTGGATAACCTACCTTCAACTTAAAGAGGTGTATTATGGAATATGTTAGAATAGAAAATATTATATTATTAATGTATTGATTTATCGTGTAGTACACTACACTGTAACACATGCACTAATCTAATTATATAAATAGCAGAGGTGACTATCTCATTAGGTTAAATCTTTTAATTATCATAAACTTTATTTCAACTTCATTCTTATCTTAACAGGCAAAAAAAGAGTTGGGAAAAATATCATGTCAATATATTATTTACATAATTGTCATTATATTCCATTTAATAACTAAAAAATCATTTCAATATCAATATTACACCTTTTCCATCACACATATAATTGCCATAAAGGACTTTAGAAACACTACTATGATGACAAAATGCTTGATTGGTTTAATAATTTTGTTAGCATTCATGAAATAGATGAAGATGGTGCTCATTTACAGATTATACAAAAGATAATGTCAGATGAAGAAAAAGCTTTCGAATACCAAATTGTAACAGCAGCCTGGTGGAATACTCATGGGAACAAATTACTATATATATATATATATATAAAGGATCTAAAAGTCCCTAAAAAATGTCAGAACTGAACTGGTATCAACAGATTTAGGCATCAATGTCTCCTCTCTTTTTTAGAGAGGATATGAGAGCAGAAAGAAAGCATGGAGAGAGATAAGGGTTTTGATTTAAGTCACAATCAATCTCTATGACATCTTCTTCTTCTTCTTGTTTAATCAATCCAGGGAAGAGATCGATTATGCAAAACCTTGTTTGTTGTGCGATCAACATGTCCACTCCACAAACCTTCTCTTGCGCAAGCATGTCCGCTCACAGATCTGTGACAATTGCACCTCGGAGTTGGTTTCTGTCCGCTGCGTAAATGACAATTTGATACTCTGTCAAGAGTGTGATTGGGATGTTCATGGTACTTATTTTATGGTTGTCCCACAGCTCTTGATTTGGCTTCCATATGGGGTTTTGATTCGGAAGAGAAGAAGCTGGGGCCGTTGATTGGAAATTGAAGAACGCAATCAACAAATATGTGCGGCCCCAATTGTAATTGTCAATGTTAAAAAGCAATGCAATCGACCTAATATAAAAGTAGGAAAGAACAATTGAATAGACAATTCACTTTCCCTCCTGTGCATTCTTCGGTTCTAATCTCTGTGATCCATTTTCACTTCTTCTTTTTTAACGTCTCTGGGAAGAGAGAGGAGGGAAGAAGGAAGGGGAAGAGAATGGAAAATAGAGCACCATTTATATATTATTGACGAGGTAATTCAGTCATTTAATCCAAGTAAATTTATTAACATATCATTTCTAGTCAGGCTAAATGCTTGAAGCCCGAACTTCGAATTTCGATATTTCATACAGAAACATAAACAGTAGTTTTCCCTTGAAACCTCCATTTCATATTTTCATCACAGATGGAGATATGAATGACTCCAAACTCCATTGGGACTCTATACTTGTCGTTGAATTTCTTTAAAATGCAAAGACATTTACGCAGCTGTCTACACTGACAATAATACGGAAATTAAGTTGAGGAATACGTGTTGATGATGAAACAAGAAGATGATCGTACAAGTAATTGATTAACAAAACAAATAATAGCGAGAGTACTAATTAATGGCACGATTTCTTCTCTCGCAGCACATGACCTTGATCCAATAGACAGCCAGGACTGTGCTCGAAATCACGAGGTTCCCCTGTTTAATTAAATCCAGTGGCCTTTTTTTTCTCTTTTTTCTTTTTATTCTTAAACATAAGAGGACGAGTTCAGGTTCACAATGTCCAATAAAGATTTACGTTGAGATCTTAGCATATGCTATGTACTGTTTTCTTACATTATTATAAATGCGTTGGGTGTATTTAATCTCTTGATTATTCTTTTTTATATATATAAAAATCAACTGTTTAGTAACACTCCTCCATGTGTAGATCATCTATCTGGTATTTCGTAACGCGGTGAATTCTAGGAGACCTTCAAATCAAGTTGAAGAGAGCTTCTTAGCTTTACCAGATTCATAACTTGTCATTTCCGCCTTCCATCCCGTTTCCAGTAGCACCTCCTCCCGGTCTGATAAAATCAGAACCCCAATTTCTTTAAAATCCTTTTCTCTTTTTGCTGCATATTATTATCTTTCTGTTTTTTTAGAATTGAACGTGTGATAAGTAACAAATACCTCTAATTAAATAACGTGGAGATTTCAAGTCTCGGACTCCAAGCAAAGGTAACAAGTTCTAAGAGCATCATCATGTAAAGAAAACCTGGAAGTTCTAGCGGAGAATAGGTTTGCAAGGAAAATTAAAGCAATAAAGAGAAAGCAAGTAGAGAAATTGTAAATAAAACCCTATAGGTAAAACGAAGATATATAAATTTACATGGTTTGCATTGTTTACAATAATATATGCTCATATTTATAATGTTATAGAGTTTGAGTCCTATTAACATAAATAATTTTAATCATATATATAGATATTGATATCAAATAAAAAGATTTATTGAATTATAATACAAGCTAAATTCTCCATCTATTGAATATAAGTATAATACATGGATCTAGACATTGAGAAGCAGAAGATCGTCATTTTGCTCTATACATTGAGAAAGAAAGGATTTCCTTTCACGATAACCATGTAAATCCTGATATATGGATCAAGTCATTCCACATACAACCAAGCATTGCCCTTGCCAATTACATCATAAGGTTTGGTAAGATGTCAAAAATCTTTGGTGAACAATGGAAGTGCTAAAAAATCTTCATTATTATTCAGCTATCTAGAATCACGAACAAACCTAATAGGGAGATTTTGGTCGCTCTTTTATATTCTAATCAAATCCAACTATATTTTTCTCTTTAGGTATGGGATGCAAACCATTGCTTTGCATGCCCTAGCCTTAATTAGAGGAGGTTGTCCTAGAAGGTGAAGAGTCTTATTGCTAGGTACTCCTAAATTTAAGTGCATTATTGAAGATATAAGATAAACATGCCCTCTTACAGGAAAATGTATTCTTTCTATTGTATTGGATATATAGATACTTAAGTCCAAGAAACCAACCAAAGTCTAAATATAGATGATAGTAGATTTGGTTGTAGCCATGACAATTGCTCTTAGACCATTCCTATTAGAGGAATGTCAATCTAGATGTGAAGATCGCCCTTTTATGATAAAATACAATATTTACAGTCTTATGACGAGTACAAATAAAGGCTAGTGGTTATTTTGAAGAGGTTAGCAACATTAGGGAAATCCTAAACCTAGATTTCATTTGTATAAAAAAATGATCTACTTCAATCTTCTTTTGATAATCTTTCTTTTAAATGATATAGAGAGACCCTCTTATCTATTACCAAAAGGACAAATGTTTTGTTATCTCCTCTTACCACTATTAGGACAGGGCCTCTACTATAAATCCATTATTGAAACAAGTTCTCTTTAAGCCTTCAACAATGGAACCTTTCAAGATTCTTGCCTTTTATGTTGAAGGTGTATGCCACCTAATAAAGGTTGTTTTTGTTAGGTTAGATGCCTTACTAGAAAGGTATTCTTCTAGTTCAAAGGATAGTATTAGTGATTAAAATAAAAAGGAAGGAATGAAGATATCAACACAGATACTCCTAATTCCGCTAAAGCTCCAGCATGAGCTAAAGTCATGAATGATCTCATCTTATCTTGTTGCTTCTATGGTACAATATAGATATGGAGGGTAATCATATTGAGAATAGCCTAAAATATGAATTTATATCATCAATTGGTCATCCTTTGTCAACTCAGTAGCTTATATCCTTAAGTAATCTCTAAAAGTTTAAGTTTCATATTCCTCTATATTACTAGAACATAAATGCATTGATGTGTCCGTATATCTTATTGGAGAGGAAAAGGTCATCAGGTCACATCACCACATGTTGTGATTCCTTTAAACTAGTGTGTAAGTCCATGTGGTTGCTAAAAAAATCATCGATCAATTTTTTTTTATTTATATTGATAAAAACTTTTCTTCTTTGTATAAGAGAACCTTGGAAGTCTTTCTCTCTCAAATATATATTCCTTCATCGATAGATATTTTATCTTCTAAAATTGATCATAAGGATAAAAACTAATTAAAAGGGTTATTGTGGGCTAATATCAAGGAGGTTATGGTCATTCTTGCCTTAAAGGACAATATTTTAGGTAATAAAACCTTTAAAAATCATCAAAAATAGCTCTGAAAGGAAACCATTTCCTTAGAGCTCAAGGACTCATTGGGTCATAGCATAAAAATAAGTCTTGGCATAATTGTACTAAGATATCAACCCTCTTATCAATACTAAAGATACTCAAACAATAGTGTTATAAGACTATGAGGTTATCCAATAATCTTTTTAAGCTTAGAGAGAATCATGAAAGGCTGAATATTCACCTATCTAACAGGAAATTAGTCCTTTAAATATGCTTATCTACACGTTTAGTCTTAAGAAAATAAGGTGGCTTGTATAAAGAAAAAATTCGATTAGGGTTGAAAAGGATTTTGTTTAAGTTAAGGCTGCTCTAGCCTCTAAAGAGGTTGAAGTCATGAATCGTATAAAAAATATATATCTCTTAATAATTCAACTGACATTACTCCTATTTTTTTAATCATAGAGACCATCAAGATAAAATGCCTTAAAAAACATTGATGGGGCTTATTCATCTTAACTAACTAACTAAGATGGACAACTATATTATTGATTGATCAATGGTTTATATTTGAATATAAATTATCACTTTCATAATATTAATCGAGAAGGTGGATTTTCTAGAGGACCTAAGTAGTTAACTTGAAGAACACAACCTTAAGATCACTCTAGGATTATATTGAATATACTTCGAGTATAATTAGTTTAGCTTGAGTTTATAAGTTGGTAAAATTTATTATAGCCAATTAGAAGTATGCCCTTCCATACTAGATCATTTTTGAAAAATATTTTGATCGAACACACTTGTTATATGCATTTTCAACCTTTCTCTTAAGTGTTAGCAAATGATCTGACACATAAACTCTGATCTCATACAAGTTCTCTAACTCAACTAGTATGACTAATTTATAGTTTGAACTATCATTGTTACCTTGTGTAGAACTCTTGAATGATTGTAGTTTAAGCTTAATTAGTAACTTAGAATCATGCCTATATATTAGGGTAAATGGAGATGTTTCTAAAGTAGTATTTTATGAAGTCCTGTATGCCTATAGTACTTCTAGTAAAGTCATTCATGAATCTCATGTTGTTCTAGGATTAAGGCAACAATAACATCTAAGGAGGTGAATTAGGTGCTCCACTAATTATGTCAAATACTGTAAATAATCACACTTAGCACATATAACATAATAAACTCAGTTTTTAATGTGGTTCAGCAAGCTTACATCCACACCTCAAATACCAACCATACTTGAGTATTTTACTCTTTTACTAATCTAAGTGAAAGATACAATGTCCTTGATGAATCCACACCAAGCAATTACACCGCTTGAAGATGTCTCAACTTCAAGATTTTTCTTTCAGTGACAATATATACCTCACCAATGCCAAGAGTTTATCCAAACTCTCAGGTGTTTATAATTATGATTTGTTTACAACAAGATTCACTCTCTCAAAGAGTAAATTATACAATTAAAAACTATAATCTCTATATCCCACTCAATAGTACTTAGAATGATTGAAGGTGTGCAAGTGTAATGAATGTCAGATTTTATACTCTTGTGCTAGAATATAAATATTTAATTTAGCACAACTTAGAGTATGTTAGGATTGATGCTTTCTAATTGGTTTTTCTTTTGGAATAACTTTTATATTATGTATGTTTAGAATCTTTCTTTTATTTTGCATATAAGAGAGCTATATATATATGTATATATATGTATATATATATATATATATATATATATATGTTTCTAGAAGAAACTAGTCATTGGAATGCCTTTAACGGCTAAAGCGGTTGACCGGTTCCTATAAAATTCTCAAGTGTTCATCACGAATGAACTGCGGTCGACCGGTTCACTTGGTATGTCCAAGCGGTCGACCGATTCAACTTAATAACCAATTTTGCTAGCTTTAAACCTGGTAAAACTTAAACCGATTAAATATATGTCGATCCTATTTATGCATGCAATGTGAAGTGTATGAGTTTATTTTAGTTTGCTTATTGAGTAAGATATAAATATTTAACAATAGGCTCTAAAATGAATCCTTAATAGCTAAGTCTTCACTTATTTTGCATCTTGGACATGTTTCTGGATTTCTACATTCAATTTCATATGCTTATTGATGTGATCTTCATATAAAACCTATTTAAATTTAATTTCATTCAAGCATATCATTGGTCTATTTTTCATTTAATTGTTATCATCATAATACAAGATATTATAAATATTAATATGTGACCCATATGTCAACAATCTCTCCTTTTTTTGTGATGACAATTAATGTATGATTATAGATATAAAGATATGTGTCTCCCCCAATATTTTAAAATATAGTTCCTTAGAGATTTAAACAATAATATTAAATATATATATATATATATATATATATATATATATATATATATATATTCCTAATGTTTATTTTTCTATTTCCTCTCCCCATTTGTCATTAACAAAAAGTAAATAGAGAGACTGAAAAAGATTAGAGAAACATAACATAATGTTTAAAATACACCATTCATTACAAAAAGGGAAAGAAAGTAAAATGAAAAACATGAAAAACATGAGAAGTTCATGGTACAATCATCTAGGGTGGTGGATAGCGAGAAACCAAGTTAGCCATCATATCCTTAATATCTTGTAGGTAGTCAGCCATATACTATTGATTAGAGAGGATGTGCACTTATAATTCTCAAAAATGACTCAAATTAGTCTCAATATGGGCTAAGTGATCATCCATCCTAGATCTCCATGAGCTAGTACCAACATTTTCAGGAGAGGAAGCTGGAGGTGGTGTCTCAAACACATTACCAAATTCATCATCACCAACTTGTTTTTTGTCTTCTTTATCATTATTTTCCTCGCCAACTTGGTTTTTAGGAACCCATGCACCATTTTCATTTAAGAAAAATTTTATCTTTGTTAGGGTCGTATTATCTATCTCTAAATATTTGAAATATAGTGTCTGATCTGTATTCGTGAATGCGTGAATTCAACATCAAAATGCTCAAAGATAGTTGTTAAACATTGATCATAAGGGAAAGACTTTTGTTTTTGATCATTTTTCATTATAATGTATGGCAAATTAATTGTCCTTCTTCTAATCATACAATCGATAAGGCATAAGTCTATAAAAGTCACTTCATTAAAGTACCCCTTCTTGAACAAAATATTATGTGTTATGATCCTATGAAGCAATCTAAGTCTTAGCATCAAGTCTTGATTCTTAATCTTTGCACCCGGTGCAAAATTTTCTTTCCCGGTATGTATAATAAGCGCCTCATCATATATATCCCTCAATTGTAGGGATAACTTTCATCTCAAATACATAAGGCCCATCATTTGAAATATCTAGTATGTTAGCCAATATTTCACAATTAAACTCAATAGGCTTGTTTTAAAGGCCACTGATGATCCTAGATTAATAGGTTATTATCATATTAGTAAAGAACATTCTAATAAGAGAGAAATATGTTTTAGTTGTCAATATTCGAGTTTTAGAATGTTTTTGTGGTTAAAAGTATTTTTGAATTTTTTTTATGATTTTGAATCGTTTTGATGATTGGTGTCAAAAATAAATTTTAAAAAATAATAAACAACTATTATTTTAATGTATTTTGAAATAAAAAACTGCCTACGTCAACAATCATAAAAAAGACTCTTTAAAATTGAAAGACACAAAATCCATTTTCACCAAAAATAAAAAATCCATATTATATATGATCATAAACTTATTTTAAAGCTATAAAAAGGTAAGCACGTTCGGCCTAATAGTCTTGTATTTTGTAACTTATTTTGATAAAACAATATTCGAGTTTCAATTATATTTTATATAATGAGAGGACGGTCCCTATATAATCCAAGACTCGTTAAGCTTCCCGCTATACCAAAAAAGACAATCAATATTATATATGCTCAAAATCTGATGCCATATCTACATACAATACAGTAGTAGGCCATTGCTTCTGAAAAAAAATCAATAAAAATATATATATGGAAGTAGCGTGAAAATTTATAAACAATCATCATATATCAATCTAATCATGTAAGCGTGTGGAATTCTTGGGCTGAATTCGCCACCTTGATGAAGACATCTTCTAAGGTGGTATCCGACAAGCCCCATGCATAAACCGGGAACCTGCTCTTTGCAACCTCGACTGCATGGAATACATCTGCCATGCTGACCTCATGTTTTGGCATCTCAAACTTCTGGGTTCCAGCCATATGGTATGTTCTTTCGGCGTTGGGGGAGAGACGCTGAACCATGCGCTCCACCTCATGCTCATCGTTTATAGATGTCGTCATTGTGAACACGTAAGATCCTCCATATCTAGCCTTCAGCTGTTACACACCAAAGCAATAGAAGGAAGGCAAACGCCAGCTTAGAAAAAATTTAAAATAGGTGCTCTTTAAAATCTAATTTGAAAGACAATGCATGTTACAGACGTGAACAAAGAATACGCGTGTTATAGTCGTTGAAATTAACTAGCATGCATTTCAAAGGAGATGGATGCATGAATTTCTGAAAGAATCATGCGATCGAGATCTCTAAGCAAATACAAACAATCGTCTCATAGTTACCTCTTTTGGGTTTCCTACGCACTGTAAGCCTCCACTAACAAAAATCCCCAGCCTATCACACAGGTACTCTGCCTCTTCCATCGAATGTGCTGAAAACAAGAAGTCAAGAATTGTGAGTGAAAATAAAAGGAGAAGATTTTCATTTTAAATTAAAATCATTAGAGGTAGAGATAGAGTAGTACTGGTCAGAATAATTGCTCGGTCTTGCTTTGCACGCTTCACAACATTCCATAAATTGCTTCTTGAAGCCGGATCTAATCCAGTACTGGGTTCATCCATATAAACAACCTGCAAAATTGCCAAGAATTTGGATAAGCAAGGGCATTGGAAGAATACAACAAATCCCAAGATTTCGTGCAGAAAAAGTATTTTTGAGAGAGACAATGACATACTTTGGGATCTCCAATCAGTGATATGGCAACGCTAAGCCTCCTCTTCATACCTCCACTGTATTTCCCAGCTTGTTTGTCAGCAACCCCTCCGTTAAATAGGTTGACGCTCTTAAGAGAGTCTTCCACTGCCTAGAGAAGCAGAATGGTAAAAAAAGAGAAGCTTAAAAATTGTCCAAGTCAAAAGGGCCAGTAAACTAAACCGTTGATCTCACTAATGCTGGCACTGTGCATTCAATATCTATATGGTCCACAAATGTACTTCAAATCAATTCCATGATGCTTATATATCCTCTCTATCTCTCCCCAATGAGATTATAAATTGCAGTTCTTAAATTTTAATATTTAAATCTCGTTTCATCCGGAAGAATTTGGCATTTGTATGCATTGCAATTAGAGAAAAAACCAGGAATGGGTTTGCAACAATTCCCAACAGAGAATTCTCTCGCAATCACCTATTTCACAGAAGAGTAAATAACCAGCTGTGACAAGCTGAAAGTTGAGATGAGAATGACGTACTTTTTTCAAAGCAGCGCCTTTTAGGTTCTTTAGCCGGCCATAAAATAGCAGGTGTTCTCTTCCCGTCAGAGTTTCCCACAGCAAGCTAAAAGTTGTCCAAGAAAAATTAGCAGAACAAGAATGTCAGAACTCCAGCTGAGGATGAAGATGTATTCTTGAAGAAAACAGAACCACGAATTAACTTACTCGTGCTGCGGGCAAACGCCCATGCTGGTATATACCCAATCCATTTGAGTCCGTATGTCTAAGCCCTCGACATATGCTGTCCCCGTGCTGGGTGTTGTGAGCCCAATCATCTAAACAACAGAATAAAGTGAGAAATACAAGAGGAGCATGAGTATATATTCAATTCTATTTTATCAAGATGACTAATTAAACCTAAAATTATCTTAAGATATGGCAAAGGAATAACAATGACCACGTATATAACCCTTTCCCAAGATTCTTCAAGTGTTAGATGATACACTTAGATGTACTGAGCAAGATTGACTATTTGGTCAATACCTCTCCTGAACATATTTACTATTTCCAGTATAGAACAAGGAAAAATGAAAATGATTGAAAGCCATTATATTAATTACAGAGGAAAGTGTACTGACCATACTAATAAACGAGGTTTTCCCTGCACCATTTGGACCAAGCATGCCGAAGCACTCCCCTCGAGGTATAGCGAGAGATAATCCTCTCACTGCCAATTTCTCTGGATTTCCATCCCTTCCGGGATACACCTTTCTCAGGTTGTCACAGACGATTGAATGAGTTGTTGTTGGTTCCAGCAGTATCTGCTCGACCTTCTCCCTCTGCATTTAAAAAGATGGGCACAAAATTACATTTACACACGATTGACTGCAGATTATTGGCACAGAAGTATTTCAAGATCAAATGATAAATTTGAGTGCTTGACAAACACATGAATTGAAGAAGTTCATAAAAATCATGAAATATTAACAGTAGCTCTGGAATGATTAGAGGCATAGGTGGTCTAAAAAGCTCATAAGCCAATCCATCTTAGAATTTATTGTTTGACAAGTGCTCTACACAACCACCTTGTTGATTCTTTTGGAAAGAAGACAAATATAGTATGCCATAGAAAAAAAAATGAGAATATTCTGACGTTTTATTATTGAACCTACAAAATCCACAGATATTAGAACATAATGACCACCTTCACAGGTGCAGCAGATAGACCTAGCTCTAGCAGGGAATGATTACTCATCAGAATTAGGTAAGGGAATGTTACCTCCTGAATGACATCAGGTTTATCCATATCAACAAAAACTTTAGATGCCTGCCTGCCCAAACTAGGCTTCTGAAAAGATGATGGACGCTTCTTCCGAAACTTTTGCAATAAATATTTTGGATTTTTTCCACTCCCAGATGCAAAAATTTGATCCACATAATAGGCTATACAAAGCACCGCCAACCATTCAAGAAGCATGATAATCATCACGTCGCTCATCCCATTTTCACTGTCACTCAAATTTCCCCACTTCATGCCATCAGTCCCCATGGAGTTGCCTTGTAAGGAATACTCTGCAAACTCGTACAAGCCACGATATAGAGCGAAACCAGGATATAACTCCATGAATATGATCCATCCCTCTGTAACAAGAGAAACAAGTCCCATAAGGGTAAGGCTGGCGAAAAGTAGAAACAGACAATAAATATAAAACCTAGACAGCTATTTCACATTGACAACCAACAGCAGCAACTTGTGGAAAATAACACTTATAGACCTACATAATAGGTTTCTCAGCACAATTGAGCTATTACCAGTATCTTAAAATCACAAATTATATAAGCAATCATTAGCCTCCTCGCATCTGTTAAATCTCAGAAAATGAAACAACTGCAACAACACATGCAGTAGCATAAAATCTGAACATCGGGATTCTTTCTCATTAACACCATTAGGGAATTTAAAAAGCCTGTTGAAGAGGGAGTAGAAAGTACTGTGGTTTCACAGATTCTTCTACTTACTTGGGAATGAAGTGTCTTCAACGAAGGACTGGAAAAGAAAGCCACCTAAAAGCCCAGTTCCAAAGACACATATATAGCCTACAACTGTAATCATCAAATTCAACTATCAGGAACAAGACCAGTTGATATTAAAAGGAAAAATCATTTAACAAACAAATCAAACAGCTGCTAACAACAGACCTGTAGCAGTCTTGACATTCGAAAAGAATGCGGAGACCAGGAACGCCAAGGAAATTTGCAGGTTTATATAGAGAAAATAAAACAAAAATTGGATGAAGTAGTCGTTCAGCGTGAAGAATTTCAAACCTGCAATTTAGCCATGTGAGTAACTTGAAGCAAAGGCAAAAATTAGAAAGCATTGAGGATTGGAGTAATGCCTACCTACTATTGAGCCAAATGCCACAAAAACGAACATGTATAGTGCAGATATAGCAAGAAAATACATATAAGAAATCATCCAATAAGGCCCATCTCCAAGCCCATGCATTTTCATCATGATCCGTAGTTTCTGTTGTTTCTCATAAACCAGTGCTGTCAACACCACCTATAGCAAAAAGAAATAAGATCGCATAACTTCAGCAAAAATACGTACGCAAATGCACGCCATTTTCATAATCCATCCACGAGATTGGGTAGCATATGCATGTTCATATTTGCTCAGTCTATCATTGAGCAAAACCAGGGTAAGGAGGTATGGTAAATGCAAAGATCCGCGATTTATAAAGGTATCATAGACGACAAAATCAGGAATGTAGGATATATTTCAAAACCATATTAACCTCTAAATGAAACTTGCAAAAAGAAATTGACATTCGATGTTCGCATTAAGAACGAGGCATTTGTTGGAAGAAAAGCCATGCAAACAAAAGCATGAAGTTATCAATTCATCACTATGAGCTCATGACAAATATATGTCTCGACGTGGAATAATTGTAACTTGATAGATCAGAAGCTTTTACACATATGAAGACTTCAAGGTTTTACATGGATTAAAATGCTTCTTATTAATTTTACGGAAGCATCCTATTAGAAATTGGTTATCGTTTTCAAAGGAAGAAACTAAACTGGACGAACTTATTTTAATTCTCTAATATTAGACTTGTCGTGATCAAGCACTCAGCTACTCTAACCCACTGTGCAAGAAATAAAAAAGAAGAAGAAAAGTTACTTGTCTTGAACGGGTGACACCAGCCATGATTTGAACAGAATTTGCAACAAAATGCTAGCCTCAAAATAAGCAATTGCTGACAGGAAATGGATCACACACTTACCGGAAACAGTTGTATGACAACCCATGTAAAGAAGAGAGTGCCAAGAAGAGATGCGATATCCAGCTTGAGCTTTGTTGAAGTTTTAGGCATTTCTTTGACAAAGTCTAATATCATTTTAACACCAGATCCTCGAAACGACTGAAGGTAGGCATTCGATACCTGTGAAGATAGAGACATTAGCTTGTATTATTGTTTGATGAGGATGGTGTAAGGCTAAGAAAGCAGAGAAAATAAACATGCAAACAAGGGCTTTGTAAGAAATGAAATCCAGTAACAGTTGTTGTGGGCAGTGCAAAGTCCAGAAGGAAGACAAATAATCTACATAGAAAAATATCCTATGCTTGGATTGATTATAATCATGAACACAGCCTTGCTCTTTTGAGGTGGGGAAGGAAAGGATTTAATAGAATTAAGCACTTCAGGTGCTTTACATACCAGATTTACTGCACGTGGTAACCGCACCAAGTAGGTTTCCCCATCGCTAGAATCCTTGTAGGTGGCATTGTACCACACATTCACATTAAAATTATTGGCATCGGAGTTTAAGAAATCATAGGCTGCAGGAAAATGAAGTGGTTAGAATTCTCCTAACACAGAGCTGCAGTAATCACACGCTAGATTTGTGTTGAAATCTGGAAGGCTAACCTCCAAGTATCTCGTTATACGTCCTCTCTGCATTGCCTTTTTCATAGCCCCGGTATATCTGATCATTTATCTCCGAAGAACTATTGCGCCACAAACTTATACTTTGAACACATGTGGTCACTAAGTTTCAAAACAACAAGAGAATAAGCAAAGATTCTGATAAGCATCAACTGTGTGACTTTGGAAGCTGTAAGGGTAAGCGTGGGTAGAAGTTCAATTGTACCATTTTGGAAGGGAGCAGCCTGAAGAAGGGGAACAGAAACATTGAATATAGAATTCGGTGTGCACTGACTTTGAATGTTATAGAGAGAACCCTCGGCGAAAGCAGGATCAAGAAAATTGTCCTGTTGAGGTTCTGAATTTGAACCCTGGAACATTTTGTAAAGGTCACAGTATTAGATGCATAGTCAAGAGAGGAAGATGAAATACACACATACATCAAGGATGAAGCAGGAAAAACAACTAACCAGCACACTGTTGGTGGAATTAAGAATGGAAGGAGCTGCGAACATCATGTCAGCCAAACCTAAAAAATAGATACATAAATATATAAAGATCGAGGTTAAGATCATGATAAAACCTGAAATATTCATTTCCATCTCCTAGGCAGGTGGAAGAGAGAGAGAGAGATCTTAATTACTTACTTTGCCCAAGCGTCTTATTAGTTCCGGTGATAAGAAGAGAAACAGGACAGGTGCCGTTTTGTCTACAAGACTCGTCCGGAAAATCACTAAGAGAATCAGAAGCACTTCTGACGGCACGATATTGAGGACCCGGAACCTGTAACAGAGGAGGCCACTTGGGTGGACTAGGAACAGAACAACTAGGGGCTTGATCCACATCTGAGTATTGTAAACCACACACTCTCTGATCACACGTTCCATCTCCATTGTTATCGATACACTGACAACCGCACACGTTACTATCTTTGCTTATTTGATTGTCAACCAGTGTTTGAGTGATGATAAGGAGGATACAGAGCACGAATGGAAATGAGATTAGCCTGCAATTCGCACTGATGTTTCGTTTCTGCAAACACACATGGATTAATAATCTCTATTCCACTACTTAATTAACCATGCATTCAAAAAAAAACAAAAGGTGAAGATCCCATCACAACCATTCATTTGGTGCGATTTGCGGTTCTTGGAAACGAACACAGAATACTTGTTCGTTTTGGAAAGACGGAAGTGAATATGTATTTCTATAAGTGTACATACCTGATAAGTTAAGTTCTTCCTGAGCAAAGCATCAGCCTGAATCCAGAAAGCTGCCGTGTGAGGCGATGCATCGGAATCCGCCATCGAGAATTAACCAGAAATACAACAACTTATTTCCCGCCAAAAACCAGCTGAAAATTTGTTTTCTTTTAATATTTTTGCCTATAACAAAACAGAATATATTTTTATATGTATAAGCTATGTGCTCTTCGTGGCAATGGCAAGTAGCAACGAAAGCAGCAGAACAGCCCAGCTCTTAATGAAATGAAGCTGCCGAACCCCTCCCTTTTATGTGTTTCGTCATGGCAACAAGCCACGACTTCATTTCCCATTTGACAACTTTGCCCCCGTATACATCCTCTATTTACTTAATCGTTAATGAAGTTGGCTCTTGTTGACTTGTTGGCTTTTTTGATTTCGTATTACTAAACAATTACTTATTAATTGAACATCGCGTTTGGAATTCGAGACCGAGAGAGCGGGGCTGCGACATCTTGGCATACTGCCGAAACTGCCCTTCATTTGAGATGTCCATAGTGCCCCTCACGCGTTTTGACCAATCGGATTGCTGCGTGAAATGCCAAGACTGCCCCGGTACTTGATTCGAACTGGGAACGGTACTGATGAACTGCTTGCCTATGGGAGTTTGAATTTTATTTTATTTTTATTAATTAATGAAAACGGGCTAACCAGAGAGCTAAGCTGCCTGATGACACGGGTCATTGGTCAAATGCGTTGCGTGGTGATGCATTCAAGTCAAAATTCGGAGGCAGACCAACCATTAAAAAATTGAAATTTTTTATTAGTTTTAGACTAATTTTTTATTATTTTAATATAATAATGTTAAAGATAAATTTTAAAATATATATATATTTTTTAAAAAATAAAAAATAACCTAAAAAACATGTCAAAAACATGTCAATAGTCTATAATGGATTGAGAACATCTTCTTCCTCGTCTTTTTAAATAAATATAATGTCATGAATTATATTTATTTATTTTAATTGAGGTTAACGATCCACTTTTTGTGTAAAATTAACAACTTTTTCCTTTTGTTTTTTTGCTAGATTATATTATCTACAGATATTATATCATTTTAATTATGAGCCAGGCGCAAGCCAAGTTATTCAAAAAATGTCATAGAATGCTGAATAGGGAACTGGATGGGGTCAATATATATATATATATAGCGTAAAGAAAAAAACAAGTAAAATATATTTGAAATAAGCGCAAGGGAAGAATAAAGGTAATTATGTTTGAACGAGTCAATCCATCTCGAAGAAAATTATTGAAATGGACTTGTTATGATGTTAGTCATGGAAAATGTCTGAACCCGATGGGAAAAAAAAGAAATATATTAAAAGTAGGAGTAGAGACACGAGACCCATGGCCATGATAAGCGCCATTTGTTTTACTTTTATGTCATTAATATCATCGCAGCTGTCAAAGGAAATGTATGGATTAATTCTCCATTGATATTCAACAGTTGCAGGAATCTTTATTCTCAAGAAAACTCGAGTGTCAATGTGAACGAGATGTTCTCTAAACTCTCCAAGGGATGATTATGCAGCAAGAGATCAGTTTCTTAGACTTGTCGAACAGTACTGGAAGTTACTCGGTTGCTTCATTCCTGCACAGTCGGTCGTAGGATGACATGCTTCCAACACTTTGGTAAGAGTTACCTGGTCAAGAAGGCAATTTAAGCAATCTTTATTTTGAAGAATAAAAATGGGAGAGGACCCTTTTGAACGTGAGAACAGATTGAAAGACTGAATCCAAATTGAGGATATAATAAAGTTCAAACTAACAGGTGGTAATCGTACGTAATACCAAGAGGCAGCTGCTTTGAAACTTCGTTTTCTAACATCTTGATTAAATAAACTGGAGGAGATCTGGAAATGAATTAAAGGAATCACCACTTTTCTGCTAGACCAGAACGACACAAGTCAATTTGATCTGTTGAGTGGATAGGCAAAGACAATAAATGGTTAATTGCCAGACTATTTCTGCAATTTGAATCGAGCTCCGCAGTAATATACAAGCTCCATGAGTATTCAACAATAATTAGGGAAGCAACCGAGTAACTTCCAAGGTCTCATTGGATCTCTCATCTTGGCATTACCATTGCACTCCATGCCGCAATACCACTCCTCTCCATCCTGTCAGATTCTCCAGTCCCATCTCAGATCCCTGAGCTTAGTGCATATAGAAAGCAGAGTTAATTACTAGAGTAATTTACGCTAAGAGAGTTTTGACCTGGTTGAGGTTTTTGGTCAAACACCTGGCGAGCATAGTGAAAAAAAAATAAAGTTACCGTTGAGAAACGAAATGCCGGGGAATTCATTTCTTTCAACGTCACGTACAAATGAGTGTGCGGCCACTACCAAGAATTCTGTGCTTCCGTACGTTTATTAGAATAGGTTATTTTTTTAAGTATTTTTAATTATAAAGAAATTAAAATAATATTTTTTATTTGAAAATTTTTATTTTTAATATAGTATATTAAAACGATTATAAAAATATAGAAATAAATCATTCAAAATAAAATAAAATAAAAAATCAATTTTTTTTTTTGGGATGCGCAGCCGCGCAGGTGGTCCATGTAAGAATTGACGTTGATGTGATTGCCAAATGGCGATGCCCTTAATTATTCCATTCGACGAGTGGCTAGAAATAAGCAGTAAGACTTTAGAGGATAGTTTCCCTTTCTGGACAAGGGCAGATGAACTGATGTGACCTAAAATACAGTCCAGTCAGCTTTCGTGTTCGCCTTATTGCATTATTCATATCACTAAAATTCTTTAAACTTTAATTGCACCCACAAAAGAACAATACAAGTCACTTTATCGTTGGAATAATTCATCGGTTATTAAAACAATGTTTTTAGATATAATTTTTAGTATCTGAAATTAAATAAATACACGTATATTAATATTTAATTTTATTAAAATATATAATTGGATATAATTTTTATTTAAAATATTTTTATAAAAAAATAAATAATTCTCTTTTTCTTTCCTTGAATTTGATTTGTGGTAACTTGATTTATTTATGAAATCAAACTAAGATTTATTTATGAAATCAAACTAAGATTTATACCTTGCTAGAATATGAATTTAGGTGTGTATTGCATAACGAGATTTGATGATTTGATACTTTGAAACATATATTTGATTTGTTTTCAAAGTGTTGTTGAAGAACTCTTATTGTTTAGGCTTTATCCAACTTAGTTTTGTTCTTTGTAGATTCAAACTCAGATGAAGGAAGTTTGAGAGCTTTTGATAAAACTTCCTTATTTGAAGAGTCTGTCTTGAAAAAATTATGTACCTTTAATAATCTTTTTTTTTTCTTGGGTGAGACACTTTATTTTTGTCTTAGGTTATTTTTTCAATATCACATGATATTATTTTATTGTTTGATTTTTATTTATGAAACCTTGTATTTATGACAAGATATCTTAAATATCTTATCTCATGTGTCAACCTTCTATTCACTAAGAAATATACGAAGGTCTATTTAATTTTCATGTCATTTATTTCAATTTTATTTTTATCCTTTCATGTAATAAATAAAATAAAAATGATACATAGCAATTTTTAATTGGTGGAAAATTTTTGTTTTTGCAACATTTTGATCATATATATATATATATATTTCCTAGATATTGACTTGTACGAGTTTAGTTAGGTCAATCTAATCATTAAAAAACCATTTGAAT
>Ga0307517_10004826_pt1 | contig 20557 bp, 18 predicted proteins | sample 23_EM_MG_FD_194515 | JGI IMG/M metagenome (GOLD analysis project Ga0307517, IMG submission 194515) | Populus trichocarpa ectomycorrhiza microbial communities from riparian zone in the Pacific Northwest, United States - 23_EM | ecosystem: Host-associated > Plants > Roots > Unclassified | place...
TTTTGAATTATTATATATTATGAAAATAATAATACTAATAATAAATTGCTCATGAAAATTTGATTCAGATCATTTTTTTATTCTTAAAATCTTTGAATAAATTTTGAATGTAATTTTATCATATCCATGTTTTTTTAAAAGTTTTTAATCACATATAAAATATGAATATGCTATTTTGATATTTTTTGTTATCTTGCTTTAATAATTATTTTTTTATCAAAAACAATGATTTTAATTAAAAATATTCATTTACTAAAATAAATAAAAAAATACGGTAATAAAAAAATTATTCTAATAGATTTTTTTTAAAACAACTACATTTTTTGGTTTAATAGTATAATATCAAAAAACCTACACGATACCTAATATTTTTTTATGATTAAAAGACTTCGCAGCGTAGCATTTGCATACAGGCTATTATTTGACTATTTTTTACGCTAGACATTGAATAAGAATATTACGCATCAAACTATACTAATCACATCTATCTGCATTGAAAAAAAAAAGCAAAGGAAAAAAAGTATTATCCTGACCCAACAAATATTAGTTTGATAAAAAATAATCACGTGTCATCTTTTCAAATAACGATCTTCATGACTGTATTTTGGAAGAAATCAATAATCCTTGAAGACAGGGCGGAATTAGGAACATTTAATTTTTTTATTTATTTAGTATTTAAATATAAAATAGTATAATGTTTTTTATTTTAAATAAATAGGCTTTTTAATTATTTTGTTATATTAATTTTGACCTCTCCTATTAAAGCTCCGCCCTTGAAGGCCATAACGAGATGAAATATTCCCCCATTTAAATTTAATGACGTATCTGATGAAGCTTGAAACAATCTTCGCTGAAATTGATATTTCTTTGCTGATGATATTTGTTTGAATGGGAGTTGTTACTTGCAAAAAAAAAAAAAACTTTACAATACCAAAATCAATTTAAAATCTTTAGATGACGAGAAGGTAAAGACAGTAAATGAGTAAAATATTTTATCCCTGTCATGTTTTGAGAAAAAGTCTACTTTCTCTTAATAAAACCTGATATTTTATATCTAAAAAACATGAAAAAATCTATATAATACGTCATATTTATTAATTGATTTCCAGTACTGAATTTTTTATATGCACGCAAGATGCAACAGCAATTTTATCATGAAAAGCTCTGGGAAGAAAGATAAGAAGGTTTGATCTAATATTCATGAAACAAACCGACCATAATATGAAGATTTATATTTCTCCATTATTTTTTGATTTTATTTTCAGTTATTAAATTTTAATCCCCATAGCTACAAAATTTCACAAATAAGACATGTATCCTGTACTATTTCATGTCTAAGAAAATAATGGCTGAAAAAAAAACGATTTGTGATTATTCTTTAAGACTTCACAACGCAAGCACAATATTATCATAAATTAATTTTAAGAGAATGATTTGATAATCAACGAGCTTTGCTTCCTTTTTAATTTTTTTTAAAAATGTGAGCTTTGCTTCCTTTGTCATGGAATCACCAGACACGTGTAAGCGCATGTGATTTTCCAATTAAATAAAATAAAGGCAATCAGCGTATTTGATACAATTTTTTGATCAGGAAAGAAAAAAGATCTCAACAAAAGAAGTAAAAGCCCAGAACCATTTCAGCCTGGAAAGCGGCCCTGTCTGTAATCATGTAAGAAAGGGCCCAGTTCCAAGATCCAACCGGGTCCATTTCCGGAAGTCTGGGCTATCCACTGCACTGGCTCAAACTCAAGACACCGGATCAGAATACAAGGATGAAAATGAGTTTCCACAACTCAAATTTTTTAACACGTATACAATACTTGTCGTTATTTATAGGTTAATGTTTTTAGATATTTATAAATTATTCTTTCAATTCTAGATATTAACATGAGTTTATATTATATAACTATTATTTATTATTATTTAATAAAAAATAAAATATGTGTGTATATATATATATGTATATTAAATAATAAAACTATATATATATATATATATGCCTGTGTTTTATATCAATATTAAAATATGTATATATAATATTGTATTAAAAAAAATAATTTAAAATAAACATATCTATATAATATAAATATATATATTTCAAATTATGTTCACGCATGTTTTGAGTTAAGGTTTAATAATATTTACACCTTACCTTATCTAAAAAATATCAACCAATTTATATTGAATTTAAGGTATGTTTGAGAGTATTTATGTTATGGGGTGTTTTTTATAAGTGTTTTAGACTTAAAAAATCAAATATATTTGAGTGTTTTTAATAATTGATTGTTGATGTTTTTTTTTTATAATTTTAATATGCTAATATAAAATATATATATTTTAAAAAAATTAATATACTTTTTAAACAAAAAACTATTTTGAAAATTTTCAACCTAAGATCGTAGTAAAAATTATTTTTTATTTAAAAATATATTAAAATATTTTTTTTAAATTCATTTACGATATCAATACTTTAAAATAATTAAAATAAAAAAACTTAATTAAAAAGTGCTGCTCAATTGTAGCGATAAATAATTGTGTTTGAGATAATGATGCAATTACTATTTTATAAAAAGATATTATTTTTTATTTTAAATTATTTGTTTTAAAATTATTTTAATATGATAATATTAATTTTTTTTTATATATTTAAAAACAAAATATAACACCCAAAATCTGCCTGGCGCCATCCCTTGCATTTTCACAGAGAAAGTTAAAAAAAGAAGAAGCCTTGCTTCCCTCCCCCCCCTTAGTAGTCAGTACACAGAGCGAGCGGAACAAACCGAGATAGAGAGCAAGCGACATGGCGGAGGCGATCGCACTCATGGACATTGACGAAGAGGAGAACCAGAACCACTTATCGAAACCAAACAAAGGCAAAAACGTCGTCGTACCCGCCACACCACCCGGCGGTAAAGCTACTCCCTGGGTTGAGAAGTACCGTCCTCAATCACTCGCCGATGTCGCCGCTCACCGTGACATTATCGATACCAGTTACTACCTCCTCTCTCTATCCAGGGTTTCGGTTATTTACACGCGTGCCATTTTTTTAAGCTAATTGGATTCTAAAATCAGGGCTTCAGCTCAAAATTCACCAATTCATAACTCTTCATCTAGGGTTCAGGGTCTAGGGTCAGATTCTGTGTGTTAGCTAATAATTATGAAATTGGTACTGGTGCTAGTGTTGATTTTTATTTTGTAAGATGTTTGTAATAACCTGTGATTTTTCTGTCCTTGTGAATAGTTGATAGGCTGACCAGTGAAAACAGATTACCGCATCTCTTGTTATATGGCCCTCCTGGCACGGGCAAAACGTCAACAATTCTTGCTGTGGCGCGTAAACTTTACGGAGCGCAGTACCACAATATGATTTTGGAGTTGAATGCATCAGATGATAGAGGAATAGACGTTGTGCGGAAGCAAATACAAGATTTCGCTAGCACTCAGAGCTTCTCTTTTGGGTAGTATTTGACTAAATGCACATGATTATGTGCTTTTTATATTTCCAGCCTCCTTTTGTCATTGCTATGTTACTCTATATGCTTGCAATTGTGTGCTTGGTGTTTTAGCGTGGCTGCAATCATTGAAGTAGGTTTTGAGTGGTTGGTGAGCTTTGATTTAGCTGTGGATTTGCCTTATTAGGGGAGGGGGTTTTGAGCTGTCAAGAGGGATACTGTGTTGTTTATAGAGCATTTTTTCTTTTTGTAACTCAAAATTTGCAAGGTAGATCAGCTTGAAAAGCATGGTTCAATGACAACTTATTATTGGAGCTGATCACTAAAGAATTTTATGTTTGCAGCGCAAAGGCATCTGTAAAGTTGGTTTTACTTGATGAAGCAGATGCAATGACAAAGGATGCACAATTTGCCTTGCGTAGAGGTATGAGTTGATCGTGCACTCCATTCTTTCCCAGATTTAAGTTAATTTCCTTCCACTGACTTTTTTATCCTTTTTTGTGTAGTGATTGAGAAATATACGAAGAACACCAGGTTTGCACTTATCTGCAATCATGTGAACAAGATTATACCAGCACTACAGTCTCGATGTACTCGATTTCGATTTGCTCCTCTTGATCCAATGCATGTTGGTGAACGACTTAAACATGTCATAGAGGCTGAAGGGTGAGCATGATATTCCTTGTTCTCACGGATATCTGTTTCTATTGCTTCATTTTTTGTTCCCATTTTGTAGGTTGTAACCTAGATTTATTTTAGATTCTCACTTCTGTATTGTTATTTTCTTACTAGCATTTCTCACCATTTTTAGACAAAGCTCTTACTTAGTCTGTAAATCATTTCAGACAGGGGCTTGTATCTTACTTTTCTTACAGTTGAACATATATAGCTTCTTCAAGCTTGAAATTATACTTGGACTTTAAAATGAAAACAAATGAAAAATTTGAAGGCTTGCTTGTGTGAAGGCAAAAACTGGGGTTGCCTTTTTGAGTCGTCTGCCCTGATTTTAGGGGTCAATGAATGATATGGTAAGTGTTTTATGTTCACAGAGGAAACAAGAACTCTAGCTGGCTTGTGAGAACTGCTTTCTCTTCATGTTTTTTTTTTTACTTTGTACTCTGAAATTCGAAGGAAACTGGGAATGAATAATAGGTTTTTGACTCATGCAATGCATTAGACTTAATGCAGCAGTACATTTAACGAAATTCTCCTGGATCAGGCTTGATGTACCAGAGAGTGGCCTAGAGGCGCTTAAATGTCTTAGCAATGGTGACATGAGAAAGGCTTTGAATATACTGCAGGTACTAAAATTACTTATTCTTTTTATCCCTTCATGTCTCTGCATCAGTGTGTCTGCATGGTTAGGTGATGGTGTGGCTATGTTTTTACATTTCTGATACATGGATCAGAGAATTCAGAACATTCTTCTTTTGATGTTACAGTTTTAAGAAGTGCTGGCTATTCCCAGTTTACTGTGGACATGGGACTAATGTGGCAAATGATCGTCAGTTTGTTTTATATATATGTTATCTGCAATTGTATTATCCTTTAATTGAACCTGACCATTGGGATTTTTCATTATTACTGTCGAGTTTTTTTCTAGAATATCGTAGAAATGCATAATATGAACACATGGATACTTTATTTGCTCTGAGTGTGTGCGTGCATGCTTTACTGTAATTATGCAGGAAAAGAAATTCAACCCATAAGGCAAAGGGAAAGCTGAAAGCCTTTTATAATCCTTACCAAGGCCAAGGGCTGGGGCCCAGTCCTTCTGGCATGCCTCTGTTTGGCCCCAAATTTCTGTTGATTGTTTTGTGTTAACGAATCCAAAATGAAATTCTTGATGTTTTTTTCCTGATGCATGCAGTCGACTCACATGGCTTCTCAAGAAATTACAGAAGAAACTGTTTACCTGTGCACTGGAAACCCATTGCCCCAAGATGTGCAGCAAATAACCCACTGGCTTCTGAATGAATCTTTTGCAGAGAGCTATAAACGTATGTATAATTTCCGTTTATGATTTGATTGTTTGTTGTAATTTGCAAATTATGATTGATTTTCTATTTTTCATTTTTCTGTACTTATGCTCCACAGGAATTTCTGAAATTAAGACAAGGAAAGGTTTGGCCTTGGTTGATATTGTAAGAGAAGTGACCATGTAAGTGCTATGCATAATTTAGGTACCACTCTGATTATTATTGGTTGATGTCATCTCACTGTATTATGCCAGCAGGTTTGTTTTCAAGATTAAGATGCAATCAGATATCCGAGTGCCATTGATCAATGATTTGGCTGATATAGAGTATGTACACAATTTTCTCACTTATTCCATTGCGTTTTTTCTTTTATATGTGGATTGATGCATGGCTTGGTATCCTTGTTTTGTAGCAAGGGTGAGCGCCACATTGTGCATTAAACCATTGCAGGCTGACATGCATATGCATTCACATCGGGAAGCTGAATACACATTTTACCCCATTAAAAAAAACAAATGAGCATAGTTATATTTTTGCTTTAATCTCTATTCCTATAATCTTGCAGATACAGGTTGAGCTTTGGGTGCAATGATAAGCTACAACTTGGATCACTTATTGCTTCCTTTACTAGGGCTCGATCTGCATTGGTTGCAGCCGCAAATTAGTTTGATGCCACTTTTGTTTGCCCTATGGTATTTCTTCTGAATTCCGCTCTGAGACATTGAATCCTTGCTTATGCAGTCCTCAAGTTATGGATATGTAAGATGTAAAGTTTGGAGCTACTAGCAAGTTAAAATGCCTGCGTCTTTGCAGCTTAGCTTGTTTGATTGTCATATTTTTTAGTTGATGGCCACATCTTTTTTATTGCCTTTGAATGTCTGCCACAGTTCCAGTGTTCCCCATCATCTGTTGAGTGCCTTTTTCTTCTCTCACCATAAAGAGCATAAAACGAGAAACAGGATGTGAAAGCACAAGGAGGATAATCAAGCTAAGATGCTGTGGACATTCCGCTGCATGAAAATTCTTGGACGAAACTGACAAAGGATGATGCATGTGGTACTGCCCGTTCAAAGGGCAGATAGTCTTGGAGATTAGCTTCTGGTATGCTGCAAACTCTTAACTGATCTCATAAAAAACTCACTCGGATTAATAATTATAAAATAACAATATCAGAATTTACTAGACCTCCTTTCCAAATTAACATTTCGCCTTCCTCTCTCTTTCCCTTTATCCCGTTTGATTTTCTGACCTAGTTCTGGACCATGACGTTAGAGAAAATGTGTATAATGTTTAGAATTCTTTTTCTTAAATCTATAAGTTTCTACATGAAAGTAAAATTAGTAGGCGCTGTTAGGGACGGGCATGGTTCAAGATATGGACTGTCAACTTTTCTTTTTCCTCAAATGGCGACACTGATATACCGTGGCCACAAGGTCCGCAACCAAATCGAAGCTTTACTTTTCACTCCCCTCATCTGTGAAGACGCAGAGACTTTTTTAAGCCTTCCTTCCTGCATATTTTTTCGAAGTCTTGATACAGCCGGATGTTTAGAGTTTATCATGGCTGTTAGGTGATTGATAGGAATGACAATTGTAACAGACTAGGTGGAAGCACAAAAATATTTTTTTTTATTTTAAATTAATAATTTTTTTGGTATTTTTAAATTATACGTTGATGTCAAAAATAATTTTTAAAATATAAAAAAATATTATTTTAATATATTTCTGAAAATCATTTTAAAAAAAATATTATTTTTCGTTTTCCGGCTTTTGCTTCTATGAAAGTAAAGGTAGAAGTCTATAAATATTAAATTATTAAAATAAAGCTTACTCTGAAGGGATACTCATTGTACATTTATATTTCACTACTCACTATTAAATTAATAATTTTGGTGTTGAGTGTTTTTATGTTTTTTAAGGCACATTTATCATTATCACATTGATGGTGGGTAAAATTGTAATTTTTATTTTAAAAAACAATAAAATTATTAATTTATCTTTAAAAACAAAATTTTTAAAACTTATGTTTAGAAACTTTTTAGTTTTTTAACCTTTTTTTTTAGAACAATAAAATAACTTAATTGCTCTTCAAAACAAAATTTTTAAAACTTGCATCCATAAGCTTTTTTATTTTTTCAATTTTTTTTAATTATTATTATCAAGTTAGTCGATAGTAATTTGATTTTTTAATAAATATAAAATATTATTAAAATAAAAAATAGTTGTAGCATGCAAATGATATGGGAGGCGCTGCGGTATTTCTCGGTGACCAAAAAAGCCTTTTCATCTTGTCGCTAGAATCGTTGTGATATCTTCGCCCGTTATGGCAGAACAGATTGTTGCCGGCTCCAGCATTTTCAACACAGGCACGGATGTCTTCACTATGACAGCACAGATTCCAGAGAATATGTGCTGCACCCTCCCTTGCCTTCTGAGACCCTGTCTCTAACATCTGCACAAGATGAGGAATCCCACCACCAGCAATGATAGCCCACTTACTGTCATCAACCTGATCAGTTAGGATTACCAGAAAATAAACACCATATTCTTGATGCCGCTCACTGGATAATCCCAGTAATGATATTAGCAACTGAATCCTTCTCTCTTGCCAAAGGCATCGCAGATGCCTACCCTGTCACAGCATAGGCTGGTCAAAGTAAGTATTAGACACTCCTGTGGATCCCCAGCAGCCATTGTTATGAGCCCAACAAGGACCTTCTTTGCTTCTGCATGATCAAGACATTTTGAGAGGTAGATATTGCCACACAGGCTTGCCATGGCCTCAAGGACACGTTCCTGAACCAGCTTATTAATGCGGCTCCAGAAGCTTTACTAGTATATCCTCTATCTTGGTTGCATCAAAACTTTCCTCATCAGCACCAGCATTTTGCTCAAAGACCATCAAAGCATCGGTAAGTGATCCGGTGATATCAGCAAATGGCGCAGCAAGAAGAGGAGGCTGTGATAGTTCTCCAAGATATAATATCAAGGCAGATATCCCGCCACAGATATTTGCTAGAGCTCATGTCGCAAGCCCCTGCAGAGCCTGGCCAAACTCCCCTTGCATGCACTCTTTAGAAGGAGCAACTATTGCCCCAATGAGAATGGTAACACCACCAGCATCTACAATAGCTTTCTTGGCCTTTGTTGAGTTTGAGGAAAGAGCTTCCAAAGCATCAGCAGCACTAGCACGAACAAAAATATCACTATTCTGATCCATAAGTTGAAGCAAAGCTTGCACAGCTCCAGAATCAATTACTTTTGGTATACTATCACCAAATGCCAACATTAGAAGGGCCAATAGAGAAGCTGCATTGGACTGGGCAGCAGCATTGTCAGAAGAGAGAAGGCCCACGGGGATATCCACTCCTCCAGCCTCAATCGTTGCTCTCCAATAATTATCCTTGTCCCTGCAAAGATTTCTCAGTGCCCCAGTAACAAACCCTTGAACCACTTTGTCCTGCTTGTTCTTTGGATTAAGCTGTTCCCATAAGGTCGGTGTCACACCTTCTGTGGCAAATCTTGATACCGACTTGATCATCAGAGACCGAGCCAGAGGAAACTTCACATATAGCTTCTGCTGCAGCCTTCCTAGCCTCAATTGATTTAGACTTGAGAAGTGAAAATAAAGGTGGTGTGCACCCACCAAGAAGTACCTTCACTCGTAAACCATCATCTTTGCACAAAGCACTGAGAGTCGCAGCAACATTAACTTTTGCTTCAGAAGTACCACTCCTGAGAATGGGTATGAATAATGGCATTGCTTGGGCATGAGAACCAATGACTGTCCTTGTCTCCTTTCTTGCTTTGGCAAGACGAAGGAGACAAGCTGCTACAAGTTCCTTTTCAGGTGGTGAAGTTATCCTGGAATGCAGCTTTTCAATGAAGCGAGCAACTGCAGCAATCGTATCTTCAGGGCCATCCATTTCAGGTGTTCCATCTGATTCCCTACATGTAATCAGCCAATCCATTAGCTCATAATTAATTAGAATTTAATTCTCAAGAACTACAGGTTAGAGCAGTTAACACAATGATATATTCTTTAAATTAGATTGTTTTGAACTTCATTTCACTTACCTTTCTTTTTGGCTCAGTAGTAACACAGTTATGGCAGTGTGTTTCTCATAGCAGGAAGGGAATAAAAAGTTAACCCGAGACTAAAATATTAGCAGAGTGGTGTAGAGTTTATGAGCTAACTTAACTTGAGAGAAGGATACTAACTTAGTCTCAGAAGTAGATGAGGATGTATATTCTTCTGGTTTGGAGGAGGGAAACTTTAACATTTGCACCAGCACGTCACTTCAGCTTTCTTCTAGGCCACCTGCAATAAGTGGAACCAGTGTCTCAACTAATAAACTTCTGCAAATTCATTTATAATAGGCACACCGACCACTAACTCCTTTGAGCTAAAATCCCCAAATTTATAACAAGAAAACAACCCCAATTCTGAAGATCACCCAGAGTAAATACCCACTACGCAAAATAAATAAATAATAATAACAACCAAAATTTCTCAAGAAAATCACAAAATCCCAATTAGACTCGTTCCCATAGTTCATTTTTTAACTAGAAAACCAATACATACCATTATTTTCCAACTTCTACAAATTTATGCATCCTCAGCTCTCCAATAACTACACCGGTAAAATTATGTGCACAAATACACGCATGAATGACAATAAATCTTCCATGAAAAAACACTTGGAATTGACAAACCACAATCAAAATGCTTGAAATCAAACACAACAGCTCGCCTCGCTCGCCACGCCAACAACGCAGATGCCAGAGTCACTCCCTCACTCACTTCTTACTATCCAAAAACAAGCCTTCTTGCCCCGATCATCACAATCCAATCCGAAATCTTGAATTATACGCATCAATGCAAGCTCCTTGGGTTACAGTACGAGCTAATTCTCTGTACAGATGTCACGTCTCAATTTCATTAAAAAAAATATTAATCATGATAGTAGAGATAGAGAAACGGTGTACGGAGATCGGATCGGAAGTTCATGTCACAGAATCGAGGGCAAGAGAAACGTCATTATCACGTCTCTCATCACTCGCTATATATAATTATTATTTTAGTATCTACGAAATTGTATCAATATATAAACAACTGCAAATTGGTACCAGAAAAAAAAAAACACGGTACGGTACCTGGAAGGTTGAAAGTGTGAGGGAAGAAGAAACCGTCAACGGAAGTCAAGAGAGAGGAGTCAGGGTCTTCTCGTTTCCTTTTCTTTTCTCTCAGCAGAGAAGGTGTCTTTCTGTTTTTCCTAATTTTGGGATTTCTGTTGGATTTTAAACTTAACCGTTACTGACAGACAGATAACTTTTAGCGCTCTGATTGGTTGTCCATGCTCTTAACCCAGTTTGTGTGTCATGTGACTATGTGAGGTTGTTTATGGATTGAAAAATAAAAAATTGTTAGAACATAGGTGACATGTTCCTGTTTTTATTTTAAAATTATAAAAATTCATTTTAAAAAAATCATTTTGGAATATATTAAAAAAGTTGTTAACCTGAAATGAAATGGTTTGAGAGAAAAAAAGTTATTTTTTTAGTATTCTCGTAATGATTTGGGATGTAATTTATTTTAATTATCAAAACTTAAACAGATTGTTAATGAATAAAAAATTAATTTTAAAGAATCGTTGTTTTTTCCACTTAAAAATTCCTTGACTTTATTCTACTAAAAAAAAGAGAGTAGTATTCTCATGAATAAATAGACCTGATCTATTAGGGATGGAATTTATTTTAATTATCATGATTTAATCAGATCATGAGTGAATAAAAATTTAATTTCAAAAAATTATTGTTTTCTACTTAAAGAATCCTTGATTCTTTTAGATTTAATTCTTGAATTATGATGGTTAATCAAATGTTGATAATGGTAAAAATTAGTTTTTATTAATTTCTTTACATTTTATTTTTTATCTTCTTTTTACATCTGTTTTTTTTTCAAAGTAAATAAAAGAGATTAATTAATAGGATACTTGTTATCAATGACAATAACATTAGATAAATCGGAAATTTATTTCATTTAAGAGCTCTCCAAGCTTTATTGAAGCAGCAATGCCCTTTTTTAAGTAGATGCGCTGTGAAATTCTTGAGGGGTGGTTATGGTTTTAAGATCTTTCTATCGTGAGCGCATCAACATTTCTTCGGACTAGAATATTGACTTTTCTCTTCCGTGATTGTTATGATTTGTTGTTGTACGAAGCACATTGGCGCAGCAGCACAGGGAGATGACAAAGAGTGCATTTATACTGGGATAGCATTCCGAATCAAATCCACGGACAAAATGAGATTATTAGAACTGAAGAAGACAACGATCATCCTGGGCCTATTTCACCAGCAAATCTTATTGTTGACAATCCACTCCTCCTCCTCTCGCCTTGTGTTTATGGAGATAAAATCAGTTCTACCTGCCCCTATGCTCTCGGAATTGTTCAAGAAGGTATTGGCATCCTGAAATCGAGCCAATATCTTAATTTCTCAGCTCTTTGGAGGCCACTTAAAAGAGCAGTATAGCTAAATCTGAGAGTAGTTTAACTATTTAAATTTTGAATTTGTTTTTTAATGGTGATGAGTTTAAGTATTTTTAGGGTCAGGTTTATATGGTTATTAACTTTAAAACTTATAAAATTAATTGAGATTTATATAAACTGGTCTGGATACTGATATTAATTGAAAAAAAGAAAAAAGAAAAAAAAAAGGAGCAGTATAGCTGTTGGGCTCGAGCAAATACAGTGAGGTACGAGGGTATAGTCATATAAAATCGGCCCATGAGACGCACAATCCGTCCGTCTACCAGTACAGCTGTCCCAACACCGAAGACCCTCCATTTCTCCATCCCACCATCGACTTTACAGTCGGTCACATGATGGATAATGACAACCACCTTTTAGTTCCGTATTTATGTGAATTATAAAAGAACTACCCGAAAATACATGATAATTTATTCTTAGGAGAGATTGCGTCCACCAAATAATTCATTACCCGCATATTTTTTGAACTTTTAGTTTTTGTAGCTCGAATTTGTTAAACAAAAGGAAATCTTGGTAAAAATGAAAAACAGTATAGAACTTCTACGAGGCAAAAGAGGTTGTATTTTTAAAAAAGTAAAATTATAAATTTTGCCCAAATAATCGATAGTAATTTCTCCCCGCCAGCCGCCCATGCGGGCGGCTCTCGCGTTCCACGCTTTAACAACGGGATGATATAGTACAGTCTAGTAGTCGACTGCCCCTTGAAAAAAAATCTCTGCGTTCATCTAGGAAAGGTGCCCTTTTTTTCCCACCACACGCACACATACACAATGGGATCGTTTTTCCAGCACTCACATCCAATGGTTAAGTGGGTACCAAACGTCAACAACTATGAATTATCCAATATGAATAATCGATTGACAAAGCACACGATTTTTTAATGGTTTTGAACCGGTAAAACTCAACCACACACAAGTGCAAAAGTAAAAGTGTCCAAATGCCTCGAAATACGTTACTGAACTGAGTCTAATTGCTTCATAAATAGCTATTAAAGGCTATTCTCACCAAAAAAAAAAAAAAAAAAACACAAATTGGACATATATTCATATTAATTTTTAATTAAACTACAATAAGTTTCCAGAAAGGCAAGTCTGCTATTCCAAAATATGAATCCAATTATAACCGCAACGACAACAGCAACAGCAACAGCAACAAGGAAACTACCATAAATCTACACATGCTACTGCCCTATACACACCCCCAAAATCTAAATCCATCAGGGACCGTCTGATCACCCCTACTTACTCCAATTACTACATAACACCTAGCACTCGCACACGCACACTCACAGACTTCAGTCTCGTGTTACCGTGCGATTTGCCCTTAACACAATCAATTCCCATTCTGACTTCAAAACGGCTTCTGCAGGTGCATAAATATATCCTGAAGCGGCGACATCTGATTATCCCCCTGCAACTGAGACGCAAATGGAATATCCATTGTGGCATCCAGGTAATTGTAAGGATTATCGAGGGCATTTACGTTTCCCCATTCCTTCCACCTAGGCTCACTCTGCACCTCGCACGTGAATTCCGGCGACACCACATGCTCCGAGCAGCTCGAATCCGTGTGCATCCTCGGCACGGAGTCTGACGTGTCAAAGTACATGTAATCATTCACCGTTCCTGTCGCCGAGGACGGAGCTTGTGGTGGCGGCAGCAAAACAACCTGCTTCTTCTCATCCTCCTCAATCTCCGTCGGATTCGCTTTCTTGACGCTAAGATGCTGTTCTTGCTTCTCAACTGTACCTTTCTTGTTGTATATGCGACAGAGTACCCAATCATCCAGCTGCAAACAATCAAGATTGTTATTATAGTTAAAATGATAATCCAAGTCGGAGCAAAAAGAAGCATTTTCCAGAGATAAGAAGGAATATTTTCCTTAACTGGAAAGAAATAAAAACGATGGCTTCAACTTGCTAGAGTGACAGCTAGCAACAATCACGGTCAGTCACTGTTGACACACTTGTTTTTTTAACTTCAGTCAATTAGATTTAAAAACACAATTTTTGCGATTTTGATGAGATTAATCACGTCTACTTGATTTTAGGGATTAATCAGCATCATTCGAAAAGTATGTGATTAGGTTAATAATTGTTTTAAATCCAACTATCGTAATGAAAAGGCCAAAAAAGTCATTTCAACCTCGACGTCCATATTTGGAAGCATCTTCAACCATTAAATATCAAAACTATCCCTACGGATGGCCGAGATGACAGACCGTACCCTTAAGCTGTTCTTCTTGCGAGCCGAGCGATCCACGTCGGCTAGACGATACTCGTGCATAATCCAGTTCGTTTTCTCTCCCTTAGGAGCTTTCCCCGCGTAAAATACCAAAGCTTTCTTGATTCCAACTGTCTTCGGCTGCCCAATCGGCTTGTCGGCTCCCGTGGCTTTCCAGTAGCCCCTCCCTGCAGCACGATTCGGTCTCGATCCGTTAGGGTACTTCCTGTCTCTCGGGGTAAAAAAGTACCATTCCTTTTCTCCATACAAGGCTATACCTGTAATTTGACAAAACAGTTAATAAAACAAGAAAATGAAAACTAGTTTTTTGAGAAATTAGGAAATAGAAAGAAAAATTAAACCAAAATTACCGGGGAGATCCCATGGGTCAAACTTGTAGAGATCAATTTCAGCAATAATAGGCACAGCAATGGGCTGCGATGAGCATTTACGGCAGAGATAGTGCAGAACGAGCTCCTCATCCGTTGGATGGAACCTGAAACCTGGTGGTAACTCTAATGTTGCCGCCGTCATTTTTTGGCTGACCTTTTTGCCCTTCCTTCTCTATTATACTTGGTCGCTCTTCTTGTCTGCTGTAGATGGTCTAATGCTGTGACGGCGCTTGAAACTTCAAAATTCGAGGGAGAAGCATGAATTTATAGGAGAAATTGAGGGGCACGTGGCAGGGATGATTTCTAGAATACACGTGAGTGATCAGTTTTTTCTTTATTTTCCACTCTGGCGTGAGACGTGGCAGGTAACGAAGTGGGGATGCGTGCGTGTCAATGGCTCACAGAGGATGGGTGATTTGGTCACTGCTTACGACACTTGTTTTGGACTGTGGTGTTAGTGTAGACTGTAGCTATCTATACACCCAGTCGTCCGAGCGAAAAAAAAAAAAAAAAAAAAAATCTTGGTCTCTGGGATCTATCTTATTGGGACCGGCCGGGTTTTTATAAATCTCTTGCTTCTTAGCGCTCTCTTGGATAGGGAGCCGACAGTTAAACGGTAGGTGAGTGTACACGTCAGAGAGGGGAAGAGCCACGTGCGAGTGCGAGTGCGAGCATGCTAGGACGGGTGATTTTGGCAATGAGAAAAGAGTGAGCTAAGGAAAGGGATAATGATTCAGTGTGTTTGGTGACCATGAACGTGCATGAATGAGTGCGAACAAAATTAAAATTGTTGATAAATAAGGGGGATTTGGTGCATCCTGATATGGTAGAAAAACACGGGAGAGATTCATGATATTGACTTGTCAATTTAATTGATGTCCTTGCGAAACATGACGATAATCGTTGGAGATTCATTGCTTCTTGTAAAATTTATTGCGTTTTTGGCTAAATCATAAGCAAAGGATAAATATGTGTTTTCAATCTCCGGGAAGATCACCCACCTGATTTCAAGTTCAGGCACTGGGCACGGGCTTGAAAAGGAAGATCGAGAGCATGAACTTGACCGGTGGATTTGGGTGGACTCTCAGAGGATTGCTCTGTTTATGGATCTTTAAGATTATGTTTTTTGTTCTTGTTATATAAGACTATGTACTTCTCTCTGGTTGGGAAGAAATAAAACGAAAACGAAGAGGAGAACCTGTAGCATAAATAACGAGCGATTAAATTGAACCATTAGATTAATTATTCGATCGAGTAATCAATTTTGTTCTCTGGATATGTATGAAATAATTTACCCTACTATACTAAACAATTTGGGAAACTTTATGGAGATTCATCAATTCAGTTTTTAAAATTTTTCCTTTCCGCCCTCAATTTAATCCTTGGATTTTTTTTTAACAGTCATCTAGATTATTTTTAAATCATTCAAGTTAATTAGATTACTTTTAGACAACTTTCTTATAGTTTAATTTTAAAATTAGACCAGACAAGAAGTCAAGTCGAAATGTTTTTTTTCCTACCAGTTTCATCAATTTTCTTCTTAATTTCAGGCTTAAACATTTTTTTTTACCGACTTAAACATTTTTTTTACCGGTTGAACATGTTGTCTTTGGACCAACTAGGTTGACTGGGTGATATTGAAACAACTTTCATATAATTTAATTTTAAATCCGAGTCATGCAAGAAGGTGTGTCTCAAGTTTTTTTTTTCAATTTCAACATTTTCTTTTCAATTTCATCATTTATTTTTATCAGTTGAGCGAGTTATGTTTTTAGCGACCAAGTCAACTGGATCACGTCAGGATAACTCCAATATGATTTAATTTTAAACTTGGGTTAAACAATGACTCAAATTAAGTAGTTTTTAAGGCTGACCTGCTAAACCAAGATTAATAACAATGCCAAATAGTTATTTACAACCTATATATTATTTATTATATTCCAACTTTTTTTTATCTGACTCATAACGTAATAGGACCATGTAAATTAGTTAAAGTTAAAAGTGAAGTAGCATGGTAAACTATTTTGTTATTTGATAATGTTATCGCAACAAATTATTATGTGTCAACTTAAACTAAAATTCTTTTGAACAATTTATCATAATTATTTTATATATTTAAAATAAATAAATTTTTCTATATGCTAGTTTTAAAATTTAAAGTCACAAAGTTAAAATAGAACACATTTTTTTTTAATTCACGAATTTGTTGATGAATGAATTTCTTTTTGTGATGAGTTGTGTATGGAGATACTACGTGGTTTGGAGCAACGAACTTGATTGCAATGTTCATTGAACAAAAAAGTAAATAACCATTTATCTCCTAATAATGTTCCAAAAAATCCAAGTAGTTTAGAAATAAAATTTTTGTCTTGGATAATCGATTAATCTATTAGTTTTAGCAATCTAATCAATTCTTCCTAACCAAGATGGCTGATGGTTAATGCTTGGTGCCTAATAAGCCAAGATGATCAGTGGTTGATACTTGCAAAAGATCTTATTTGATAGATTTGGGTACTCTTTGATGTTTAAATGAATATCTTTTTTAAAGAAAAAAACAATGATATCTTAGAGAGAGACTCTAAAAAATAAACATGTAGTAAAAAATAGAATTGTGAACCTCTTTAATTGAAGGATTCATAAGGTCTTTATAACTTCTGAGTCATTTTCTTTTATGGAGAGAAAGAGATGAAATGTCAACTTGCCCTCATAACATTATCGAGGAAAAATCTCCCTAACATATTTATTTAAGAGGGATAAATATCCCTTACACGTCATTAATGAAGGATAAATATCCCTTATATATCATTAACGAGGGATAAGTGGTAGGTCTTTTTAAAGATTTTTATACACCTAGGGATTTAGAGAGATGAATATCAATTACCTTAAAATCTTATATGAAAGATTACGAGGAAAAACAAGAAGATTCATTTTGAATTTACAACCTCTTTTTGTATGTATGTGTTGGGGCATATCTTTCTTCTCCAAGGATTTGTAAGGAAAGTTTTTAGTTACTATTAGTTGGGTCTAGGTCAGTTGTACCCTAATAGGTGAATAACTTTATCCGTCTTTGATAAGTTTCTTGAGCGTATCGAGATCGAGCCTACAATTAATGTCTTTAGAACTTGTTACCATCTGGTCGCCAGCATTAATGGTGGCAATGGCTTATCTTGGTTTTTCATCTTCGCCAACAGACCCATTAAAGCCATGAATGGAAACCTATAGAAAGCCTAATCATGTCAAGAAATGGTTGGGGGTGGCTAATAATAAGGTGTGATGAGTCAGTCAGCTCTTGGGATGCAATAGATTTGATGATGTTCACACTATTAGCAGGTGCCTCCCCTTGATGTTAATAATAGTTGCCAAAAAGACTTTATAGGTTTTACGGTTTGAATCGACACTCCATTTGCACTTATGAAAAACTTTTAAGCTCTCGAGGTTTCAATGGCATTCATGAAATCGACAAGCATGTAGCTCGAATTTGCATGTCTCACCAAATCCTAAGGTAAAATAAGAGAAATCATATTTTGACTTAGAGTAACAAAAAAATTATGTGTGGCCTTCTGATTCTCTTACAAACAGTGCACATCCAATATTCGTAGTATATCATGTATCCCAAGTTGATTTGAAAATTCTTGATCATTAAAGTAGTCTCTCCAGCTGATGAAATTTATAGGTACCATTAACAAGATCATAAAAATAAACATCCTCCTCCTGATGGAGTGATGTTGTAGCTCTGCGAAGCTTTTATTAGCTAGTATAGAAGTGCTTAAAAGGAATACAAGTTTAACATAGATGCCACTAAAAACCATGATAAAGGCTAGTTCCTGGTTATTGATGCTTTGATGGAGTAGTTGTGTAACGGTCATAGAGAGGTCTGTGACACATCCAATTCCAGATGTGTTTTGATTATTTGCCATTAATAACGATAAGGGATGTCAAAAACCAATTCAAGAAGAACAATTGATGGTTTTTTTAATAATTTCCCACATAAGATGTCATAGATGATGTCCTAAAAAAACCCAAGTAGCATAAAAGCAAGACTTATATAATGAATAATTAGTTAATCTCTTGGTTCTAACAATCTGATCCATTTTTCCTAGCTAAGATAGCTGATGCCTAGTGCTTGGTGCCTAATAAACCAGGATGATCACTGGCTGGTACTTGCACAAAGTCCCTTTTGATGGACTTAAAGACTATATGATGATTAAGAAAGTATTTTTTTGAGAGAAAAGATAATGATATCTTAAAGAGAGACTTTGAAAAATAAACATGCAGTAAAAAATAGAGATTGTGAACTTCTTTTCATTGAAGGATTTATAGGGTCTTTTATAACTCACAAATCTTGTCTTTTATAGAGAGGAAATATGAACTGAAGTGTCATCTTGCCCTGTTAACATTAATGAGGGCCTGATACATTCATTAAAAATGAACAAATATCTTTTACAAATCATTAACGAGGGATTAATATTCATTGTACTTCATTAACAAGGGATAAATGATAGATTCTTTTGAAGACTTTTGTATACCTAGAGGTGTAGAGAGATGAGTATTCTTGACCTTAACATTCTATGTTAATGATTACAAGTAAAAATAAGTTGAGTCTTGTGGCTCAATACGAGGCTTAAAAAGATCATTAATTCTATATTTATTTGGGCTTGACAAGATGTTGGGTTATCACCTTGTCTTTAACCTTTTGACATGGATTTTAAGCTAAAAAAACATGTGTAAAACACGTTGGTAAAATGAAAAGAAAAGGAAAAGGAAAAGGTGAAGAAAAGCTAGCTAATTACAACTCTACAAGGCGGCCGATGGCAACAAACGCATAGTAACACGAACCACATAAAAACTTGGCCTTTTTTTATTTAGTTGAAATGAATCATAAACAACTTTCTGGTAGGTATCTCAATCTTGACATGTAAATCGTCCATGTGGATGGAGATAAAGCAAGAAGCTACTCGGCAATCACCGAACCCGCCAAATCATCCCTCCTTCCACGCTCACCTTTTCTCATTGTTCTATCAAATTTTCTTCTTCTGCGTCAAAATACGAACCATGAAAGTTCCAAAACTATACACTTTATTAGTTCCCTACGTGGACATATGAAATTCAACTTTCGGTGGCCGTTAAGGCTATCAATGTGTCGCAGCTACAGACAAAGAATTCTATTCCAATGAAATCGCGACACGCAGTTGTTCGAGGACTTTCTCGTCATTGAAATGGGACCCATAATACTGTACTCTACTTCCTCATGATACGTGCGGTGCGTGATCTTATTGTTTGACACGTGTAGAAAAGAGTAACTAGTGACCCACCGTAGGCGCAATGAGTGACCTAACAAAAGGTCCTTTACGGTGAAAGTGTCCGTTCTTTCATGACTTGGCAATGTGTCATTGGTTGGAAGATGAAGATGCGCATAGTTATGCTAATGACAATCCTAATCAATTCAATGAAATGAATACCGACCACCATAAAGGGACCTAAACGGATAAACGATCCTACGAGTGAGTGAATCACATAGGTTTTGAGGATTTATGGGTTAGCTATCGGTGGAAAACGCAAATGTTTCTTAGCAATTTGCTTGTTTGATAAAAAAAAATAGTTTTATTTGGAAAATAATTTTTATGGAAAGTACATCTTGTAAAGGTGTTTTTTTTTTTTTTCGTTTGGTAATATTATAAAAATAAATTAAAAAATACTTTTTAATGTTTGACTATAAATAAAATAATATATTTTAATTTTTAATATTTTTCAAGTTTATCTAATAAAATAACTAATATAGAACAATAAATATTAAATATAATTATTTGACCATTTATAATATAAAAAGAATAAGACGTAAAAAGTGATTAAAACAATGAATAGTCAATGCTTAAACGACTAGGATCAATTATTTATTAGATCTTGTGATCAGGAAGAGAAAGAGAAAGGTGACCGGTCAAAGACAATTAGATATGCTAATTCA